>Ga0335069_10003238_pt1 | contig 24702 bp, 19 predicted proteins | sample Lox_Sample_11_FD_206714 | JGI IMG/M metagenome (GOLD analysis project Ga0335069, IMG submission 206714) | Soil microbial communities from Loxahatchee National Wildlife Refuge, Florida, United States - Lox_Sample_1.1 | ecosystem: Environmental > Terrestrial > Soil > Wetlands | place: USA... | reverse complement strand
CATGCTGGAGCACGACGTAACGCTGGCCGACGGCCGCGTCGGACGCTACGCGATCACGACGCCGACCGATTGCAACTTCGCGGCCGACGGCCCGTTCGTCGCGCGGCTGCGCGGCCGCGGCGCGGAGTCGGTGGCGGCCGCCCAGCGCGCCGCGGGCCTGTGGGCGCTCGCCTTCGACCCGTGCGTGGCCTACTCGGTCGCGGTCGTGGAGGCCGGCCATGCATGAGATGTCACTGATGGAGAGCGTGCGCGAGATCGTCGAGGACGCATCGCGCGTTCACGACGCGCGGCGCGTCGCCGTGGTGCGGGTGCGCATCGGCGCGCTCGCGGCGGTCGACCCCGACGCGCTGCGCTTTGCGTTCGACGTCGTGATGCGCGGCGGCTGCGCCGAGGGCGCGCGCTTTGAGATCGAGCTGCAGCCGGGCGCCGGCTGGTGCTGGGACTGCGCGCGCAGCGTCGTGCTGTCCGGCAATGGCACCAGCTGCCCCGACTGCGGCGGGCACCGACTCGAGGTCACCGGCGGGACCGAAATGCGCGTCCATGAGATCGAGCTGGCGAGTGACGAGGAGGCGGCATCATGTGCGTAACCTGCGGCTGTGAATCCACCGCGCGGCACGACCACCACCACGAGCCGGCGCTGACGCCGGGCGCGCGCGGCTTCGGCGTCCTCGCCCCGGCGACGCGGACCGTGAGCGTTGAGGTCGACCTGCTGGCGAAGAACGACCGCTTCGCCGCCGAAAACCGCGCACGCCTGCAGGCCGACGGCGTGCTGGCATTGAACCTCGTCTCGAGCCCCGGCTCGGGCAAGACGACGCTGCTCGTGCGCACGCTCGAGGCGCTGAAGGGCCGCCGGCCGGTCGCGGTCATCGAGGGCGACCAGCAGACCTCCCTCGACGCCGACCGGATCGCCGCGACCGGGGCGCCGGTGATGCAGCTCAACACCGGCAAGGGCTGCCACCTCGACGCGCACCAGGTCGGGCACGCAATCGAGGCGCTCGCGCCGCTGCCGGGCGCAGTGCTCTTCATCGAGAACGTCGGCAACCTCGTCTGCCCGGCGGCGTTCGACCTCGGCGAGGCCCACAAGGTCGTGTTCCTGTCGGTGACCGAGGGCGACGACAAGCCGCTCAAGTATCCCGACATGTTCCGCGCCTCGCGCCTGTGCCTGGTCACGAAGTCGGACCTCCTGCCGTACGTGCCCTTCGACACCGCGCGCGCGATCGCGAACGCGAAGAGCGTCAATCCGGCGCTCGAATGCCTCGTGCTCTCGGTGCAGTCCGGCGCCGGCTTCGACGCCTGGCTCGAGTGGCTCGAGCATGCCTCGGTTGGGCCGCTGCCGCGAGCGGCCGCGATGCAGAGCGGGGTCGGTGCGTGAACGCAACGCCGGGCGCGCGGCTCGCGAGCGTGGCCGGGGAGAACCGGCGGCTTCGCATTCGTGTGCGCGGCGTCGTCCAGGGCGTGGGCTTTCGGCCGTTCGTCTACCGCGTCGCGCGCGAGCTCGCGCTCTGCGGCAGCGTCTGCAATGATGCCTCGGGCGTGCTGATCGACGCGCAAGGGGCCGCGCCGGCGCTCGAGGAACTCATCGAGCGGCTGCGGCACCGCGCGCCACCGCGCGCGCGGGTCGATGCGGTCGAGCACGAGGAGTGCCCCGCGGACCCCGCGCGTACCGGCTTCGACGTCATCGAAAGCCGCGAGGGCCAATCGCTCAGCACCGCGATCGGCCACGACACCGCGACCTGCCCGTCGTGCCTCGCCGAGCTCTTCGACCCGACCGACCGCCGATACCGCTACGCGTTCACCAACTGCACCGACTGCGGGCCGCGCTTCACGGTGACCCGTGCGCTGCCCTACGACCGCCCGCTGACGAGCCTCGCCCCGTTCCCGCTGTGCGCGGCGTGCGAGGTCGAGTACCGCGCGCCCGGCGACCGGCGCTTCCATGCCGAGGCGACCGCGTGCCCGGCGTGCGGCCCGCGCCTGACGCTGGTCGGCGGCGAGGCGGGCGAGGACCCGATCGCGGGTTGCCTGCGGCTGCTGCGCGACGGGCGGATTGTCGCGATCAAGGGCCTCGGCGGCTACCACCTCGCCTGCGATGCCCGCAATCCGGGCGCCGTCGCCCGCCTGCGCGCCCGCAAGCACCGCGAGGAGCAGCCCTTCGCGCTGATGGCGGCGAACGTCGCCTCGCTCGCCGGCGTCGCAGCCGTCGCTGAGGCCGAGCGCACGGGGCTCGAGTCCGCCGAGCGGCCGATCGTGCTCACGCGGCGCGCGGAGGCGGCGAGCGACACGCTGCCCGGCATCGCCGACGGGCTCGCTCAGCTCGGCGTGATGCTGCCGTACACGCCGATCCAGTTCCTGCTGTTCCACGAGGCCGCCGGACGCCCGGCCGGCACCGGCTGGCTGTCGGAGCCGCAGGCGCTGCTCCTCGTGATGACGAGCGCGAACGTCCACGGCGAGCCGCTGGTGACCGACGATCGCGAGGCGCTCGAGGCGCTCGCCGGGATTGCCGACGCCTGGCTCGCGCACGACCGCGAGATCGTGACGCGCTGCGACGACACGGTGGTACGGGTGCGGGACGGCGCGACGCGCTTCGTGCGCCGGGCGCGCGGCGCAGCGCCGCGCGCGGTCGCGCTGGCGCGCGGCACCGCCCCGGTGCTCGGCGTCGGCGCCCACTACAAGGCGACCGCCTGCGTGACGCGCGGCGCCGAAGCGTTCCTGACGCCGCACGTCGGCGATCTCGACCTGGCCGCGACGCGCCGCGCTCTGGACGCCTCGATCGAGCACCTGCTCGCGCTGACGCAGGTCCGGCCGGCCGCGGTCGCGCACGACCTGCACCCGGACTTTCACAGCACGCGGCGCGCCGCAGCGCTCGCCGCGGCCTGGGACGTGCCGCTGGTCGGTGTGCAGCACCACCACGCGCACGTCGCCGCGGTGCTCGCCGAGCACCGCCACGAGGGCCCGGCGCTCGGTCTCGCGCTCGACGGTGTCGGCTACGGCAGCGACGGCGGCGCCTGGGGCGGCGAGCTGCTGCGCGTCGACGGCGCCGACTGCGCGCGTCTCGGGCACCTGCGCGCGCTGCCGCTGGTCGGCGGCGATCGCGCGGCGCGCGAGCCGTGGCGGATGGCGGCAGCGGCGCTCGCGGCCCTGGGTGCGGCCGATTCGATCGCCACCCGCTTCGCCGACCAGCCGCTCGCACCGCTCGTCGCGCAGCGGCTCGCCCGCCCGCGCGCGCTCCTCGTGACCTCGAGCCTCGGGCGCTGGTTCGACGCCGCCGCGGGGCTGCTCGGCCTCAAGGCCGTCACCAGCTTCGAGGGCCAGGCGGCAATGCTGCTCGAGGGGCTCGCGACGTGCGCCGACGCCTCGCGCGTGCTGCCGGGCTGCCCGGTCGACGCCGACGGCGTGCTCGACCTGCTGCCGCTCTTGGCGCCGCTCGTCGCGGCGACCGATCAGGCGCAGGCGGCGGCGGATTTCCACGCCGGGCTCGCGGTCGCGCTCGCCGACTGGGCGGCGCGCGCGGCGGCCGCGCAGGGCCTGACGACCGTCGCCTGCGGCGGCGGCTGCCTGATGAACGACGTGCTGGCGCGCCGGCTGCGCGACGAGCTCGGGCGACGGGGACTCGCGATGCTCGAGGCCGCCGAGGTCCCGCCGAACGACGGCGCGATCAGCCTCGGCCAGTGCTGGGTCGCGCAACGGACGAGGAGCTGACACATGTGCCTGGCAATACCGGCGCGAATCGTGCGGCTCGACGCGGACGAGCAGGCGCTCGTCGACGTCGGCGGCATCCAGAAGAAGATCTCGGTGGCGCTCGTCGACGGCCTCACGGTCGGCGAATACGTGATCGTGCACGTCGGCTACGCGCTCGCGCGGCTGGACCCCGACGCGGCGGCGGCGACGCTGGCGGCGATGGCGGCGGCCGGCATCGAGGCGGGAGCACTCGTATGAAGTACGTAGACGAGTTCCGCGACGCCGAGCTCGCCCGCGGCCTCGCCGCGGCGATCGCCCGCGAGGCACGCCCCGGGCGCCGCTACCACTTCATGGAATTCTGCGGCGGACATACCCACGCGATCTCGCGCTACGGCGTCACCGACCTCCTGCCGCCGAACGTGCGGATGATCCACGGGCCGGGCTGCCCGGTCTGCGTGTTGCCGATCGGGCGCATCGACCTCGCGATCGAGCTCGCGCTCGAGCGCGGCGTCGTGCTGTGCAGCTACGGCGACACGATGCGCGTGCCGGCGTCGGAGGGCCGCTCGCTGCTCAGGGCCAAGGCCGAAGGCGGCGACGTGCGCATGGTGTACTCGGCGTCCGACGCGCTGCGCATCGCGCGCGCCGAGCCCGACCGCGAGGTCGTGTTCCTCGCGATCGGCTTCGAGACGACGACGCCGCCGACGGCGCTGGTGCTCAAGGCGGCGCGCGCCGCCGGGATCGGCAACTTCAGCGTGCTCTGCAACCACGTGCTGACGCCGGCCGCGATCGTCAACATCCTCGAGTCGCCGGAGGTCCGCAGCCTCGGCACCGTGCCGCTCGATGGCTTCGTCGGGCCGGCGCACGTCAGCACGGTGATCGGCACCGAGCCCTACGAGTTCTTCGCCGAGGAGTACCGCAAGCCGGTCGTGATCGCGGGCTTCGAGCCGCTCGATGTGATGCAGGCGATCCTGATGCTGGTGCGCCAGGTGAACGAGGGTCGTGCGGTCGTCGAGAACCAGTTCGCGCGCGTCGTCGACCGGGCGGGGAACGTCAAGGCGCAGGCGCTCGTGGCCGAGGTCTTCGAGCTCAGGCGCGAGTTCGAGTGGCGCGGGCTCGGGACGGTCCCGTACAGCGCACTCAGGATCCGCGGCGACTACGCGGCGTGGGACGCCGAGCGCAAGTTCGCGCTCGCCTACCGCGCGGTACCGGACAACAAGGCCTGCGAGTGCGGAGCGATCCTCCGCGGCCTCAAGCGCCCGACCGACTGCAAGCTCTTCGGCGGCGCCTGCACGCCGGAGACGCCGATGGGCTCGTGCATGGTGTCGTCCGAAGGCGCGTGCGCTGCCCACTACTCGTACGGGCGCTTCCGCGACCGCGCGCCGGTCGACGCGCGCCAGGGAGTGACCTCATGAGCGCCGAACCGCGTCGCGCCTACCACCGGCCGCTCGACGTCAAGCGCGGCCGCATCGAACTGGCCCACGGCGCCGGCGGCCGGGCCACGGCGCAGCTGGTCGAGGAACTCTTCGTCGAGGCCTTCGACAACGAGTGGCTGCGGGCGCTCAACGACGCCGCGTCGCTGCCGCCGCCGGCGGGCCGGCTCATCATGGCGACCGACAGCCACGTGGTCTCGCCGCTGTTCTTCCCGGGCGGCGACATCGGCGCGCTGTCGGTGCACGGAACGATCAACGACGTCGCGATGGCCGGCGGGACTCCGCTCTACCTGGCGGCCGGCTTCGTGCTCGAGGAGGGATTCCCGCTCGCGGATCTCAAGCGCATCGTCGTCTCGATGGCGGCCGCGGCCAAGGCGGCCGGGGTCCCGGTCGTCACCGGCGACACCAAGGTCGTCGAGCAGGGCAAGGGCGACGGCGTCTACATCACGACGACCGGCGTCGGCGTCGTGCCGCCGGGCATCTGCCTCGACGGTGCCGCGGCGCGTGCCGGGGACGTGATCTTCGTCTCGGGCACGATCGGCGACCACGGCGTCGCGATCATGTCCAAGCGCGAGAATCTCGAGTTCGAGACCGAGATACTCTCCGACAGCGCCCCGCTGCACCGGCTGGTCGCGGCGCTGCTCGCCGCCTGCCCGCGCGTCCGCGTGCTGCGCGACCCGACCCGCGGCGGCCTTGCGACGACGCTGAACGAGATCGCGAGCCAGTCCCGGGTCGGCATGCTGCTCGAGGAGCGCTCGATCCCGATCGCGCCGGCGGTCGCGGCAGCCTGCGAGTTCCTCGGCCTCGATCCGCTCTACGTCGCCAACGAGGGCAAGCTCATCGCGATCGCGCCGGCCGAGGACGCCGACAGCGTGCTCGCGGCGCTGCGCGCCCACCCGCAGGGCCGCGATGCGGCGCTGATCGGCCGCGTCACGCGCGACCCGGATCACTTCGTGCAGATGCAGACGGGCCTCGGCGGCCGGCGCGTCGTCGACTGGATGACCGGCGACCAGCTGCCACGGATCTGCTGACGTGCGCATCCTGCTGCTCGCGCACTCGTTCAACAGCCTGACGCAGCGCCTGTGGTGCGAGCTCACCGAGCGCGGCCACGCGCTCAGCCTCGAGCTCGACATCTCGGACGGCGTGACGTGCGAAGCGGTCGCGCTGCACCGCCCCGACCTCGTCATCGCGCCGTTCCTGAAGCGCGCGATCCCGGAGGCGGTGTGGCGCAGCGTCCCCACGCTGATCGTGCACCCCGGCATTCCGGGCGATCGGGGACCTGCGGCCCTCGACTGGGCGATCCTCGAGCAGCGCCGCACCTGGGGCGTGACGGTGCTCGAGGCGAGCGCCGAGTTCGACGCGGGCGACATCTGGGCGAACGCGGGCTTCGCGATGCGCGCGGCGAGCAAGGCGAGCCTCTACCGCGACGAGGTCGCCGCTGCCGCGGTGCGCGCGGTGCTCGAGGCGCTCGAGCGCCGCGCAGCCGGGGCCCGGCCGACGCCGCTCGCGACGCTCGACCCCGCGAGCGCCGGGCGCTGGCACCCGCCGCTCAGCGCCACGGAGCGGCGCATCGACTGGCAACGCGACCCGACCGACCTCGTGCTCGCGAAGCTGCGTGCCGCGGACTCCTCGCCCGGCATCGCCGACGAGATCCTCGGCGAGCCGTACCGGCTCTACGACGCACGCCCGGCGCCGTCCGCCGCCGGCAGTCGCGCGGGCGAGTGGGTCGCGCGCGGCGGCGAGTCGCTGTTGCGCGCGACGCTGGACGGCGCGGTGTGGATCGGACATGCGCGCCGCATGGACGCCGACGCGCTCAAGCTCCCGGCGCTCATCGCGTGCCCGGCGGCCGCGGCGCTGCCGGAGGCGCATTCGGCCCCCGACCCGATCCAGTACCGGGAAGTCGGCCCGGTCGGGTACCTCGCCTTCGATTGCTACAACGGCGCGATGAGCACGGCGTTCTGCCGGCGACTCGCCGCGGCGCTCGATGCGGCCGCGGCGCGACCGACCCGGGTGCTGGTGCTCGAGGGCGGGCGCGATTTCTGGTCGAACGGCATCCACCTGAACGTCATCGAGGCGGCGGAGAGCGCCGCGGACGAGTCGTGGCGCAACATCGAAGCGATCGACGACGTCGCCGAGCGCATCGTGCGCATCGGCGACAAGCTGACCGTCGCGGCGCTGCGCGGCAACGCGGGCGCGGGCGGGGCGTTCCTGGCGCTCGCCGCCGACCGCATCTGGGTGCGGCCGGGCGTCGTGCTCAACTTCCACTACCGCAACATGGGCAACCTGTACGGCTCCGAACTCTGGACCTACACGCTGCCGCGGCGCGTCGGCGCACGCTCCGGCGAGATCATCGACGAACGCCAACCGCTGCTCGGCCGCCAGGCGGTGACGAAGGGGCTCGCGGACGCCGCGTTCGGTAGCGATGCCCAGGCCTTCGAGGCCGAGGTCGCGGCGCGGGCGGGCGCCCTCGCCGGTGCCGCGGAATTCGCGGCCGCGCTGGCCGACAAGCGCGCGCGGCGCGCCGCCGACGAGGCCGCGCGCCCGCTCAGCGACTACCGTGCCGAGGAGCTCAGGCGGATGCGGCGCAGTTTCTACGGGTTCGACACGAGCTACCACGTCGCGCGCCACCGCTTCGTGCACAAGGCGCCGCACTCGTGGACGCCACGTCACCTGGCGCGGCACCGGGCCGCGGTGTGAGCGTGCGCTCAGTCGTGGTGATGGCCGCCCGGCCCGTGGACGTGGCCGTGCGCCAGCTCTTCGGCGCTCGCGGTTCGCACCTCGGCGATCTCGACGTCGAAGTTGAGCGCCTGCCCGGCGAGGGGGTGGTTGCCGTCGACGGTGACCATGTCGCCGGTCACGCGCGTGACGACGACCTGGCGCGGGCCGTGCTCGGTCTGCGCCGTGAAGCGCATGCCGGCGCGGATTTCGCCGCCGCCCTGGAACGCGCGCCTCGGCACCTGCTGCACCAGCGTCTGGTCGCGCACGCCGTAGGCCTTCTCGGCCGGCACCGCGACCGCGAGCTTGTCGCCGGCGGTCTTGCCCTCGAGCGCCTCCTCGAGGCCGGCGATGATGTTGCCGGCGCCGTGAATGTAGGCGAGCGGCTCACCGCCGGCGGAGCTGTCGAGCACCTCGCCTGAATCATTGGTGAGCGTGTAGTGGATCGTGACGACCGTGTCGCGGGCAACTAGCATGGGCGGGCCTCGGGGAGCGGGGCGGGGAGTGTAGCGCGCCCCGTCCTGGCCTGCGCGGCGCTGCCGCAGAAGGAGACGGACGCATGGACTTTCGGACCACGGATCTGCTCGATTCCTACCCGGAGCTCGAGGCCTGCGAGGCGGGCCTCGAGCATTACGGCGGCGTGCGCAAGTTCAGCGGCGAGGTCGTCACGCTGCGCTGCTTCGAGGACAACTCGCTGGTCCGGGAGATCCTGAAGTCGCCGGGTCAGGGGCGGGTGCTGGTCATCGACGGCGGCGGCTCGCGGCGCATCGCGCTGCTCGGCGACCTGCTCGCCGAGTCCGGGCGGGCCAACGGCTGGAGCGGCGTCATCGTCTTCGGCTGCGTGCGCGACTCGGCCGCGCTCGCGGCGCTTCACATCGGCGTGATGGCCCTCGGGGTCCAGCCGCGTCGCGGCGAGAAGCGCGCGCAGGGCGTGCAGGGCGTGCGGCTCGAGATTCTCGGGGCGCGCGTGCGTCCCGGCGACATCGCCTACGCCGACGAGGACGGTGTCGTATTCGCACAACACCGGCTGGCGAGCTGAAAGCCGCACGCCGTCTGCGCCGCCGCGGGCGTGCTAACGTGACCTCGGAGGGGGTCTGATGGTCTCCGGTTGGCTGCTGTCGGCGCTCGCGGCCGGCTACCTCGCGCTGCTGTTCGCGATCGCCTTCTTTGGCGACACGTGGCGCGTGTATCCGCTGAACACGCGCCTGCGGCCGGTCATCTACAGCCTCGCGCTCGGCGTCTACTGCACGACCTGGACGTTCTTCGGCGCGGTCGGGACCGCGGTGCGCGAGGGCTGGGCGTTCCTGCCGATCTACCTCGGGCCGGCGCTGCTGTTCCTGCTCGGTGCGCCGTATCTGGCGCGCCTGATCGAGGTCGCGCGGGCGCGCAACATCACCTCGATCGCCGACTTCATCTCCTCGCGCTTCGGCAAGAGCCCGTCGCTCGCCGCGCTCGTCTCGCTGATCGCGCTGCTCGCGGCGGTGCCCTACCTCGCGCTCCAGTACAAGGCCGTGGCCGCCAGCATCGACGTGCTCACCGGCGTCCCGGCCAGCGGTTCGCCATGGCACTTCGACACCGCGCTCGCGGTAGCGCTCGTGATGGCGCTCTTCGCGGCGCTGTTTGGCACGCGGCGGGTCGCGGCCTCGGAGCACCACGAGGGGCTGATGCTCGCGATCGCCTTCGAGTCGCTGGTCAAGCTCTGCGCCTTCGTCGCGGTCGGCGTCTACGCCTGGCGCTCGCTTGGGCCCGCGCCGCGCGGCATCGCCCAGTCGCTCGCCGCGGTGCACGGCAGCGTCGACGCCAATTTCGTCGCGACGACGCTGCTCGCCGCGGCCGCCGTCGTCTGCCTGCCGCGCCAGTTCCAGGTGGCGGTCGTGGAGTGCGCGGAGCCCGCGGACCTGCGCCGCGCGCGCTGGCTGTTTCCGCTCTACGTGGCGCTCTTCTCGGTGTGCGTGATGCCGATCGCGGCGCTCGGCGTCGCGAGCGGCCTCGCCGAGCACGGCCACCCCGACACGCTGGTGCTGACCGTGCCGCTGGCGACCGGCGCGCCCTGGCTCGCGCTGCTCGCGTTCCTCGGCGGGCTCTCGGCGGCGACCGCGATGGTGATCGTCGCGAGCCTCGCGCTCGCGACGATGGTCACGCACGACCTGATCGTGCCCGCGCTGTGGCGCACGCGCCTGGTGCGCAGCGTCGACCTCGGCGGCCGGATCCTGTGGCTGAGGCGCGTCGCGATCTTCGCACTCGCGCTGCTCGCCTACGGCTACCACCGCTCGGTCGGGGCGCCGACCAGCCTCGCCTCGATCGGGCTGCTGGCCTTCGCGGCCGTGGCACAGTTCGTGCCCGGCATCGTCGCGGCGCTGTGGTGGCGCGACGCGACCCGCGACGGCGTCTTCTGGGGCCTGCTCGCGGGCTTCGTGGTTTGGATCTACACGCTGATGGTGCCGGGCGTGCTCGGCCCGGCGAGCGCGCTGCTGGTGCACGGCCCCTTCGGCGTCGAGTGGCTGCGCCCGCAGGCGCTTTTCGGCATCACCTCGCTCGGGCCCGTGTCGCAGGGGGCCCTGTGGGCGCTGGTCGCCAACATCGCCGTGCTGCTCGCGATCTCGCTTCGCCGCGGCACGACGCTGCAGGAGCGCATGGCGGCCAAGGCGTTCACGGCGCCGCTCGCGGCCGCGGCGATCCGCGGCGGCAGCCACGCGCGCGTCGGCGACCTCGAGGCGCTCGCGGCGCGCATCGTCGGGCCCGCCGCCGCGCGGCGCATGCTGGCCGAACATGCCGAGCGCGCGCAGCGGCCGCCGCCGCGCCCCGGCGACGCCGCCGACCGCGCGCTCCTGCAGCACGTCGAGCGCGAGCTCGCGGGCTCGGTCGGCGCGTCCACGGCGCGCGTGCTGCTGACGCACGCGCTGCGCCGGCGCGGACTCGAGGTCGACGAGGTCGCGGAGCTGCTGGATGAGACCTCGCAGGAGCTGCGCTTCAGCCGCCAGCTGCTGCAGGCGACGATGGAGAACGTCGCGCAGGGCATCAGCGTGGTCGACGCCGACATGAAGCTCGTCGCGTGGAACCGGCGCTACACGCAGATGTTCGACTACCCGGACGGCTTCATCTACGTCGGCCGCGACGCGGCCGAGCTCATCCGCTGGAACGCGCTGCGCGGCGAGTGCGGGCCCGGCGACGCCGCCGAGCACGTCCGCAAGCGGCTCGCCTACATGCGCTCGGGCAGCGCCTACGTCATCCAGCGCGAGCGACAGAACGGGCGCGTCTACGAGATCCGCGGCCAGCCGCTGCCGGGCGGCGGCTACGTGACGACCTACACCGACATCACCGAGTACAAGCAGACCGAGCTCGCGCTGCGCGAGTCGAAGCTCGAGCTCGAGAGCCGCGTCGAGGAGCGCACGGTCGAGCTCAAGCGCGCGCTCGAGGCGCAGCAGGCGGCGAAGCGTCTCGCCGAGGAAGCCAATACCAGCAAGACGCGGTTCTTCGCGGCGGCGAGCCATGACCTGCTGCAGCCGCTGAACGCCGCACGGCTGTTCGCCTCGGCGCTGTCGACGCAGGCCTCCGAGGAGCCGGCGCTGCGGGAGATCGCGGCCCGCATCGACAGCTCGATGCGCGCCGCCGAGGATCTTCTCGACGGGCTGCTCGACGTGGCGCGGCTCGACAGCGGCGCGCTGTCGCCCGAGCGCACGGCGTTTCCGATCGCGGACCTGCTCGCCGATCTCGAGCGGCAGTACGCGCCGGTCGCGGCGGCGCGCCAGCTCGAGCTCAGGGTCGTCGCGACGCGCGCCGTCGTCTACACCGACCGCGTGCTGCTCAGGCGCATCCTGCAGAACTACCTCGCGAACGCGCTGCGCTACACGCGCCGCGGCGGCGTGCTGCTCGGCTGCGTGCGCCGCGGTGGCGACCTCCTGATCCGGGTCTGCGACACCGGCCCCGGCATCGCCGAGCACCAGCGCGGGGCGATCTTCGGCGAGTTCACGCGGCTCGAGCGCGCCTCGCCCTGGGGCGAGAAGGGGCTCGGCCTCGGGCTCGCGATCTGCGATCGCATCGCGCGCCTGCTCGGGCACCCGCTCGACCTGCGCTCGCGGCCGGGCCACGGGTCGAGCTTCGGCGTCGTCGTGCCGCGTGCGGCGCTCGGCGTCTTGGCGGGCCCCGGCCCGACCGAGATCGTGCGCGATGCCGGGGCCGCGCTCGACGGGCTCGTGGTGCTGTGCGTCGACAACGAGCCGGCGATCCTCGACGGCATGGAGGCGCTGCTCTCGCGCTGGGGCATCGAGGTGCTGAAGGCCCGCGACGCCGCCGAAGCGCAGGCCTGCCACGCGCAAGGCGGCGTCGACATCGTGCTCGCCGACTATCACCTCGGCGACGGACCGGACGGCCTCGCGATGCTCGCCGAGCTCGCCGCGCGGGCGCCGCTGACCGCGGCGCTGATCACGGCCGACTACGACGTGGCGCTCGCGGCCCGGGCGCGCGCGCTCGGCTGGCCGGTGCTGCGCAAGCCCGTCAAGCCGGCGGCGCTGCGGGCGTTCCTGACGGCGGCGCGCGCCGGGCGCGTCGTCGCGCAGGCGCGCGCGGCCCTCGGTTAGTTCAGTCGCCTTCCTCGGGCGCGGCGCGCAGCGCGCCGTGGTCGATCGCGAGTCGCCCGACGCGCAGCACCGCCTGCGTGCGGTTCGCGACGCCGAGCTTGCGCAGCACCGCGGTCACGTGCGCCTTGACGGTCGCCTCCGAGACGTCGAGCTCGAAGGCGATCTGCTTGTTGAGCAACCCCGACAGCAGCATGCTGAGCACCCGGAACTGCTGCGGCGTCAGGTCCGCGAGCCGCGCGGCGATCTCGAGGTCGGCCGAGCCGCGCGCGCCGGCGGGCGGCGCCCGGTAGCCGGCCGGCGCGACGAGCTCGCCCTGCAGCACCGCCTCGATCCCGGCACCGATGGTCGCGGCGTCGGCGCTCTTGGCGATGAAGCCCTGCGCGCCGTAGGTGAACGCGCTCGCGATGGTTGCCGCGTCCGCGGTCGCCGAGACGATGACGACCGGCAGCTCGGGCCGCGAGCCGCGCACGTGGGCGAGCGCGCTGAAGCCGTGCGCGCCCGGCATGTCGAGGTCGAGTAGCAGCACGTCGGCGTGCGGGTGGCGCTCGATCGCCTCGAGCACGCCCGCGACGTTCTCGGCCTCGACGAATTCCGAGTCGCCCATCGCGCCGGCGACGGCCCCGCGCAGCGCGGCCCGAAAGAGCGGATGGTCGTCCGCGATCAGGATCGTGCGACCCACGGCGACCCGCTGCGGGCTACTTCCGCGGCCGGTGGTCGACGAGCTGCCGCACGACCGAGGGATCGGCGAGCGTCGAGGTGTCGCCGAGCTGGTCGGCCTCGTCGGCGGCGATCTTGCGCAGGATCCGGCGCATGATCTTGCCGCTGCGGGTCTTCGGCAGTCCCGGCGCCCACTGGATCACGTCGGGCGAGGCGATCGCCCCGATCTGCTGGCGCACCGTCTGCTTGAGCTCGGCGAGCAGCTGGTCGGACGGCTCGATGCCGGCCTTCAGCGTCACGTAGGCGTAGATGCCCTGGCCCTTGATGTCGTGCGGATAGCCGACCACCGCCGCCTCGGCGACCGAATGGTGCGCGACGAGCGCGCTCTCGACCTCGGCGGTGCCGAGCCGGTGGCCGGAGACGTTGATGACGTCGTCGACGCGCCCGGTGATCCAGTAGTAGCCGTCCTCGTCGCGGCGCGCGCCGTCGCCGGTGAAGTAGGTGCCCGGGAAGGTCCGGAAGTAGGTGTCGATGAAGCGCTGGTGGTCGCCGTAGACGGTGCGCATCTGGCCGGGCCACGAGTCGAGCAGCACGAGGTTGCCCTCGCAGGCGCCCTTGAGCTCCTGGCCGGCGCCGTCGACGATCGCCGGCAGCACGCCGAAGAACGGCGTCGTCGCGGAGCCGGGCTTCAGGCGCGTCGCCCCCGCGAGCGGCGTGATCAGGATGCCGCCGGTCTCGGTCTGCCACCAGGTGTCGACGATCGGGCAGCGGTGATCACCGACCACGCGGTGGTACCACTCCCAGGCCTCCGGGTTGATCGGCTCGCCGACGCTGCCGAGGAGCCGCAGGCTCTTGCGCGTGTGCTTCTTGACCCACTGCTCGCCCTCGCGCATCAGCGCGCGGATCGCGGTCGGGGCCGTGTAGAAGATCGTCACGCCGTGGCGGTCGATGACGTCCCAGCAGCGCCCGGGGTCGGGGTAGTTCGGGATGCCCTCGAACATCAGCGTCGTCGCGCCGCAGGCGAGCGGGCCGTAGACGACGTAGCTGTGGCCGGTCACCCAGCCGACGTCGGCGGTGCACCAGAAGAGGTCGCCGTCGCGGTAGTCGAACACGTTCTCGAAGGTGTAGGCCGCGTAGACGAGGTACCCGCCGCTCGTGTGCAGCACGCCCTTGGGCTTGCCGGTCGATCCGGAGGTGTAGAGGATGAAGAGCGGGTCCTCGGCGCCCACCGCGACCGGAGCGCACTCGGGGCTCTCGGCCTCGATGAGCTCCTCGTACTTGAGGTCGCGTCCCGCCTGCCAGCCGATCTTGCCGCCGGTGCGCTTGATGACGACGACCTTCTCGACGCTCGTGTGCGGCTGCTGCGAGAGCGCCGCGTCGACGTTCGCCTTCAACGGCACCTTGCGGCCGCCGCGCAGGCCCTCGTCGGCCGTGATCACGAGCTTCGAGGCGCAGTCCTGGATGCGGCTGGCGAGCGACTCCGGCGAGAAGCCGCCGAACACGATCGAGTGGATCGCGCCGAGTCGCGCGCAGGCGAGCATCGCGACCGCTGCCTCGGGGATCATCGGCAGGTAGATCGTGACGCGGTCGCCTTTGGCGACGCCGAGGCGCTTGAGCGCGTTCGCGAAGCGGCACACGTCGCGGTGCAGCTCGCGGTAGGTGACGCGGCGCGACTCCTTCGGGTCGTCGCCCTCCCACAGGATCGCGGTCTGCTCGGCGCGCTTGGGCAGGTGGCGGTCGAGGCAGTTGGCCGAGACGTTGAGCTCGCCATCCCCGTACCAGCGGATGCGGAAGTTGTGCAGGTCGAAGGAGACGTCGCGGACCTCGCGGTACGGCTTGATCCAGTTCAGCCGCTTGCCGACCTCGCCCCAGAACCCCGCCGGGTCCTCAATGCTGCGCGCATAGTCCTTCGCATAGCGGTCGGCCGTCACGCGCGCCTTGCGCGCGAAGTCTTCGGGCACTTCATAGACGTGGGTCATCGCGATCTCCAGGGCAGGGCACGCGGGACGCTGGCCGCCCGCGCACCGACACCGTGACGTTCTAGCACCGTGGCCGACCCGGGAGGGTTCGACCTTGGTCTACCCCGGGAGGCCGCCTACGACCATTGGCTAATGTCCGGCCGCTCCCGCCGCGGGGCAGCATCCGGGGGCATCGTTCATGAAAACCGTACCCGGCTCAAGCCGCAGTGTCCGCAACGGCCGGGCGCCGTGGCCGGTCCCGCGGCAGGTACCGGGGGCACGGCGAATCTGCTCTACTGGCCGGGTGCGCTGAGGCGCGATTCGTTCGAACAGAAATCCAACGCGCGAGGGGGATCAGAACATGGCGAATCCGGATTCGGTCGACTGGGCGGCGGTGATCGCCGACCCGCGCTTTCAGCAGCTGCACCGCAAAAAGACCGCCTTCCTGTGGGGCCTGATGGCGTTCTCGGTCGTCTACTACTTCCTGCTGCCGATCGGGGCGGCCTTCTACCAGGACCTGTTCAGCGTCAAGGTCTGGGGTGTCATCAACATCGGGCTGCTGTTTGCGCTCAGCGAGTTCGTGGTCGCCTGGGCCATCGCGATCTACTACTCGCGGGTCGCCAACCGCGACTTCGATCGGCTGGCGGCGGAAATCTCCGCCGACTATGTCAAGCGCGCGGGAGGCTGACGCCATGACACTCACCACCAAGAAGCTCGCCGGCCTCGGCCTCGCGACGGGCCTTTCGTTCGCCGCCACCGCCGCCTACGCCGACACGAGCGCCGCGGGCCAGTACCGCTGGGTCACGTTCGCCGTGTTCGCGGCGATCATCCTGTTGACGATGTACATCACCTATCGCGCCGCGCAGCGCGTGAAGTCGGTGTCCGACTTCTATACCGCCGGCGGCGGCATCTCGGGCCTGCAGAACGGCTGGGCGATCGCCGGCGACTACCTGTCGGCGGCCTCGTTCCTCGGCATCGCCGGGCTCATCTCGCTCTACGGGTACGACGGCTTCATGTACTCGGTCGGCTGGCTGGTCGCCTACATCACGGTGCTGCTCCTGATCGCCGAGCCGTGCCGCAACATCGGCAAGTACACGCTCTCGGACATCCTCGCCTACCGCAACGACCCGCGGAAGATGCGCGTCGTCGGCGCGCTGTCGGTGATCACGGTCTCGACGTTCTACCTGACGGCGCAGATGGTCGGCGCGGGCGTGCTGATCAAGACGCTGATCGGCATCGACTACGAGGTGTCGGTCATGACCGTCGGCGTGCTGATGCTCGCCTACGTGCTGTTCGGCGGAATGGTCGCGACCACGTGGGTGCAGATCGTCAAGGCGATCCTGCTGGTCGCGGCCTCGGTGCTGATCGTGATGCTGGTGTGGACGCCCTACGGCTTCTCGCTGCCGGGATTCCTCGCCGACGTGGTCGGCGACGCCAAGGTGCAGGCGCGCGTCGCCGCGCTGATCGGTGACGCCGCGAAGAACATGTCGCCGGGCGAGCTCGGCCAGCGGTTCCTGGAGCCCGGACTCTACTTCAAGGCACCGATCGACCAGATCTCGCTCGGCATGGCGCTCGTGTTCGGCACCGCGGGGCTGCCGCACATCCTGATGCGGTTCTTCACGGTCCCGACCGCGCAGCAGGCGCGCAAGTCCGTCGTCTGGGCGATGGCCATCATCGGCGGCTTCTACGTGCTGACGCTGTTCCTCGGCTTCGGCGCCGCGAAGCTGGTCGGGCCGGGCAACATCGCGGCGGTCGACGCCGGCGGCAACATGGCCGGCCCGCTGCTTGCGCAGTTCATCGGCGGCGGGTCCGAGTCGTTCTTCGGCAACTTCATGCTGGCGTTCGTCTCGGCGGTCGCCTTCGCGACCATCGTCGCCGTGGTCGCGGGCCTGGTGCTCGCGGCCGCCTCGGCGATGGCCCACGACCTGTGGGTCGGCGTCGTGCACGGCGGCGAGACGGTCGCACCGCAGCAGCAGGTGCGCGCGGCGCGCATCGCGACCGTGATCGTCGGCGCCATCGCCATCACGATCGGCATCGCGGCCAAGGGCCAGAACGTCGCGCACCTCGTGGCGCTTGCCTTCGCGGTGGCCGCGAGCGCGAACTTCCCGTGCGTGCTGCTGACGCTGTACTGGAAGCGCTGCAACACGACCGGGATCGTCGCCGGCATGATCATCGGCACGGTCGTCGCGGTCGGGCTGCAGCTCGTGTCGCCGAACCTGGCCTATCCGAAGGCCATCAAGGCCGCGGCCCACAAGGTGCTCGACGGCGAGGCGGCCAAGCGCGCCGCGATTGCCGCGGCGGCCGCCTCCGGTGACGCGGCAAGGGTCGCGCTCGCCGGACGCGACACCATCTCCCTCGACCGCGCCATCAAGAAGGCGAATGACGACCTCAAGAAGTTCGAGGGTCAGGAGACCTCGATCGTCGGCCTCGAGAAGCCGCTGTTCGCACTCAAGAACCCGGGCATCATCTCGATCCCGCTCGGCTTCCTGGCGGTGATCCTGTTCTCGCTGCTCGGCCGCGACCGGCGCGCCGAGGACATGTGGGACGAGGTCTATGCGCGGCAGAACACCGGCATCCTCGCTTCAAAGGCCACGAGCCACTGACGACCGGCCGGCGGCGGGTCCATCCGGGCCCGCCGCCCACCGCTGCCGCCCGGCGCCGTGACCGCGCCGCCGCTGATCCTCGAAGCAACGATCCGCTTCCTGCGGAGCCACGAGCCGTTCGCGCGCATGGCGCGCCGCGACCTCGAGTTCCTGGTGAGCCGCGCGCGGCTCGCGTACTTCGCCGCCGGCAGCGTCGTCGTCGATGCGGCGAGCGGTGCCGACTGCCCGCTGCACGTGATCCAGCGCGGCCACGTGCGCAGCACCGATCCGACCGCGCCCGGGCACGCGACGGTGCTGGGCCCCGGCGAGTGCTTCCCGCTCGCGACGATGGGACACGCGCTGCCCGCCAGCACGAGCTTCGTCGCGACCGAGGACGTGTTCTGCTACCAGCTCGGGGCCGAGGACTGCGCGGCGCTGCGCGCGGCCTCCGCGCCGTTCGCCGAGTTCTGTGCGCAGTCGCTGCGGGCGCTGCTGCACCAGTCGCACGGCCAGGTGCGCCACGCCTTCAGCCGCCGCGCGGTCGACCAGCAGACGCTGCTGCAGCCGGTCCGGGCGCTGCTGCGTCGCGCGCCGGTGAGCTGCGCCGCCGCGACGCCGGTGCGCTCGGCGCTCGAGCGCATGAACGCCGAGGGCGTCGGCACGATCGCCGTCGTCGACGCCGCGGCGCGCCCGATCGGCATCTTTACGCTGACCGACCTCATGACGCGCGTCGTGCTGCCGGGCCGCGACCTGTCGCTGCCGATCGAGGAGGTCATGACCCGCGATCCCGGCGCGGTCGACGAGGAGACGACCGCGGAGGAGGCCATCGCGGTCATGGCCGCGCACCGCTACCACCAGCTCGTGATCACGCGCAACGGCGCACTGTCGGGCGTGGTGTCCGAGCGCGACCTCTTCGCGCTGCAGCGCGTGTCGATGCAGCGCGTGATCGAGACGATCCACGGGGCGCGCGACGTCGCCGCGCTCGGGCGCGCCGCCGCCGACATCACGACGCTCGCCGACAACCTGCTGGCGCAGGGCGCCGCCGCCGAGCCCCTGACGCACACGATCGCGGCGCTCAATGATGCGCTGACGCTCCGGCTCTTCGAGCTGCTTGCCCCCGCCCACGAGCTCGCCGGCATCGACTGGTGCTGGCTGTCGCTCGGCAGCGAGGGCCGGCGCGAGCAGACGATCGCCTCCGACCAGGACAACGCACTGGTATTCGAGGCCGGGGCGGCCGACGTCGAGGCGGTGCGCGCGCGACTGCTGCGCTTCGCACAGGCCGCCAACCGGGCGCTCGCGACCCTCGGGTTCCCGCTGTGCCCGGGCAACATCATGGCCGGCAATCCCGCGCACTGCCTCACGGTCGACGAGTGGCGCGGGCGCTTCGCCGCGTGGCTGCGCGAGCCGGCACCGGAGGCGCTGCTCGCCGCGAACATCTTCTTCGACTTCCGGCCGCTCGGCGGCCACGCGGCGCTCGCCGAGGGCCTGCGCCGCTGGCTGGTCGAGGTCGCGCCCGAGAGCCGGATCTTCCTGCGGCTGCTGACGACGAACGCGCTTGCCGCGGAGCCGCCGCTCGGCGTCGTGCGCAGCTTCGTGACCGAGGACGGCATCTACAAGGGGACGATCGACCTCAAGGCCGACGGCACCCGGATCTTCGTCGACGCGGCGCGCGCGCTCGCGCTCGCCTTCGGGATCGCCGAGACCGGCACCGCGCCGCGGCTGCGCCTCGCCGGGCGCCGGCTCGGGCTCGAGGAGCGCGAGACCGGCGCGCTGACCGACGCCTTTCATTTCCTGCAGCTGCTGAGGCTGCGCGCGCAGCGCGGCCACGTCGGCGACGAGACCGGGCCCGTGCCGCACGCGGCGCCGAACCGCATCGACCCCTATGCCCTCAACGAGCTCGACCAGCGCATGCTCAAGGAGGCGCTGCGGCAGGCGCGGGGGCTGCAGAAGACTCTGGAGCTGACGCTGGCGAGGTGAGAGGCCCGATGCGCTGGCCGTGGCAACGACGGATCGACAGGCGGCGCGCGCGCGCCGCGCTGCCAGCGCCGATGCGGGCGCGCCTCGCGCACCTGAAGCGCGCCGAGCTCGGGCTCGCGAGCGGGCGGCGGCTGCGCGCGACGCCGCTCGCGCTCGCGCGCTTCGTGGCGCTCGACCTCGAGACCACGGGTCCGCGCATGGACCGCGACCGGATCATCGCGATCGGCGCGGTCGCGGTCGCCGAGCGGGCGCTCAAGCATGCCGAGGCGTTCACTGCGGTCCTGCGGCAACGCGCGTCGAGCTCGGTCGACAACATCCTCGTCCACCAGATCGGCGGCCAGGAGCAGCTCGCGGGCGCGGATCCCAAGAGCGCGCTGCTCAGCTTCCTCGAGTTCCGGGGTGCGGCACTCGCGGTGGCGTTTCGCGCCGAGTTCGACGCGACGGTGCTCGCGCGCGAGCTCGAGCTCGAGCTCGGGATCCGCGTGCCGCGCCGCTTCCTGGACCTCGCGCTCTTGCTGCCGGCGCTCTATCCGGGCACGCAGAACGACACGCTCGAGGACTGGCTCGGGCACTTCGCGCTGGTGCCGATCGGCCGGCACGACGCGCTCGCCGACGCCTACACGAGCGCCCAGCTGCTGCTGATCGCGCTCGACGCCGCGCAGCGCCTCGGCGCGCGCACCACCGGGCACCTGATCGAGCTGGAGCGCGCGCAGCGCTGGCTCGGGCGACGGCGCTAGCGATCGAGCGCCCAGCGCACGATCGTGTCGAGCACGGCCTCGCCGCGGCCGCCCTCGGCGCCCGGGTGGTTGATGAACACGACGACCGCGAGCGGCCGCTGCGAGCGGCTCGTGACCCAGCCGGCCACCGCGCCGACGCCGTTCAGGTGGCCGGTCTTGAGCCGGATCCGGCCCTCGGCGCCGATGTCGGCGAAGCGGCGCCTGAGCGTTCCGTCCTGACCGCCGAGCGGCAGCGAGGCGGCGAGCTCCGGGAAGTAGCGGCTGCGGTAGGCGGCGCCCAGCACGCGCGCGAGGCCGTCGGCCGAGATCCGCGTGCGCCGCGACAGCCCCGAGCCGTTGTCGAGCACGAGCTCGGGGATCTCCAGGTGCTCGGCGGCGAGCCACTCGGCGAGCGCGCGCTCGCCGTTGGCGACGGTGGCCGGTGCGCCGAAGCGCTCGCTGGCGAGCGTCAGCACCAGCATCCGCGCCATCGTGTTGTTGCTGTACTTGTTGAGGAGCCGCACGACCTCGCCGAGCGACAGCGACTCGTACTCGACGAGCAGGCGCGCGTCCGGGGGGCGCGCCTCAAGCCTGAGCTTCCCCGCGAACTCCCCGCCCTGCTCGCGCCAGTAGCTGACGAAGGTGCCGAACGCGTAGTCGGGTGCGCGCATGATCGCGCGGCGCACGACGTTGACCTCGCAGTGCGCCGGCAGGCGCCCGGTCAGCGCGAGCCGGTCCGGGTCGTCCTCGTAGGTCGTGAAGGTGATCGACTTCGAGGCGCAGCCGCCGTCGCCGCCCTTGAGCGCCGTCGCGAGCCTGAGGTTGACGGGCTCGGGATCGACGATGACCCGCACCCGGCCCGCGTCGTGGATGAAGTGGAACTCCGCCGCCTGGAAGTTCACCAGCATCGCGTCCGGCACGACGTTGTAGACGCGATCGCCGCGGCCGTCGAACTCGTCGGCGTCGGGCTCCTGCAGCGCGTACAGCGAGCGATCGATCACGAGGTCGCCGTCGATGCGCCGCACGCCGGCGTTGCGGAGCGCGCGCGCGAAGCGCCACCAGCGCTCGGCGGTCATGTACGGGTCGCCGCCGCCCTGGATCACGAGGTCGCCGGCGAGCCTTCCTTCGCTGAGCGCGCCGCTCGCGTAGGCGCGTGTCGTCCAGTGGTAGCTCGGCCCGAGCTCCTCGAGCGTCGCGTAGCTCGTCACGAGCTTGATCGTCGAGGCGGGGCTCCTCGGCTCGCGGGCGTTGAGCTCGAGATAGGACTGGCCGGTCAGCGCGTCGCGCACGACGATGCTGACCGCCGAGGCCGGCAGCCCCTGGCTGTGCAGGACCTGCTCGAGGCGCGGGGGCAGGGCGGCGTCGACGCGGCCGGCGAGGCCCGCGGCGGCCACGGCGATGAGGGCCGCGAGCGCGCGGCGGGACGGCGGTATCATGTAGGCGCAGTGTAACGGCGACGCCGCCCCGGGGGTACGGCTGCAACTTTGCCCGCCGCGGCATTGTCTATGCAGGCACAATCCCGGAACTAGAGGAGCGGACGTATGGGTCGAGGGTCGCGCGTTGCCGGCATTCTGGCGGGCGTGTTGTTCACAGGACTCGGTCTGGTCGCGTGTTCGCGCACCGCCGAGCGGGCCCCGGGACCGGTCGCGACGGCGCCCGCCGTGACGCCGCTGGCGGTCAGCCCCGGCACGAGCGCCGCGGCGGCGCGCGGTCTGCCGGACTTCACCGACATCGTCGCGCGCAACGGCCCGGCGGTCGTCAACATCGTCGTCCTCGAGAAGAGCCGGCCGGCGTCCTTCGACGAGGGCGCGCCGGACGACCCGCTGCACGACTTCCTGCGCCGCTTCGGCGTGCCGCCGCGCGGCACGCCGCAGCCGGCGCGCGGCGAGGGCTCGGGCTTCATCGTCGGTGCCGACGGCACGATCCTGACGAACGCGCACGTCGTCGCCGACGCGCGCGAGGTCACGGTCCGGCTCACCGACCGGCGCGAGTTCACGGCCAAGGTCGTCGGCGTCGACCCGCAGTCCGACGTCGCCGTCATCAAGATCGACGGCAAGGACCTGCCGACGGTGCGCATCGGCGATCCCGCGAAGCTGCGCCCCGGCGAGTGGGTCGTCGCGATCGGCTCGCCGTTCGGCTTCGACAACAGCGTCACCGCCGGCATCGTCAGCGCGCTCTCGCGCTCGCTGCCGGACGGCCAGTACACGCCGTTCATCCAGACCGACGCCGCGGTGAACCCGGGCAACTCCGGCGGGCCACTCTTCAACATGGCCGGCGAGGTGGTCGGCATCAACTCGCAGATCTACAGCCGCACCGGCGGCTTCATGGGCATCTCGTTCGCGATCCCGATCGACATCGCGATCGGCGTCAAGGACCAGCTCGTCAAGACCGGCCACGTGCAGCGCGGCCGGATCGGCGTGCTGGTGCAGGAGGTCGGCCAGCAGCTCGCCGACTCCTTCGGACTCGACCGGCCGCGCGGCGCGATCGTCGCCCAGGTCGAGGCCGGCGGCCCGGCGGCCAAGGCCGGCATCAAGTCGGGCGACGTGATCCTCGCGGTCGACGGCCGGCCGATCGAGCACTCGGGCCAGCTGTCGGCGGCGATCTCGCAGATCCGGCCGGGCAGCAAGGTCGAGCTCGAGATCTGGCGCGAGCGCGCGAGCCGCAAGATCAGCGTCGAGGTCGGCGAGTTCAAGGACGCCCAGGTCGCGCAGAACGAGCGCGCCGAATCCGGGCGCGGCGCGCGGCTCGGGCTCGCGGTCCGGCCGCTGACTTCGGCCGAGAAGCGCGCCGCGGGCATCGACGGCGGGCTGCTCGTCGAGGACGTGGACGGCCCGGCGGCCGAGGCCGACGTGCGCCCGGGCGACGTGATCGTCGGCGCCAACGGCCAGCGCGTCGCGACGCTCGGCGAGCTCGAGGCGCAGGCGGCGAAGTCGAAGCGCTCGATCGCGCTGCTCGTCAACCGCGGCGGTACCACGATCTTCATCCCGCTGAAGCTCGGCGGCTGAGGCGGTGCGTCCCCTCGGCACGCTCGCGGCACTCGTCGGGCTCGCTGGGCTTGCGGTTGCGCCCGCAGCCCCGGCCGATCCCGGCGCGCCGATCCGCGACTGCGCCGAGTGCCCGGAGGTCGTGCGCGTGCCGGCCGGCACCTTCGTGATCGGCACGCCGGGCGCGGATCCGCACCTGACGCGCGCCGAGTCGCAGGCGGTGATCGTGCGCATCGCCAAACCCGTCGGGATCGGCCGGCTCGAGGTCACGCGCCGCGAGTATCGCGCCTTCGTCGCCGATTCCGGCTACGACGCGCACGGCCCGTGCATCACCTGGGACGAGACGCTGTCGCGCTTCAACGCCGACCGCAACCGCGGGCCCGACAACCCGGGGCGGCCGCGCGAGGCGCGCGACGACCACCCGGTCGCGTGCGTCAGCTGGAGCGACGCGAAGGCCTACGTGCAGTGGCTCGCGCGCCGCACCGGCAAGCCGTACCGCCTGCCGTCCGAGGCCGAGTGGGAGTACGCGGCGCGCGCCGGCAGCACCGCGCGCTGGCCGTGGGGCGATTCGGCCACCGACGGCTGCGACTTCGCGAATCTCTATGATCTGTCGAGCCGCGAGTCGTACGCGTTCGGCTGGGAGCCCACGCGCTGCCGCGACAGCTACCCCGACGTCGCGCCGGCCGGCGCACTCAGAGCCAACGCCTTCGGGCTCTACGACATGATCGGCAACGTCGCCGAATGGGTCGAGGACTGCTACACCGACAGCTACATCGGCCGCCCGCGCGACGGGCGCGCCTGGGTGTGGGCCGGCGGCTGCAGCCGGCGCGTCGTGCGCGGCGGCAGCTGGGTGACGCCCGCCGATCGCGCGCGCAGCGCCTACCGCGACTCGGCCGAGATCGGCACCCGCGCCGACCACCTGGGCTTCAGGGTCGCGCTCGACCTCGACGGCCGGCCGGAGGCGCGCTGAGATGCGGCGCATCGCGTGCCTGCTCGGCGTCGGACTCGTCGCGGCGGCCCTGGCGCAGCCACAGCCCGGCGCGAAGACCGCCGCGACGCCCGCGTCAACCCCCGCGCCGGCGAGCGGCGGCGCCATCCGCGACTGCCCGACCTGCCCCGAGATGGTCGTCGTGCCGCCCGGCACCTTCGTGCTCGGCACGAGCGCCGATGCGCACGAGCGCGACGCGGAGCGCGGCGAATCGCCGCCGCTCGCGGTCACGATGTCGCGCGCGTTCGCGATCGGCCGCACCGAGGTGACGGTCGCCCAGTTCCGCGAGTTCGTCGCCGCGACCCAGTACGCGGCGACCGGCGACTGCCGGATCGCGAGCGGCGGGGCGTGGCTGAGGCTGCCCGATCGCAACTGGACGCAGCCCGGCTTTGCGCAGCCGCAGGCCGACAACGAGCCGGTCGTGTGCGTCAGCTGGGACGACG
>Ga0335069_10003237_pt1 | contig 24703 bp, 25 predicted proteins | sample Lox_Sample_11_FD_206714 | JGI IMG/M metagenome (GOLD analysis project Ga0335069, IMG submission 206714) | Soil microbial communities from Loxahatchee National Wildlife Refuge, Florida, United States - Lox_Sample_1.1 | ecosystem: Environmental > Terrestrial > Soil > Wetlands | place: USA... | reverse complement strand
ACCCCATTCTCTACAGTTCCACCATGTTTGGCCCGAACATGCCCAACCTGACTTACTTGATTCCCTTCGAAAACTTGGCGGCGCGTGAGAAGGCATGGGACGCGTTCGGCGCCGACCCCGAATGGATCAAAGTGCGTAAAGAGTCGATCGACAAGTACGGGCAGGTTTCCGCGGTGATTCAGATTTCGCTGTTTAAGTCCGCGACGTTTTCGCCGATTCGCTAGCTCAATCTTCGCTCGTAAAAATATCGGACAGCGCGTTCAGCGGGTTGTGCTCGTCGGCGTTGGTTTTGCCGGGTGCCAGTTCGCGGCGCAGTTTGTTGATGGTCATGCTCTGAACAATCAGGCGGCCGGGGCCGGTCATTCTCGCCAGGAACAGGCCTTCCCCTCCAAAAAGCGCGGTTTTGATGCCGCCAACGGGTTCGATATCGTAGTCCACGGATTCATCGAACGCCACAATGTTACCCGCGTCCACGTGCAGCACCTCGCCTTCGGCCAGTTGGAATTCCACGAAGTCGCCGCCCGCGTGGATGAACACCGCTCCCGGTCCCGTCAGCTTCTCCAGAATGAATCCTTCGCCGCCGAAAAATCCCGCGCCCAGCTTCTTCACGAATGCGACGTTGAATTGCACGCTCGTCTGTGCGAAGAGAAACGCATCGCGCTGCGTCAGGATACTTTGGCCATCCGCAAGGTCGAACAACTGAATCTTGCCTGGATAGCTGCCGGCGAAGCCCACTTCTCCGGCTCCGTCCGCCCGGAAATAGGTGAGGAAAAGAGACTCGCCGGTAATCGTACGGCGCAGTGCTCCGAGGAGTTTCTCGCCCAGCGAAGCGCCGCTCATGCGCGTTTCCCAGTTCACGTTGGCGGTCTTGTAAACCATCTTGCCGGCTTCGGCGTAGACCTCCTGGTCCGGCTTCAGGTAAACCCGCGCCACCTGCAGGTTATCACCCTGAATCTCATACTCCAGCGGCTCCACCGCCTGCGCGGGAGGCGCATCCCCTGCAGCCGGATTCCCGCAGCTCACGCAGAATCGCGCCTGATCGCCCAATTTGGCTCCGCACTTCACACAAAATGGCATAGAGAAAAGTATAGAGATTCCGGCGCCAAACGCAAAACTATCGCAAAATGAAAACATGCTCCGCGACCCTGCGCTGGTTCCGCTATCCCAGCAGCATCACAACGGCCTGGCTTTGTGCCTTCTCACCGAGCGCGCTTTGCAGGCGGACCGCTCCGAGTCCACGATCCGTCAGTTCGCTATGAAAGCCATTAACAGGTATGAAATCGAGCTCACGAATCACTTCACCATCGAGGAACAGGTGCTGTTCCCGTTGATTGCCCGCGAACTGGGCGTTATGCCGATCGTTGCCGACTTGATTGCCGATCACCGCAGTCTCGAACGCATGGTCGACGAGATGCGCACCGTGCCTTCCGCTGAGCTGCTCTTACGATTTTGCGATTTGTTACGCCGGCATATTCGCCGTGAAGAGAACGAGCTGTTTCAGGATGTTCAGCAGCGGCTTCCGGCCGTGCTGCTGGCGGCTGCCGGGAAGGAGATTGACGCGCAAGCCGTCCGCGTCTGCCTGTGAACGCCATGCGAATCGCGTTGATCCAGATGAACAGCCGCACGAACGCGCGCGACGAAAATGTCGGTCGCGCCTGCGAATTTATCGCCGAGGCGGCACGGTCGAAACCGGATATCGTCGTATTGCCGGAGTTCTTCAATACCGAGTACTTCCCGCAATACCGCGACTACCGCTACATGGACTACGCCGAGACTGACGACGGCTACACGCAGACGCGCATAAAGGCCGAAGCGCGCCGTCATGGCATCCACATCGTCTCCACGATCTTCGAGATAGCACGTCCCGGTCTCTACTACGACACCGCCATGCTCATCAATCCGGATGGCGAAATTGCTGGGAAGTATCGCAAGGTCCATCCCGCCGCTCTATTGAGCCTGGAGAAAATTTACTTTCGTGGCGGCTCCACATTCCCCGCGTTTCGCATCGGCGAGTGGACGGTGGGATTTTCCATCTGTTACGACAACCTGTTCCCTGAATCCTGCCGTTGCCTCGCTTTGAAGGGAGCCGAATTGATCGTCGCGCCGTATGCCACGCCCGTTGCCGATCCTTGGGAAAATTTTCTATCCACGCGCGCGCTCGAGAACGGTGTCTTCCTCGCTGCCTGCAATCATGTGGGCCGTGAGGGCGACTGGCAGATGTCCGGCAAGAGCATGGTGGTCGATCCACTAGGCAAGATCATGGCTAAAGCGAGCGATTCGAACGACGAAATCGTGATGGTGGAACTCGACCGGGAACAGGTCATCCAAGCCCGCTGCCGGTTCCCGTTGTTCCGCGACCGCCGCCCGGACGCCTACGGTGCGATTACTGCCGTTACTGAAGATCTGCACCGCTGAACCGTTTGCCTTTGCCGATTTTTCCCAGTATGATTTTGGGTGCCCCCGAGTAGAATTTGAAGGTAGCGTGCAATCCATCCAAGATCCAATCATTTTAGAAACCAGCCTTGACGGCATCCAGCGCTTCTCCCGCGGTAAGGTCCGAGACGTTTACCAGCTCGGCGATCAACTCCTGATCGTTGCGACGGATCGTCTCTCGGCTTTTGACGTTGTGCTTCCTACCGGCATTCCAGACAAGGGACGCGTGCTCACGCAAATGTCCATCTTCTGGTTTGAGCATCTGCGCGCCGTGACCGACACTCACTTCATCACCGCAGATGTGCATGCCTATCCCGCCGTGCTCCAGCCGTTTCGCGCACAGCTCGAGGGGCGTTCCATGCTGGTGAGGCGCGCCGAAATGGCGCCCATCGAGTGCGTGGCGCGCGGCTACCTCGCCGGGTCCGGCTGGAAAGAATATCGCGCCAGCGGGACGGTCTGCGGCATTCCACTCCCCAAAGGATTGCAGGAAAGCAGCAAACTGCCGGAGCCCATCTTCACTCCCTCCACAAAAGCGCAAACCGGCCACGATGAGAACATTTCGTTCGAGCGCATGGTCTCTGTGGTGGGTGAAGACACCGCCCGGCAGTTGCGCGATCTGACGCTCGCCATTTACACGCATGCCGCATCGTACGCGGAAACTCGCGGAATCATTATCGCCGATACAAAATTCGAGTTCGGCTTTATCAACGGCAAACTGGTGCTGGGCGATGAAGTCCTGACTCCCGATTCCTCGCGCTTCTGGCCCGTCGATTCATACAAACCCGGGCAAGCCCAGAACTCCTACGACAAGCAATACGTACGTGATTATTTGGAAGAGATTCGGTGGAATAAGCAGCCGCCGGCGCCGGCTCTCCCGCCTGAAGTCGCGCAGAGAACCAGTGAGAAATACCGGGAAGCCTATCGGCTGCTCACCGGCAACGAGCTATGAACTGGCTGGATTGGGTTCTGATACTGCTGCTTGCATTCTCGATCATCGCCAGCTTCCGCAAGGGCTTTTCGCGGGAGCTGATCGAGCTCATATCCGTGATCGTCGCGCTGTTCTGCGGCCTTTGGTTCTACGGATCCGCGGGCGCGTTCCTCGAACCCTACGTCAAGTCGCCGGGCGTAGCTCACTTTTGCGGATTTCTCATCGTTTTCGTCGGTGTATTGCTTGCCGGTGCGATCGTTGGCACACTGTTCGGCCGCCTGGTGAAAGCCGCCGGTCTTACGTTCTTCGATCGTGTTCTCGGCGCGGGATTCGGTGCCGTTCGCGGTTTGCTCATGTCGGTGGCGCTGATTGTCGCCATCGTGGCTTTCACCCCTTCCACCGGCGACGCCGCTCCCAACGCCGTGGTCCACTCGCGTTTGGCGCCTTACGTGATTGATACCGCGCACGTGTTTGCTTCGGTCGCGCCCCGCGAGCTCAAAGACAGCTTTCGCAAACACTACGGCCAGGTGAAAAGCATCTGGCAGGACACATTGAAAAACGGTGTCCACCGCCTCCCCGATTCCGACGCGTAACCCCAAGCCGCAATGAAGGAAACATTTGAAACGCTCGTCGACCATTTGCTGAATCATGGATTTTTCATGGAGGAAGCAGTCGAAATTCTAGAGAAGACGCTGATCGCCCGCGCTGTTGAGCGTACCGGCGGCAACCGCTGCGCCGCCAGCAAGCTTCTCGGGATCCACCGCAACACGCTGCAACGCAAGATGCTGGAGTACAAGATCGGAGAGCCACGCCGTAAACCGATGCGCCGCGCCTTGGCCCCGCGCCGCCGCGTCAAGGCAGGCTAAGCTCCCCGTCACCGGCAATGGATCTCCTGATCTTCGATCTGGATGGTACGCTGATCGATTCCAGCCTCGATCTCGCGAATTCCGTCAACGCCACGCGTGCGCACCTTCATCTGCCGCCGCTCCAGAACGACTTGGTCTATTCTTACGTCGGCAATGGCGCGCCCGTTCTCATCCGTAGGGCCCTCGGCCCCGACTATTCAGAGGACGAAGTGCAAAGCGCCCTGCTTTATTTCCTCGGCTACTATCGCGATCATATGCTCGATCACACGGTGCTCTACGCGGGCGTTCGCGAGGTGCTCGATCGTCTCCGCGACACCGGCATGCAAATGGCCGTTCTCACCAACAAGCCCGTGCGCTTCAGCCAGGCGATTATCGATGGCCTGGGCCTGACGGGCCACTTCCGCCGTGTCTACGGCGGCAACAGCTTCGAACAGAAAAAGCCGGATCCCATTGGTATCGAGACGTTAATGACCGAGTGCGGCGCGTCGCGTCACGGGACTTTGATGGTTGGTGATAGTTCCATCGACGTGCAAACGGCGCGCAACGCCGGCGTCAAAGTTTGTGGCGTCACCTGGGGTTTTCAGCCCGAAACATTCGTCGACTGCCCGCCTGATTTTCTCATCCACCATCCGGACGAACTCGCCGAGCGCGTGATCGGCCATGGCTGACTCTGCTGCGGGCTGCTTGTTTTGCAAGATAGCCGCCGGAACCGAAAAGGCGCCCATCGTCTATGAAGATGAGTTTTCGCTCGCTTTCCTCGACCATCGACCAGTCTTCCCCGGGCACACGCTTCTCATTCCGAAACAGCACTTTGAAACATTAGCCGATCTGCCCGCTCCGCTTATCCAGCCGTTTTTCAGCGCCGCGCAGCTCCTGGCCCGTGCCATCGAGTCCGCGATGGCTGCCGATGGAACCTTTGTCGCCATCAACAATCGTGTGAGCCAGAGCGTGCCTCATTTGCATGTCCACGTCGTTCCCCGCCGCAAGAAAGACGGCCTGCGTGGATTCTTCTGGCCTCGCCAGCCGTACAAAACGGACGAAGAAGCTGAAAGCATCAGAAAAAATATCGCCGATACTGTGCTGCGCCTGCGCGCCAGTGCATAATGGTCCCCTATGTGGGCGCAGAACTATACACCGGTCGGCGGCAGCTTATGGCTTTCCGCGGTGGTCGCGGCGGTTCCGGTTTTCGTGCTGCTGGTCCTTCTGGGCGTGCTGCGCAAACCCGCGTGGATTGCTTCTCTTTGCGGCCTGGGTGCCGCCTCCGTCGTCGCTTTCGCCGTCTACGGCATGCACGCCGGTAAGCTCGCCAGCGCCATTGGCTACGGCGCCGCGTTCGGCCTGTTCCCCATCGGCTGGGTCGTGTTTACCGCCATCCTGCTCTACAACATCACAGTCAGCATGGGCAGGTTTCAGATCGTCAAAGACTCCGTCGGCAGCCTCACCGAGGATCGCCGCTTGCAGGCCCTGCTCATCGCTTTTGCGTTTGGCGCCTTCATCGAGGGCGCAGCCGGATTCGGAACTCCCGTCGCCGTGGCCGCCGCTATGCTCACCGGTCTCGGATTCTCGCCGTTCTTCGCCGGCGGCATCTGCCTTCTCGCCAACACCGCGCCGGTAGCGTTCGGATCCATCGCCACCCCCATCCTCGCGCTCGCCGGCATCACCGGCCTGCCGCTCGATCGCTTAAGCGCCGGTGTCGGCCGCATCTGCGCGCCGGTTTCCTTGATTGTTCCGGCTTATCTGGTGCTCGTGATGGGTGGCTGGCCTGCCCTTCGCGGTGTGCTGCCTGCCGCGGCAGTTTGCGGATTCGCCTTCGCCGGCGTGCAATTAGTCGTATCCAATTTCATTGGTCCCCAGGTCACCGATATTCTCAGCTCGCTCTCCGCCATCGGCGCGCTGGTGCTGTTCCTGAAATTCTGGAAGCCCCGCGATAAATTCCAGTTCGATGAGCATAGCTCGGCGCACGTCGCCCCGCCGCGCCATCCCAGCCGTGATTTGCTCCACGCCTGGGGCCCATATATTCTGCTGGTGATTTTCGTCCTGCTCTGGGGATATAAGCCGCTGCAAGCGACGCTCAATGCCGCCACGGTGACTTTTCCGTGGCCCGGCCTGCACAACGCCATTCTGCGCATGCCGCCCGTCGTCACCAAACCCGCGCCGTACGCCGCCGTCTACGCGTTCAATTCCATCTCCGCTCCGGGAACGGCCTGTCTGTTCGCAGCCATCTTATCGGCAGTTCTTCTCGGTATGCCGCCAACGAAGTTCTTCAAGGTACTGCTGAGCACTGTCAAGCAACTGCTGTTCGCCGAATTGACCATCGCCGCCGTACTGGCGCTCGCATTTCTGATGAATTACTCGGGTGCCACCGCTACGCTAGGCCTCGCCTTCGCCGCCACCGGCGCCATGTTCCCGTTCTTCAGCGCGCTGCTCGGCTGGTTGGGCGTGTTCCTCACCGGTAGCGACACCGCCGCCAACGCTTTGTTCGGAAACCTGCAAGTCATCACCGCCGGAAAGTTGGGCATGAACGCCGTTCTTATGGCCGCCTCGAATTCCGCCGGAGGCGTGATGGGCAAAATGATCAGTCTGCAAAGCATCGCGGTCGCGTCTGCCGCCACCACCATGAAAAGTGAAGACGAGGGGCGCCTGTTCCGCTTTACCCTGCGCCACAGCATCCTGCTGGCGTCCATCACCGGCCTGATCGTCGTTTTCTATGCCTACGTCGCGCCGCAGTTAGCGCCGTGAAGAGTTCGCTGGCATTTGTATGATTTGTCACGGAACCATTCCGGGTTCTTGCTCACTCTGGTGCATGTCGTGCATCTGACACCGCAGGGAGGACTCCAAGATGCGCGCAGTAACCGGAACCCTGATTTTCGCCGCCCTGTCCACGCTTGCTATCGCCGCTGACGCTCCTAACAAAAGTCACAACGACGCTTTCATCGCTGGCCCGCAGAATGAAACTCAATTAGCCCAGCAGGTCCGGCACAATCTCCTAATGTTGCCGTACTACAGCATTTTTTCCGACCTGGCTTTTCAAGTGAACGGCACCGTCGTCACACTGGAGGGTGCCTGCCCGCCGGAACCGCCGTGGGACATCAAAAAAGAGGCGGAAAACGTCGTAAAGAAGATCCCCGGCGTTACGCAAGTCATCAACAATATCCGCGAGCTCCCGCTATCTCAATTCGATTGGCAAATCCGCCGCGCTGAGGAGCGAGCCATTTATGGCGACCCCCAGATTGGCACGCGATACGGTTACCAGGCGCTGCCGCCCATTCACATCATTGTCGACAACGGCCATGTCACGCTGGAAGGCGTGGTCGACAATGCGTTTGACGACACGCTCATTCGCACTCTCGCCAACGCCGTCCCCAACGTCTTTTCGGTTGACGACAAACTCATCGTCCTGAACAAGAACGAGAAGAAGAAAAAAGAATAGACGGGGCCGTCAGCAGAACTCAGCCCGTCGCTCGGCGAGTAATTTCTTCAGCACCGAGCGGTGGCAGCGGTCTTCATTTTCGCAGTAGCACCCGAGCGCAAAGTTCGTCTGGTGAGATAGTGCCGCCAACAAGTCCAGCACCCGCGCCGCATCCGGCTTGTTCATCTCGGCCCGGAATTTGCGCTCGAACGCTTTCCACGATCTCTCATCTTGCGATCGTAAGGCGAACGTTACCAGCTCTTGGCTCGGTGACAGATTCGGTAGCCAGACATCGTAATAGTCCAGCTTCGCGAATTGCGCTTTCGGTACGCCACGCGGCGGCCTGCGAACCGTGCCCAGCCGCACGCCCTCATTCAGTTTCCTTGCGGATCCCAGCCGCACAATGGCAATCGCCAAATGCGAATCCTCCTTCCCTTCCAGTTAGTTTGCCTTTTCGATGCTCTTCAATCTCCACGTCTCGTGGGCTCAGCTCCAGACGTTCTGAGATACTTCATGCCGGTATCGCACATCACCGTGACAATGGTCGCGCCAGGCCGCAGTTGTTCCGCCAGTCGCAAAGCGGCGATCACATTGGCGCCGGTCGAAGTTCCTGCAAAAACGCCCTCTTCCCGGGCCAGCCGAAGGGCCATGGCCATCGCTTCTTTTGTTGACACCTGTTCGATCCGGTCGGCGACATTCTGTTGCCAAAGAGGCACTACAAATCCAGCCCCGATCCCATCAATTTTATGAGCGCCCGCTTGGCCTCCCGACAAAACCGGGGATTCCGACGGCTCCACGGCAACGATTCTGATCCGCTCATTGTGGCGGCGCAATGCTTCCCCCATGCCTCGCAAAGATGCCGCCGTACCGACGCTCTGGACGAAGCCATTGATTTGTCCGGCCGTTTGCGTCCAAATCTCCTCCGCCATCTGATGATAGGCTGCAAGCTGGTCCTGATTGTTCATCTGATCGGTCCAAAAGGCTCCGGTGCTCACCGCCACGATGCGAGCTGCCTCGATCATGTCTCGGGTTAGTTTCTCCGTCATGCCCCCACTCTCGCTTGGCACGATTTGAAGCGTAGCACCCAAAATCCTCATGTGACCGAGCTTTTCCCGGGCGAAGGCATCCGAAGTCACGATATGTAGTGGATGTCCCTTCACCGCGCAGACGAGAGACAAGGACACGCCGGTGCTGCCCCCACTGGGGTTCTCGCTTTCCAGTTTCAGCAGAATGCGCGAACCGTTCCCTGGCGCGATTCTGCGCAGAGTCAATAACGAAGTGCTGCCGATGCAGTGCAGGATGTCCCTCGGCAATTCGTTCACGATGCCTGTCCCCGCACTGTCGCTTACTCCGGGAGCTTAGCGCCCAACACATCCGCGCGCTCGATCACCGGAGCTGCGGCAAGCAGGTTCGGCGCCTGCGCCATCAGTGCCTTCGCGATGGGTCCGGTGAGATGATTCTGCCGGCCTGTTTCATCTGTAAACGCGTCGAAGATGGCAAATGTGGCCGGCCCTAACCGCAGCGCGAACCACAGCGGGGTCGTTGTTTCCTGAATGGCGAGCTGCAGACCCTGCATCAGGAACGCGGCGAGTTCCTGTTCCTTGCCGGGTTTTGCCTCCAACCGGGCGAAAAGTCCAACCGTAAGCATTTCCGTCTCCTTTGCGCGGCGAACTGCCGCTACCATTCGAGCTTAGTGATTCACGCTTCCTTTCGCCATAGGCAAGAATGTCATATTTAGTATCATAATTGCCATGCAACTGGATGTGCTTGCTCTTGACGGTGTTTTTGATTTGGGCCTGTCCGCGATCCTCGACGCCTTCCAGACTGCGAATGAGTTGATTGAAGTTTCAGGCTCAACCGTTCCTCGGTTCGAGTTAAGGATTGTGGGCTTGCGAAAAGCCGTCCGCACCTCGCAGGGCCTGACTGTTCCGGTTCACTCTGCGGGCGCGCGGGCTCCCGAGTGCGTAGTCGTCCCGGCAATCGGCTTCAAGATGCCCGGTCCTCTAGCGACGGCTCTCGCCCGGCCGGATGTCCAGGATGCCGGCAACGCGCTCCGGCAATGGACGCGACGCGGCGCCATCATGGCCGCGGCGTGCATCGGGACTTTCGTGATGGCCGAATCCGGCGTACTCGACCACCATCGCGCTACCACCACATGGTGGCTGGCGCCGATGTTTCGCAAACGATATCCCAACGTTGCGCTCGACGAGTCGAACATGATCGTGAAATCCGGCAAGTTTGTCACCGCGGGGGCCGCCCTGGGTCATTTGGACCTCGCGCTGTGGCTCATCCGAAGCGTCAGTCCCAAACTCGCATTCCTCACGGCGAAGTATCTCATCGTCGATTCCCGCCCATCACAGTCCGCCTATGCGCTGACCGATCATCTGGTCCACTCTGATCTTCTTGTGCAACGCTTTGAATCCTGGGTGCGCGCCCGGCTCTCTCAGGGTTTTTCTTTGAACGCTGCCGCAAAAGCTGTTGGAGCCAGCAAGCGAACACTCGCGCGCCGCTTGCAAAGCGTTCTGGGAAAATCACCGCTTGCGTATTTTCAAGGTGTGCGAGTGGAACGCGCCGTACATCTGTTGAAAACCAGCAACGCGAGTGTCGATGAGGTGGCCGCGCGTGTTGGATATGCCGATGGCGCTACGTTGCGCGTTCTTCTCAGGCGCCGTCTCAAAGTTGGAGTCAAGGAGATTCGCCGCATTTCCTGACACCGGTTGTGCCGGGCGATTTATCTCTGCGACGTCAATCTGTCTTTTAGATCACTTTTGACAATTCGTTTTCGTCCGCCAAGCCGGCGAGCGGCCCTTCGCCTGCTCATTTTTGATTCCGGAGGGCATGGATATCTTGGAATGCTTCCTGCTTTTGCGGCATGCGGGTGATAGGTGGATCGCTTTTATCGCGATTCCCGGCGTCATCGCTGGCCTCGCGGGCTCGATATGTTTGATGATCGCCGGCTTAAAAGGTAGTATCGCCGGGTCGATTCGCCACACACCCAGGAATCCACGCACAGCACCCCCAGATCGTGTTGTGCAGTGGTTAGGGCAACGGCCCCCATCGAATGGCGGACACTTCTCAAATGGCGCCCGCAGTCAACAGGATTGAACTGTGCACTCGGTCGCTTGCGCGTTCTGCCTAACTGAACGCGACGCCTTCTCTCAAACGATCGGATTCCAGTATGAGAATGATCTCACCAGTCTTTATTCTTTTGCCGAATCGCTGAACCACTCCGCCGTGCGTTACGCCTACACCCGCTTCCAAAGCTTCGATACTGCCTGCTGCGAGTTTTTCCACTGAGAGGGCGGAGTCTGCGGAGATCGCGAACCTCTTTCCCTCATCCTCCACGATCAGCGCAATCTCCCGCCTGCTCTCGTGCGCCAAAGAACTTAACTCCGCAAACAGTGTGACCAAGCGTGCCAGTACGCCGGTCCGCGTTTCTTCGATCAGCTCGTGCGCTCGATCGATCTGTCCTTCCGCCTCGAGTTTTGCCACTTCGACCGCCACTGCGTGAATTTGCTGATGCGGCTGGTCGAACTTCTTTAAGTGCATCGCAACCAGCGTACTTTCCGGCTTGTACGTGTCGTACCATTTTCCAAATGCACACTGGTGTGGATCGGTTGTCAGCCGAAACTCCCGCCGCTCCCGTACTGATGCCTCCAGCTCATCGAGCCAGTTGTGATGATCTTTCTCTCTCTGCTCCATCATCGCCAGGAACGCCGCGTTCTCTTCGGCTAACGATGCGACGCCAATTCGCTTACGCAGATCGATCAGCGGCAACACACGGCCGCGAAGATTGATCACACCCCGGATGTGCTCGCCGGTATTGGGCACTTCCGATACCTCGGGCATGATCACCATCTCTCGCAAATCACGCGTGGCAATGCCAAACGCCTGGTTCTTGGCCTGAATGATGGCCCAGGCCATTTCCGCCGGGTAGTTCTTTAGCGCTCTTTCCACTCGATGCTCCCTCAAGTCACCCATCGGCCAATTCGCCTGTGAACTTTAGCTGGTACCCACTGCGATCCCCCGATACAATCTGACTGTGCCCCGATATCTCCTCGTCGCCTGCGCTTTTGCCACCCTCTCCGCCCAGGCTCCCCAAAAGCCCGTAACCATCGAAGCCATCACCGCGGAAAGAAAGATCACCGGCTTCGAACCCGTTCAATGGGCGCCCGATAGCCGGCGATTTGCCTGGATTGAGGAGCAACACCTTTGGGTCTACGACGTGCCCTCCGGCCGGCGGAAGCTTCTCGCGGATCTCTCCGATCTCGAAGCCAAAGCCGTCACGCCAGCAACCCCGGCGTTCAACGCCTGGCAGGACACGAACGTCAGCGAGCAGGTTTTCTCATGGTCTAATTCCGGCAAGGAAATGCTGATCGTCGCCGACGGTGACCTCTTTCTACTGCATCTGGACTCCGGCAAAACGGACCAACTCACCGCCACCCGGGAAGCCGAGCACGATGCCAAACTTTCACCCGACGGCCGCTACGTTTCCTTCCGGCGTAAACACGACCTCTATTCGCTTGAGATTGCCTCCGGCAAGGAGGTGCGCCTGACCAGCGATGGTTCGCGCACTCTGCTCAACGGCGAGCTCGACTGGGTCTATCCCGAAGAATTGGCCATCGGCACCGCCTATTGGTGGTCGCCTGACGGCAAGTTCATCGCCTTCCTGCAGCTCGATGTGAGACGCGAGCCCCTCTTTCCCCAGGTCGACGCGTTGGCGTTGCGTGCGCTCTTTGAGCCCGAGCGATACCCTACCGCGGGCGAGCCGAATGCCGATGTGCGCGTCGGCATCGTTCCTGCTGCCGGCGGAGAAATACGCTGGATGGATCTCGGCGAGCCTCGTAACAATCTCCTGGCCCGCCTCGTCTGGCTGCCTGACAGCCGCGCCGTCGCGGTTGAAAAGCTGAATCGCATTCAGAACCGCCTCGATCTGCTCATCGCCGACACTGTTACTGGTTCCGCCCGCGTCGTGCTCCACGAGGAAGATCCGTATTGGATCAATGTCAACGACGACCTGCGCTTCCTCAAAGACGGCAAGCGTTTTCTGTGGGGCAGCGAGCGCGACGGCTTTCATCATCTCTACCTGTATTCCGCCGATGGCAAGCTCGTTCGTCAGTTGACGCAGGGTGATTGGGAAGTGGAAAACGTCGCCGGCATGGACCAAGCTCGAGGCGAGGTCTATTTCATTTCGTCCGAGCAGAGCCCCGTCGAACGCCACCTCTACGCCATGGACTTAGAGGGAAAGAATCGGCGCCGCATCACCCAGGAAACCGGAACTCACGAGATCTCCCTAAGCCCCGACTGCCGGTTGTATCTCGATACGGCGTCCAGCCTGTCTGTGCCGCCCGGCCGCACCATTCACCGCGCCGATGGCACCCAAACCGCGGTGTTTCGCGAGATGGACCGCTCACAGACCAGCGAATACGATATTCTCCCGACTGAGATTCACAAAGTGAAGGCTGCCGACGGCGCTTTGCTCTATGCCCGTCTCATCAAGCCCGCCGGTTTCGTACCCAACAAGAAGTATCCGGTGATTGTGGTCGTCTATGGAGGGCCCGGTGTCCAGACGGTGCACGATTCGTGGCCGGGCATGCCGTGGGATCAGGTGCTGGCACACCGCGGGTTCGTTGTTTGGCAGCTCGACAACCGCGGCTCGCTTGGCCGCGGCCACCAATGGGAGTCCGTGATTTTCCGGGACATGGGAGAGCACGAATTGCAGGACCAAAAGGCAGGGTTCCGCTACCTGGAGTCACTGGGCTTCGTGGACGCATCCCACATGGGACTGTTTGGCTGGAGCTATGGCGGCTATATGACGTTGTACACGCTCACGCACGCCCCAGGTCTGTTTCGCGCCGGAATCGCCGGCGCCCCGGTGACGCACTGGCGCAATTACGACACCATCTACACCGAGCGGTACATGGGATTGCCGTCCAAAAACGCTCAAGCCTATGAGCGGGCCTCGGCTATCACGAAGACCGCTGATCTCAAGGATAAGCTGCTACTGGTTCACAACCTGGAAGACGACAACGTGCACTTTCAGAACACGGTGCAGATGATGGATGCGCTCGAGCGCGCAGGCAAACCCTTCGAGCTGATGCTCTACACGCAGAAGACACACCACGTCTCCCGCCCGCTAACTGTACACCTCTACGAAACCATGACCGCGTTCTTCGAAAAGAATGTGAAGTGAAGTTCTACTTGTGGCCGCCGCCACCGCCACCCGCGTGCCCACCCATGCTGATGCCTGAGCTATGCGAGCTGGAGGCGGAGCCCGAAGAAGCCGAGCTGTATCCGCCGCCACCCCCATGGCTGAATCCCCCCCCACCCGAGCGCTCGGCATGACTGGCAGCCGCAACTGTCTGCCGGGCCATCACCGCCGGCGTAACCCCATTCGGGATCCGGGCGGGTGGACGCGTCACATGACTGGATCCGCCGCCACCCACGGCGCCATTGGTTCCAGGAACGTAGGGAGTGTAATACGGCAGCGTGTTGATAAAGCCGTAGACGTTGTACGGGCTCCAGAACGTATAGCCGAACGGATTGTAGTAGCCCATGCCGTACCCGAGGCCGTATCCGAAACCCGGGAGGAAGGTGTACATGTTGTAGTACGGGTTGAAATACCAGCTGCTCGCGCCGTAGTACGACCCGGAATCCGCAACCGTCTTCGCCGCCGATACGTTCGCCATCGAAATGTATTCGGACCGGTGCGCGCCCCACACATACAAATCGTCGACGTCCTTCTTCTTGTCGAAGGATGCTACCTGGACGCCGCCATCCATATTGAGAGCATGACCGTCTTTGACTTGCTCTGTCTTGCCATTGACCTCGACGACTGCCTCGCCCTCATACACGCGCAACCGCGCGGTATCCGCGTCAAAACGATATACGCCCTTCTTCTGCAATTGCACCGAGTAGTCCTTGTAGACAATCGTGACCCCGTTGTCCTTCAGAATTTCGTCGGCCTCTACCAACGCCTCGCCCGAGAGAAAGTCAACCCGGGTGTCGATGAGCCGGTTGGTGATCATACGGATGGCGCTATTCTCCCCAAGGCGCAGAAACACTCCGGGCGTGAGCAGAATCTCCACCCGCCCTTGCTCCGTGCGCACCTGTTGGTTTTCCTTCACGTCCGGAAATGCGCCGAACTTGCTCTCGATCAGCTGGTCGTTCAGGAAGACGCGGCCCTCCACATAGTGGATAATTCCCGATTTCGCCGAGATTACCTGCTGGGCCGAAACAACGAAACTGGTTGCACCCGCCAACGCCGTGACACCCAAAGCCAACCGCACCAACGATTTCATGGGGCCTACCTCACTTTCGATAATGCGCCTCTATTAGAGACCTGTCAATGGGAGAGAGCAGGCTTAACGCTTCTGAACGGCCGCGCGTGTAAGCTTATGCCCTACAGTCACTTAATACCGCCTAGCCGTTGGATGGCGCCGGTGTTAGTAATTCACGAACTTTGCTGGCCAGTTCGTCGCGCGTAAACGGCTTGGGTAACAGCGGTCGCTCGTACAACTGGCGGCGCACACTGAGATCGTTGGCGCATCCCGACATAAAGAGAATCCGAATCGAGGGCCATCGTTCCGATATTCGCTGCGCCAGATCGAACCCGCTCATGCCAGGCATGGCGATGTCGGTTACCACTAAATCTAAGTCTGTGCTTCTTTCCTGGCAAACGGACAGCGCTTCAACCGCGCAGGATGCGTGGAAAACAGTGTAACCGCTGTTCCACAGCATCTTCTCCATCATCCGCCGAATGGCTTCTTCGTCGTCAACCACCAGAATGGTGGCACGTTCGGTCCCGCTTCGGGCCGAAAACGTACCTCTTATCGTCATAATGTACTCCGCTTTCGCGGCTTGCCGGCTACCTGTTTTTATTCTTCAAAAGTGCGTATTTGGGCCGGTGAGATCGCATGATTTTCGGCGCGATTAAGAGGATCTCCCTCAGATTAACAGCTTTTCATGACAGAAAAAATACAAAATTACACTAGTGACACATAACCGCTTCGGCGGTCGAGACTGGCTTGGAGGTTACGTAGGATTTTGCTACAGACGCACAATCTTCGGGGACGAAATTCCCTTGAACGCGTTCCGCGTGTCGACGATCAGCTTGGCTTCGTCGGCAATCTTGCGGTAATCGAAGGCTGAATGGTCAGTCACCACAACCGTGCAGTCCGCTGACGCCACCAGACTCACGTCTTCCGATCTCAACTGCTCTCCGTCGAGATCAAGCCGCGGCACGTGCGGATCGGAAAATGTGAGGCGAGCGCCCCGCCGTTTCAGCAGCAGCATAATGTCGAGTGCGGGCGATTCGCGAACATCTTCGATGTTCTTTTTGTAAGCGACTCCCAACACATGGATGTGTGATCCCTTTACTGGCTTAGCGTGGTCGTTCAGCGCATTCTGAATCTTATCCACCACAAAATGCGGCATTTGCCCATTTATGTAGCCCGCCAGCTCGATGAATCGGGCTTCAATCCCCGCCTGCTTGGTCTTCCAGGAGAGGTAGAACGGATCAATCGGAATGCAATGTCCACCCAAGCCCGGCCCGGGAAAGAAAGGCATGAAGCCGAACGGTTTAGTAGCTGCGGCTTCAATCACTTCCCACACGTTGATGCCCATCCGGTCGCACATCAGCGCCATCTCGTTGGCCAAACCGATGTTGATCATCCGGAACGTGTTTTCCAGCAATTTCACCATCTCGGCGACTTGCGTTGAGCTGACCGCGACCACTTGCTGGAGCGCCTGCGAATAAAACAACCGACCCATCTCCGAGCAGGCCGGCGTCACACCGCCAACCACTTTGGGAATGTTCGACGTGTTGTATTTCGGATTGCCCGGATCCACACGTTCCGGCGAAAAACACAGAAAGAAGTCCTTGCCGGCCTTCAGTCCGCCCTGCTCCAGCATGGGCAAAACCAGCTCGTCGGTCGTTCCCGGGTAGGTTGTTGATTCCAGAATGACCAGCATCCCGGCGTGAAAAAACTTGGCTATTTCGCCGCACGCCGAGACGATGAAGCTCATGTCCGGGTCCTTGGTCTTGCGCAGCGGTGTGGGGACGCAGATGTTCACCGTGTCCAAATCACGAATCGCCGAGAAGTCCGTGGTTGCCTTCAGTTTCCCGGATTTCACCAGCGGAGCCAGGGCGCTGTTCGGAATATCACCCACGTAAGAATCACCGGCATTGATCCGCTGAACTTTAGAGTCGCTTAAATCGATCCCGGTGACGTCGAACCCGGCCTTGGCGAACTCGACCGCCAGCGGCAGCCCGACATAACCTAGACCCGCGATTCCTACTTTCGCCTGACGACTGCGAATTTTCTCTTCCAAACACTTCGCCGTGCCCAGAGTTTCGACTGGTATCGTGCTCATTCTCCTCTATTCTCCCAAATAGAACTCGCCTGTCGCCAGGATCTCAGCGGGCCCCACCAGGAACAAGTCGGGATTTCCCCGGACTTCTAGCGGCCCGGCGGGGGTCTGCACGGTCACCGGACTTTCCACTAAACCGCGGGCAATGGCTGCGGCGACCGCGCCCGTTGATCCCGTCCCGGAGCTCCATGTTTCTCCTGCACCACGCTCATAGAAAAGGACTTCCAACGCATGTCGACTAGCTGCCCGAAAGAACGACACGTTGGTGCGATTCGGGAAATGCGGGTGCGACTCGATCTCCGCGCCCATCTTACGCCAATCGAAATCAAAGTTTTCCACAGGCACAGCACACTGTGGATTTCCCACCCAAACCAATGTGACTTCCCGGATACCAGTCGCCAGAGGAAGCTGAAAGCTCGCCGCGCGTATCTCCGGTATTCCCATATTCATTTCGAAAGTAAAGTGAAGACCTACGCGTGACACCAACCGCAGATGTTTGACGCCCGCGCCGGTACGGATGCGGACCTCGGAAGCCTTAAGCCCTTGATGAATCAGGTATGCCGCAGCGCACCGCGTCCCATTGCCCGAGATTTCGGCCTCGCTGCCGTCCGCGTTGTAGAGATGGATCGACCCGTCGGCGCTCTCGTCACCCGGGCCGACGTGCAGCCACCCATCGGCGCCCACACCAGTGTGGCGATCGCAGATCGCACGGGCGACATCCGCCATCACGAATCCGGGTGGGATGGCGTCGACCGGAGTCAGCAGGAAATCATTCTTAGCGCCGTGCGCTTTCAGGTATGGAATCGTCATTTGTGGGCGTCAGCAAGCTTTCGGGCGCAGTGCGGCGCTGCCAGATCTCGATCACCGGCGCGTCCTTCACGACGACCCGCTGCATGAGATCGTAGTTCGGTCCGCGTCGCCGGGCGTGATTGATGGCGGTTTGCACCGGATCGCCGCCCATCACCACCGCCCATTGTTCCCACAGAGCGAGGTCAGGCCGCAAGCGGGCCACTTCGAATGCGAGCCCGTTGTCACCAGTGAGAGTGTCGCGGAGCGGAATGCCGGCCTGTCGATAGATGGCGGTCATGTCGCCGAAGGACGTGAAGACACCGTCACCGGCATGATAGTGGGCGGACAGATAATCCGATGATTGCTTCGACCAGGCGCGGCGCGCTACCGAGTTGTACTGGGATTCCTTCCAGGTGATCCACGTGTCGGGGCGGCGGTCCCAAAGCCATGGCACCGTGACGATACCGACGATCGCGGCGGCAGCAAGAGCTTTCCGGAGCCAGTTGCCCCCGCTCAGCGCGACCCATGCCGCACCGCCGAACGCCAGCGCCGGGAGCGCGGCCAGGCCATAGCGTGTGTTGTAGATGCCGTGCGGGGGAAGGTAGAACAAGTGAATCGGCGAATCGCCGGAATGGACGTTCAGGACGTAAAACGCGGCGGGAAGTGCCAGGAGAACGACCGGCCAGAAGGCACGCTTCCAGGCGGCTGCCAGGATTCCCGCGGCACCCACGAAGAACAGCGGAGCGCCCGCGCAAGCGCGCACCGCCCAGCCGTAATACAGCAGGGCGACCTGCCAATCACCCTTTCCCGGATAGGGCAGGCCACGCTGAATCGCCTTTGCCGATGCCGGGCCATTGTAGAACTCCAGCACATTGTCGAAGATCCACCAATTGAACCCGAACCACAACAACGGGCCGATGGACGCAATGGCGCCGAAGACAAACGCTGCCCTAAACCGCCGGCGCGCGGTCAGAAAAAAGTACGCGGTGACGAACGGGATGAGAAACCACGCGTCATAGCGGGTCAATGCGCCGAAGCAGCCGGCCAAACCGGCACCCGCCACGCTCCAGAGCGATTGCGTCTCCTGGAACTGGACGGTGAAATACAGCACTGCTGCCAGCGCAGTGAAGAAAACCACTTCCGTCATGGGAATGGACTGCAAATAGAGCACGTTGGGATTGAGAGCGTAGATCGCGGCAGCCACAGCGCCGGCGGCAGCGCCGGCAAAGACGCGGCGCACGGCCGCAAAGAAAAAAGCGACGCCTGCGATGAAACAGACGGCCGGCGGAATGGCGCCGGCCAGGCCGGTCCGCCAGAGGTCGTCATGCACCACGAGCGGCATCATCAGGATGTGCAGCATGGGAAGCCAGGATGTGCCGAGCTGCGCATACCCTGGCGTTCGCGATTCCATCACGCGCCGGGCGATGTTGAGATGCGCCTCCGCGTCGCCGTAGTAGAGCGTCCAGCCCTCGCGATATGTGATCCATACAGCGATGGCGCTCAGAATCGTGGCCAGGACTGCCACTACCGCGACGGGCAGCCAACTCCACGACTGCACCGTTGTCTTGATTTCAGAACTCGGTGAAGGCTTTGAACTCTCGATAACGGGCATCGATTTCGGGGCGTGTGAGATCGCGAAAACGGTCGGGACCGAACTTTTCGCAACAGAAACTGCCCATCACAGAACCATAGATCACGGCTCGCCGCAGCTCCCTATGGTCCATCCTGCTTCGCGGATCGATGCCGCACTGGGCGAGATATCCCATGAAGCCGCCGGCAAAGCAATCGCCCGCGCCGGTGGGATCGAAAACGTCCTCGAGCAGGAACCCGGGCACGATGAAATGCTCGCCGCCCTGAAACAAAATGGCGCCATATTCGCCTCGTTTGATGACCAGGGTGTGCGGGCCCATGGCGATGATTTTGGCGGCTGCGCGGCGGAGATTGTGCTCGCCCGCCAGCATGCGCGCCTCGCTATCGTTGATGAGGAGGAAATCCCATTCCTTAATGGTGGCCAGCAACTGGTCGCGATAGTCACCAATCCAGTAATTCATGGTGTCGCCGCCGACGAAACGCACGCCGTTCATCTGGGCCCGCACGCTCTGCTGGAGCGCGGGCTGGATGTTGCCGAGCAACAGGTAGGGCGCCGAGCGGTAGGCTTCGGGGATCTTGGGATCGAAATCCGCGAAGACGTTGAGATCGGTGACCAGTGTCGTGCGATCGTTCATATCCGCCGAATAGACGCCCGCCCAAAAAAACGTCTTGCCGGGAACGCGCTCGAGGCCGTCCAGATCAATGCCCCGGCTCTTCAGGAAATTGACGTCGTCGTGGGCGAAATCGTCGCCAACGACGCCGACAATCTTCGCCTGCGTGAAAAAGCTGGCGGCGAGCGAAATATAGGTGCACGATCCGCCGAGAATGCGATCGACTTTTCCATGCGGCGTTTCCAATCCGTCATAGGCGACGGAACCCACTACGACAAGTGACATCAGAACGATTGTAAAAGGTTTCAGGTGCCAGGTGTCAGATGCTGGTTTTCAGGTGCTCGCCGAAGTTATTTCTTCACCTCTGGTCCTTGTGAAAAGTATCCCTGCCGCGCCCGAACCTTGACGCCCTTCCGTTTGACCTTAACCGATAGGCGATGGAAGGATCCATCCCGTCGCGTATCCGCGGGGGAGAACTCAAGCACGTACAAGCATTCCGGCATTTTTGTTACACGGGCGAATCCTCCGGCCAGATCGTTGCTGTCCCGGAAGTAAGTTCCTCCTGTCCCCGACGCCAATTCATCCATTACTCCGCCGTAAAACGCGAGCGCATCACGCCGGTTCTGTTCTTTCAACCTCATGATGGCGCCGCTCGGATCAACGTCCGAGGGAAGCTTCCCCCGTTGACTCACATCCAACATATCGGTGTAGAGGCCGCGCGCGTCCAGCGCGCTGATCATGACGTTGCTTTGGGCCGCTACATCCAGCAACCGGCTGACGTCGAGTCGCACCAGAGGCGAGCTGGAGACAAGAAATCCCGGAGAGATCAATACCAACGTGCGCTGTCCCGGGGCGGCGCTCATGCTGCGGACCACCGATCGGATCAAGGCCAGCGGCGTATCCCCAGCCGGCTCCGGCATATTTTCGGCCCGCGGTGCTTTCCGCGCAATCGCCTGTTGTTCGCCCGCACCCGGGCGCCTTTGCACCGTCAGGTGAGAAATGACTTGACGCTTACCGCGATCAAAAACTTCGAAATCCTGCTGCTTTAGATCCTGGATTAGCCGGCCGTCCCCATCGCGCACCAAAACCGGCACCAGTACAACATTGACGGTGCTCTTGAACTGGGCTGGCGCCTCTTGTGACTCCGAAGCAGTTGCTTGTTGAGCGGCACAGGAGTCCGGCGACAGAACTGTCGCGCAGAGCAGACCGAACTCCAGGCTTCTCAGCATGGTGGCAACGAGAACGGCTAGCCCTCCAGCCATGACACTGTTTGACTCCTGCTCGCGACCTACGGTTACATCGGTGCAAGATTCGCCGAGGATGCGGTCAACTTTTCCATGCGGCGTTTCCAATCCGTCATGCCCGTTCCGCACGCACAAGGATTTGATCGCTTCGCTGCATAAGGAATCCAAGCGGCTAAGTCCGAACAAAATTAAACGCTCCAATCGATGAGGTTCGAGTATTCGCCGCATTTTGCGCGGAGCTATGCCAAAGCACCCGCAATCATCTAGCAGGCGTTTGATTTTGAACGGAGGCCGTTGTCCCCTCGAGGCCGACAGCTGACACCCGAAACCGGGCACCTGAGCTATACTTCCCCACAAAGAGGTTGCAGGTGGCCGATACTCGCCAACTAGCCCATGAACTGATCGATCGACTACCGGCAGCGCAGCTTTCAAGCCTCGTCCAGTTTCTCGAAACGATCGTCGATCCGGTTACCGCCGCCTTGGACGAAGCGCCAATTGACGACGCGCCGGAAACGGATGACGAAAGGCTCGCGGTGTCTGAGGCGCGCGAGTGGCTCCGGCGCGAGGGCGGCAAGGGCATTCCGCACAGCGAGGCGATGCGCAGACTCAGACTGGAGTAATGGAGCTCGAATGGACGGCGCCGTCGCTCGAGGACATGGCGGCACGCGACAGAGGAGTTGCCCGCCGCATCCAACGCGCACTCGAACGCTTTGCGCGAACGGGGTCCGGCGATGTGAAAAGGCTGCAGGGAATCGATACGCCTGAGTTCCGGCTCCGCGCGGGCGACTGACGCGTGCGATTCCATCTTGATGGTCAGACTATCCGGGTGCTGCGCGTGCGGAATCGCCGCGAGGCTTACCGGTAACGATCGCTTTGCCGCTCCTTCCTGAGTCTTGACTTAATTTCAAATTAGATATAATCTAAAAACTTCCGATGGATGCCGAGGAGATCAAACGCTCGCTCGAGGGCAGCGGGTTGCGGTGTACTCCGCAGCGCTATGCCGTGATGGCGTTCCTGATGGAACAGAACCGTCATCCCACGGCGGCGGAAATTTTCGAGGCGGTGAATCGCGTGGATCCGCGGTCTTCCAGGGCAACAACTTACAACAATCTGCGGGATCTGGTGCAGGCTGGGCTGGTGCGTGAAGTGGCCGTAGAAGGCCGTGCGGCGCGATTCGATGCCAAGGGCATGCGGCATCACCACTTCATCTGCGACCGGTGCGGCAACGTAGAAGACATGGAATGGTATAACGTACCCAAGCCGGCGGCGGGCTCTCTCGGCAAGCGGGTACTACGTGAATGCGAAGTCATTTTTCGAGGGCTCTGCACGAAGTGCGCGCCTCGGCACACGTCCCGTTAAGTGTCGCCGGCGCAGACAACAAATGAATGCGCGTCAACCGGCGCGGGCGGCGGAGATGGCGCAATGACAAAGCCCGAGTGGGCTCGCAGTTCGTAATCGTTTTTGACTCATTCGAAAGAAGGCAAACATATGGATAAAACGCTCACCACAGAGGGGGCGGCTGTCCCCAATCATGAGACGCAATCAAGCGAAGGCAAGTGTCCGGTAGCGCATGGCGCTCACCGGCACACGGCGGCCGGGGTCCACACGAATGCGGACTGGTGGCCGAATCAACTGAACGTAAACATCCTGCACCAGCACTCCTCTTTGTCCGATCCGATGGACAAAGATTTCAACTATGCCAAAGAATTCAAGACGCTCGATCTGAACGCGGTGGTCAAGGACCTGCATGCCGTGATGACGGCATCGCAGCCGTGGTGGCCGGCCGATTTTGGCCACTACGGACCGCTTTTCATCCGCATGGCGTGGCATAGCGCCGGAACCTACCGTATCGGCGACGGCCGCGGCGGTGCGGGATCGGGCGAACAACGCTTTGCGCCGCTCAATAGCTGGCCGGACAATGCGAGCCTCGACAAGGCGCGCCGGCTGCTCTGGCCGGTCAAGCAGAAATACGGCCGGAAGCTTTCGTGGGCCGACCTGATGGTTCTGGCGGGCAACGTTGCGCTGGAGTCGATGGGATTCAAGACGTTCGGTTTCGGCGGTGGACGCGTGGACGTGTGGGAGCCATCCGAGGATATCTTCTGGGGGCCGGAAGGAAAATGGCTGGGCGACGAACGCTACACCGGTGACCGCCAGCTCGACAATCCGCTCGGCGCCGTGCAGATGGGCCTGATTTATGTGAATCCGGAAGGGCCCAACGGCAAGCCGGATCCGCTGGCAGCGGCGCGTGACATCCGGGAGACCTTCGCGCGCATGGCGATGAATGATTACGAGACGGTTGCGCTGATTGCGGGCGGGCACACATTCGGCAAGACCCACGGCGCGGGCGATCCCAACAAGTATGTCGGCCCGGAACCCGAAGGAGCCTCCATCGAGGAACAAGGGCTCGGCTGGAAGAACACGCTTGGCAACGGCAACGGCGCCCAGACGATCACCAGCGGAATCGAGGTCACCTGGACCACTACGCCCGCCAAGTGGAGCAACAACTACCTGGAAAACCTGTTCGGCTACGAATGGGAACTCACGAAGAGCCCGGCGGGAGCCAACCAGTGGATGCCGAAGAATGGCGCGGGGGCGGGCACGGTCCCGCATGCGCATGATGCCTCGAAACGGATCGCGCCGGGGATGCTCACTACCGACATTGCGCTGCGCGTGGACCCGATTTACGAGCCCATCGCGAGGCATTTCCTGGAGAATCCCAAGGAGTTCGCCGATGCTTTTGCCAAGGCGTGGTTCAAGCTGACGCATCGCGACATGGGCCCGATTTCGCGGTATCTTGGCCCGCTCGTTCCGAAGGAGGTGCAGATTTGGCAGGACCCTGTGCCGGCGGTAGATCATGAATTGATCGGGGACGCGGACATTGCCGCGCTCAAGACGAAGGTTCTCAAGTCCGGATTATCGATTTCCCAATTGGCGACGACCGCGTGGGCTTCGGCGGCGTCGTTCCGCGGCTCCGATAAACGGGGCGGTGCGAATGGGGCGCGCGTTCGGCTCACGCCGCAAAAGGATTGGGAAGTGAACCAGCCTGCCGAACTGGCGACAGCCATCGAGACGCTGGAAGGAATCCAGAAGGATTTCAACCGCGCGCAGTCCAACGGAAAGAAGGTTTCGCTGGCTGACGTGATCGTTCTAGGCGGGGATGCAGCCGTCGAGGAAGCGGCAAGGAAGGCCGGCTACAACGTGAAAGTTCCTTTCTCGCCGGGGCGGACGGATGCTTCGCAGGAGCAAACCGACGTCCACTCCTTCGCGGTGATGGAGCCGAAGGCGGACGGGTTCCGCAACTATCTCAGCAAGGGCGACCCGAGACCGGCGGAAGAGCAACTGGTGGATCGGGCGCAGTTGCTGAAACTGACGGCGCCGGAGATGACGGTCCTCATCGGCGGCATGCGCGCGCTGAACACGAACTTCGGGCATTCCAAACACGGCGTGTTTACCAAGCGGCC
>Ga0335069_10003236_pt1 | contig 24704 bp, 19 predicted proteins | sample Lox_Sample_11_FD_206714 | JGI IMG/M metagenome (GOLD analysis project Ga0335069, IMG submission 206714) | Soil microbial communities from Loxahatchee National Wildlife Refuge, Florida, United States - Lox_Sample_1.1 | ecosystem: Environmental > Terrestrial > Soil > Wetlands | place: USA... | reverse complement strand
TTGCTCAGCGTCAGGAGGTCCGTCCAGAGGCCCGTGATCGAATCCGGCCCGGTGTTTTGCACCGTCCAGGAGGCCGTGCAGAGCCGGCCGGCCACTAGCGGACCTCCCGAGGGATTCGTGGCCGTGAGGCCGGTGGACACCAAGTCCACTATGGGAATGATAATCTGGAGGTGCCCGACCGTGCCGTTATTCCCCCCAGCCAGGATGCAATAGTTCGTCCCGGCGGTGCCGTTGAAGACCAGGCTGGCCTCGTTGGCACATAAACCGCCGGGCCCGCCACTGCACGCCACAGGCGTGAAGGTCCCGCCGCACGCGCCGGTGTAAACCGCCAGCGCCGTGCTGAAATCGCTGCCACACGTGCTCACCCCCACCGGCCCGCTCGCGGCGGGTTGATAGGTGAACCACACTCCCCGGCCAAACCCCGCGCCGCAGGCGGGGCTGGGATCGCCGCTGGAGGTGGCGTTGAAGGTGGGTACAGTGTAAGTCGTGCCGGCGGTCATGGCGATCGCCCCCGAGCATACGTCGTTGGTTGGCGGCGCCACACTGGCCACGATCTCCAGGTTACCCCCCTCCCCCGAACTGCCGCCCACGAGAATCCAATACTGGACGCCAGCCGAGCCCACAAAGTTGACGCTGGCGTTCTTGCCGGAGCAGTCCGGCCCGTTGTCATCGTTGGAGGTGATAGGAGAGGACTGGCTGATCGTGCCGCAGTTGCCCGTATAGACCGCCATGGCCGTGTTGAAGTCGCTGCCGCAGGTGCTGATGATCACGGGCCCCGTGACGGACGGCATCAGGCTATACCACACGCCCCGGCCCAGGCCAAAGCAGCACGGGGAGGGATCGCCCACCTCCGTTGCCTGGAGCGTATTGACGGTGTAAATGGTGCCTGGCGTCATCGGCACCGCCCCCGCGCAGGTGTCGTTGGCCGGAGGCGGCGTTGCAAGTGCCTGGATTTGCAGGTTGCCGCCCGCACCGGAACTGCCTCCGACCAGGACGTAATACGTCACCTCGGCCGAGGCGCTGAAGTTCACGCTCGCATTGTTGCCGGTGCAGGCCGGGCCGTTGTCGTCATTGGATACAATAGGCGAAGACGAACTGATCGAAGCGCAGCTCCCCGTATAGACGGCCATGGCCGTATTGAAATCGCTGCCGCATGTGGTGATCGTGACCCGCTCGGTAATGGGCGGCGTGAAGCTGTACCACACGCCCCGCCCCAGGCCAAAGCAGCACGGCGAGGGATCACCCACCTCCGTCGCCTGGACCGTGTTGACCGTGTAAACGACGCCCTCGGTCATCGGCACCGCTCCCGCGCAGGTGTCGTTGGCCGGAGGCGATGAGGCAGTGGCCTTGATCTGCAAGTTGCCGCCGGCGCCGGAACTGCCTCCCACCAGGACGTAATAGGTCACCCCGGCTGTGGCGCTGAAGTTCACGCTGGCGTTGTTGCCACCGCAATCCGGGCCGTTGTCGTCATCGGAGACTAGGGGCGAACCAAGCGAAGCACAGCTCCCCGTATAGACCGCCATGGCCGTGTTGAAGTCGCTGCCGCACGTGCTGATCGTAACCCGCTCGGTAATGGGCGGAGTGAAGGTGTACCACACACCCCGGCCCAGGCCAAAGCAGCACGGCGAAGGATCACCCACTTCCGTCGCCTGGACCGTGTTGACCGTGTAAGTGACGCCCTCCGTCATCGGCACCGCCCCCGCGCAAGTATCGTTGGCCGGGGGCGGCGATGCGACCGCCTGGATTTGCAAGTCGCCGCCCGCGCCGGAACTGCCTCCCACCAGGATGTAATAGGTCACGCCGGCCGTGGCGCTGAAGTTCACACTGGCATTGTTGCCACTGCAGGCCGGGCCGTTGTCGTCATTGGAAACGATGGGCGAACTGAGCGAAGCGCAGCTACCGGTATAGACCGCCATGGCTGTGTTGAAGTCGCTGCCGCACGTGGTGACCGTCACCCGCTCGGTGATCGGCGGAGTGAAGGTGTACCACACGCCCCGGCCCAGGCCGAAGCAGCAGGGAGAGGGATCACCCACTTCGGTCGCCTGGACCGTGTTGACCGTGTAAACGACGCCCTCCGTCATCGGGACCGCGCCCGCGCAGGTATCGTTGGCCGGGGGGGGCGAGGCAATGGCCTCGATTTGCAGGTTGCCGCCCGCGCCGGAACTCCCTCCCACCAGGATGTAATAGGTCACCCCGCCCGTGGCGCTGAAGTTCACGCTGGAGTTGTTGCCACTGCAGGCCGGGCCGTTGTCGTCATTGGACACGATGGGCGAACCAGGCGAAGCGCAGCTACCTGAATAGACCGCCATGGCTGTGTTGAAGTCGCTGCCGCACGTGGTGATCGTGACCCGCTCGGTGATCGGTGGAGTGAAGGTGTACCACACACTCCGGTCCAGGCCGAAGCAGCACGGAGAAGGGTCGCCGGTGGCCGTGGCGTTCAGCGTGTTCATGGTGTAAACCGTGCCCTCAGTCATCGGCACCGCCCCCGCGCACGAATCGTTGGGCGGCGGCGGGCTTGCCGTGGCGGTGATCTGCAGGTTCCCGCCCGCGCCGCCATAGCCCCCGGCGAGGATGTAGTACGTGGTGCCCGCAACTCCGCTGAACATCACACTGGCATTCAGGCCAGGGCACGCCGGCCCATCGTCGTCATCGCACACCACCTGGCTGCGCGAGACGCAGTTCCCGGTATAAACGGCCAGTCCGGTATCGAAATCGCTGCCGCACGTGCTGATGGTGACCCACTCGTTCGTGATGGGCATGAAGAGGTACCACACCCCCCGGCCCAGGCTCGCCACGCAATTGGGCGCCGGGTCGCCCGTTGAAGTCGCGCTCAACGTATTGACCGTGGCGGGCACATCCAGCGTCAGCGGAATCGCATTGCTGCAGAAGTCGTTGGACTGGCTTTGGGCGGACACGGCGATTCCCAACCACAGGGCGGCGCCGACGGCGATAGCACGCAGTGTTCTCATATTCAGGGCTTCGGACAAACGAACCGCCTCGCATCGAGGCCTGAGTGATCCGGAAGCACAAGAGGCCCGCTCTGCCCCGGCGCGCTGCCCGGTTGCACCACACCTCGTCAGCGTGGCCGGACAACGGACCCTCTCTTGGGCTAATGGCAGGTATTATGGCAGCTTCGCGCAGCCCGCGCAAGTCAAGCGGCACGCCCTGGGTAGGGACGCCTCGCCGAGGCGTCCGCCTCCGCCGAACCCGGGCGCCTCGGCGAGGCGTCTCTACCAACTCCCCCCGTCAGACCACGAACTCCAGCTCCTGGCGATGCGGCAGCAGCCCGCGCTCGAAGCCGCGCCCCAGGAAGCGCCTGATGGACTCCCGCCCTTTCTCCCCGTAATCCAGCGTCCAGTGGTTCACGTACATGCCGATGAACTTGTCGGCCAGGCTGTAGCCCATGTCGCGCGCGTATTGCAGGGCGTGCTCGACGGCCTCGGCGCGGTGGTCGAGGCTGTACTGGATGCTCGCGGTGAGGATGTCCGATATGGCCTTGCGGGCCGGCGGATCGAAGCGTTTGTGGATGACGTTGGCGCCGAGCGGCAGCGGCAGGCCCTGGTTCTCCGCGCTCCACCAGGCCCCCAGGTCGGCGGTGACCTGCAGGCCCTCGCGCTGATACGTCAACTGGCCTTCATGGATGATAAGCCCAAGGTCCGCCCGCCCGGCATGCACGGCGCCGAAGATTTGATCGAAGGGCGTGACGACGTAATTCAGCTCGGCGGCGGGTTTATCCAGCCACAATTGCAGCGCCAGGAACGCGCTGGTTAGCGTGCCCGGCACGGCGATTTTCCGGCGCGGCACCTCGGTCTTCGCGTAGGTCTGCTTCCCCACCAGCATCGGGCCGTAGCCGTCGCCCATGCTCGCGCCGCTGGGGAGCAGGGCGTAATTCTCGCTCACCCGCGCATAGGCGTGGACGCTAACAGCCGTAATGTCCAACTCGCCGCGCGTGGCGCGCTCGTTCAGCGTTTGGATATCCTGCAGGATGTGCTGGAAGCTATATCCGTGGGTCGGGATGCGCTCCTTCGCCAGCCCGAAGAACATGAACGCGTCGTCCGGGTCGGGCGAATGGCCGAGCGTTAAAGTGGTTTGTGGCACGGCGCTGATTCAAGGGAAAAGGCCGTCCCTTGCCAAGGGCAGATTCAACGCGCCCCGCTAACGGCCCCTTGGGCAACTGTCCGCGCCCGGCGGGCACCTGCCGCCGCCCTTCCGCCGGAGACAGTCCCAGCAGGATTGGGCGGGTCTCGGATCAGGCACGGGGCGGGTGGGATCGGGCTGGGCGCGCTACGGCGGGAACTTCGGTCACAAGCCTTTGTTGCTCAGGCAATTAGGACCTATCCCGGTGTTATTCAGGTGCGTCACCATGTCCCTCGGGCAGGCAGGTGTTTCAATGGGTGAGCGCCGCGGCCATAGCCAAACGCCAATAGCCAATAGCCACAGGCAGTCGGGTGGTTTAGGGGGTGGGCGCGGCGGGCATGGCCAATCGCCAATCGCGGATAGCCAAAGGCAGGCGGGCGGCTCAGGCAGTGGGTGCTGCGGTCAGGACGGCGGGCTCGGGCTCGGCCCATTTGCCGTGCTCTTTGATGAGGTCCACCAGGCGATCCACCGCTTCGGCTTCGGGGATGTTGAACTTGATGGGGGTCTTGCCGACGTAGAGGTTGATCTTGCCGGGAGCGCCGCCGACGTAGCCGAAGTCGGCGTCGGCCATTTCGCCGGGGCCGTTTACGATGCAGCCCATGATGGCGATCTTCACGCCCTTCAGGTGCTCCGTGCGCGCCTTGATCCGGCCAGTGACAGTTTGCAGGTTGAAGAGGGTGCGGCCGCAGGACGGGCAGGCGACGTAATCGGTTTTGAACGAGCGGCAGCCGGCGGCCTGCAGGATGTTGTAGGCGAGCCGCAGGGATTGCCCGGCACCGGGTTCGCTGCGGACGAGGATGGCGTCGCCTATGCCGTCGGCCAGCAGCGAGCCAATAACCGTTGCGGCGCGAAGCAGCGCGATCTTCGGCTCCAGCGTCACCGGCTCGAAGGCGAGGAAGTCCTTGAGCAGGATAGGGTTGTTCCGCCCGAGGCGCTTCAGCTTCGACGCCAGCAGGCGGAACGCCGTGATCGCGGGGAGTGGCACGCCGTCCTTCACCGTCACCAGTTGGGTGTCGCAGTTGATCGCGAAATTGGTCCTTGGGTCCGCTTCGAGGACGTTCAGATCTTCGTAGACGGCCTCCGGCTTGACGTCGGCCCTGGGGCTGATTTTCGGGGCGAGCTTGTCCCAGGTAGCGTGCGTGACCACCACGCGTACGGTCTGAGCGCCGCCGCAGGAGATGCCATCGGCTAATTCGATCTCAGGGGTCGCGCGACGGGTGTAGGTGAAAGGGTCGAAGGGGAAGGTGAAGTCCGAAGGCCGAAGTCCGAAGGCCGAAGTCAGGCGTATGTTGTCGGCGCTGAGGGTGAGGCGAGGGATTTGGGCGAGGAGGTCCCGGCAGACTTCGATCTCGCGCGGCGAATCCTCGGTGAGGGAGACGCGGATGGTGTCGCCCAGGCCATCGCAGAGCAGCGAGCCGATGCCGATGGCGCTCTTAATGCGGCCATCCTCACCTTCGCCGGCTTCGGTGACGCCGAGGTGGATCGGGTAGTTCCAATCCGGCCCTTCCTGCTCCAGGCGCGCGACCAGCAACCGGTAGCACTGGATCATGATCTTCGGGTTGCTGGCCTTCATGGAGAACTTGAAGTTGTGATAGTCGTGCTTGCGCGCGATGCGGGCGAACTCCAGGGCGCTCTCGACCATCCCCAGCGGCGAGTCGCCGAAGCGGTTCATGATGCGGTCGCTGAGCGAGCCGTGGTTGGTGCCGATGCGCATGGCCCGGCCCAGGTCTTTGCACAGCTTCACCAGCGGCGTGAACTTCTCCTCGATGCGCGCCAGCTCGGCGGCGTATTGCTCGTCGGTGTATTCCTTGATCGCGAACTTCTTCGAGTCGGCGTAATTGCCGGGGTTGACGCGCACCATTTCGACCCATTTGGCGGCTTCGAGGGCGGCCTCGGGCTTGAAGTGGATGTCCGCAACGATGGGCACCAGGCAGCCGCGAGCGCGCAACTCGGCAACGATGTGTTGCAGGTTCGCGGCGTCTTTAACCGTCGGCGCGGTGATGCGCACGATCTGGCAGCCGACGGCCACGAGGTCCAGCGTCTGCTTCACGCATTCGGCAGTGTCCATGGTGTCGCAGGTCAGCATGGACTGGACGACGACGGGATGGTCGCCGCCGATGATGACTCCGCCGCGGGCAGGGTCGCCTACAACTACCTCCCGCGATTTGCGGCGGCGATACGAGAAGGCCGACTCGCAGTAGGTTCTCATAGAGGCGGATGGCCTAATTGGAAATCTTCAATTTGCAATCTGCGATCTGCAATTCCGCGTCGGTTCCAGCCTCGTCGGCATTGGGGGAATCGCAGATTGAAGATTGTGAATTGTATATTGCTGATTGCGGAGCAGCCCATCTCAGTTCCGGATCGGGCCCTTGGGCGCGAACTTGACGTCGGTGGGCTTGTCCTTGGCGTGCTTCCAAGGCAGGTCCTGGACATCGTAGAAGGCAATGTAAACCATGAAGGTGATGATCACGACGGCGCAGGAGGTCTGGACGACGTTGAGGATGCGAGCGCTGACGGGCTTGCGCCGGATGGCCTCGATGATCGCCAGCAGGATGTGGCCGCCGTCCAGGACGGGGATCGGCAGCAGGTTGAGCACGGCGAGGTTCACGTTCATGAGGACGCTGAACCAAAGGGCGAGGCGCCAGCCATGCTCGCTGCTGAACAGGCGGGCATAGACGTCCATGATCTTTACGGCACCGCCCAGGTGCTGGGGCTTGATATCCGAATGCCGGGCGAAGAGCGCGCCAAAGGTGTCCACCATGGCGCTGACACTGGCCCGGACCTGTTCGATGGCGCCGGGATGCACAATCGTCGTGATGCCGTTGCCATCCCAGGTGATGCCGATGCGCGGCTTCTCGCCAGGCGGGCTGACGGGTGTCTCAGGGGTCACGTCGGCGGTGAAGCACTTCCCGGCGCGCGAGACAGTCAGCGCGAAGGTCGCGTTGGTATGCTCTTCGATATCGTCGGTTAGCGTCGCAAAGTGGTAGAGGGGGGTGCCGTTCACGTCGAGAATGCGGTCGCCGGGATGCAGGCCGGCTCTGGCGGCGGGGCTATTTGGCGACACTTCAGCGATGATGGCGGCTTCGGCGGGGCCGATCTTGATCTGGCGCAGGCTCTTGCGCTGCCAGAATTTGGTCTCGTCCTTGACCGGCGCGGGGTTGAAGACCAGCACTTTGCCGTCACGCTCGACCTTCACGGGCACGGTCGGACCCTCGCTGCGCACGACGCGCCAGGTCACGCTGTCGCCCATGCCGCCGAATTTGCTCACTGGCTTGCCGTCCACTTCGAGGATCTTGTCGCCGGGCTTGAGGCCGACCTTGTCCGCCGGGCCATCCTTCTCGACGTAGCCGATGGTGGTCGTGGTCTCGGCTTCCGTGACCGGGCGGCCGACGATCATGACCACATAGGCGAAGGCCAGCGCCAGCAGGAAGCTGAACAGGGGGCCGGCGAAGGCGACGATGATCTTGTCCAGGGCGGATATCGGCGGTAGGGGCTGGCCGGAGCTTTCGCCTTTGCCTTCGATGGTTTCCATGGTCGCCATTTGCGGCAGGGACACGTAGCCCCCGGCGGGGATGGTTCCCAGGGCGTATTCGACGCCATTGACTTTGGTCTTCCAGATCGGCTTGCCGAACCAGATGGCGAACCGGTCAATCTTCAGCCCGCGCCACCGTGCCGCCAGGAAGTGGCCCAACTCGTGCACGAAAATGAGCAGGTTGAAGAGCGCAAGCACTTCCAGCGCGACAAGAACAGGTTTCAAAATGGCCATACTCTAAACAAAGGAGCCCCAAACCGGGGCCCGACGGAATATAGCAGGATCGGGGCCAAGGGCAATGTGAAGTGAGGGATTTAGAGCCTGCCGAGAGTAGGGCAGCCGTCTCGCCTGCCCCTTTCGTGTGGTTTGTCCCGCCGGGGCAGCCGAGACGCCTGCCCTGCTCTTGGTTGCCTCAGGAGACTGCAGACGCCACCATGCAGCCATGATTGAAAGTTCGAAGCATGCGCGCGACACGGGGGCGCCGCACGCAGTGGTCGGCCGGCTTGGTTAGCTGCCGGATTGAGTGAACTCCTTTGCCCAGGACCCAGAACCGCCCCCGGCCACCGCAACGACTCCAGCTCGCAGCCGGAGCAAACTCAGGCGCTATTTGTATGCCGCCGCGGGGCTTCTCCTGGCTGGAGTCGTGAGTATAAACGTCCTGGCGTATCGGCATGCCTACGCCATGACGCATTTTACCAGCGGAACGACGCGGACGGACGACCCGGAACGCCTGACGGCCGGCCAGAAGCTGAGAGTGTTGTTCAGCGGACCCACGATTCCTCGGCCTCGGACGAGGCTCCTGCCTGCCTGCGTCGGCCCTCAATGCCGGAGCCTCAGTCTGCCGGGAACCAACGGGATCAGATTGGGCGCATGGTATTGTCCCGGCCAGACCAACGAGACTCTGGTGATTTTGTTCCACGGGTACATCGGCGAGAAGAGCGGCACGTCCAAGCAGGCGAAAGCACTGCTCGAGCTGGGATGTTCGGTGCTGCTGGTTGATTTCCGCGGGTCCGGGGATTCGTCGGCCTCCTACACAACGGTGGGATATGCCGAGGCTGAAGACGTCGCAGCCGCCGTGCGGTATGCCCGGGAGCACCTGCCCCATTCCAAGCTGATCCTCTATGGGGAATCCATGGGTGCGGCGGCGGTGTTGCGAGCCGTCCACTGTTGCGACGTGCGGGCAGACGGGATCATTGCCGAAGCGGTGTTCGACCGGATGCTCACCACCGTTGAGCACCGGTTTCAGTTGTTGGGGGTTCCATCCTTTCCGGGCGCGGAGTTGCTGGTCTTCTGGGGCGGGCGCCAGTTTGGCTTTAACGGCTTCAGGCACAACCCGGTAGATTACGCCGCGAGTGTAACTTGTCCTATTCTCTTTCTGCACGGGGCTGCCGATAACCGAGCGCATGTCGAGGAAGGACGTCATGTGTTTGCTGCCGTGCCGGGCCCGAAGTCCTTCGTGGAGTTTCCGGCTCTGGGCCATGCGGCTGCCGTGGCCCGCTATCGCGAGAAGTGGAAGGCGATCGTCGGGCAGTTCTTGCGAGCGCTTGAGCGGAACCCGTCGGGGCCGGAGGGACCCGGCTGAAGGGGCTCGCCGGCCCAGAGTGGCAACCTGAGCCTGTCCACCAGGCTTTGCCTAAAGCGCCGCCGCTCTCCGCGCCCAGGCATCGGCAGCGAAGATTTGCTCGAGCGTAGGCTTGGAGACCACCTCGTGCCGGGCCAGCGTGCGTTGCACGATCTCGGAGATTTGAGGGAAGCGGATGCGCTTGTTCACAAAGGCCTCAACCGCGACCTCATTGGCGGCGTTGAGCACGGCGGGCAGGGTGCCACCCACTTCCCCCGCCTTGCGCGCCAGTTGCAGGGCGGGGAAGCGCTCCAGGTCCGGCTCCTCGAAGGTGAGGCTGCCGAGCCGGGTGAGGCTGGTTTGCACGCGGTCGCTGGGGAGGCGGTCGGGGTAAGTGAGCGCGTATTGGATGGGAAGGCACATGTCGGGCGTCGAGAGCTGGGCCAGCATGGAGCCGTCCACGAACTCGACCATCGAGTGCACGACACTTTGCGGATGCACCACCACCGAGACGCGGGCCATCTCGATGTCGAACAGCCAGCGGGCTTCGATCATTTCGAGCCCTTTATTGAAGAGCGTGGCGGAATCAATGGTGATCTTGCGGCCCATGACCCAGGACGGGTGTTTGAGGGCGCGTTCGACGGTGATGGCGGCGAATTCCTCCTTGGGCGTGGTGCGGAACGGGCCGCCGGAGGCTGTCAGCCACAGGCGGCGGACGGATGTGGAGGGCTTGCCATCGAGGCATTGGAAAATGGCCGAGTGCTCGCTGTCCACCGCCAGCACATTGACGTCGTTCTTCCGGGCCTCGCGCATTACGATTTCGCCGGCCATGACGAGTATCTCCTTGGAGGCCACGGCGATGTCTTTGCCGGCCCGGATGGCCGCAAGCGCCGGTGCGAGCCCTCCCGTGCCCACAATGGCGATCAGCACCACGTCCGCGCCGGGCAGTGTGGCCAGCCGCACAAGCCCCTCGGGACCCGAAAAGACGTCGGTGCTCGTGCCCAGCGCATTGTGCAGCTCTTTGGCCTTGGCCGGATCGCTGATGCAAATGGCTTCCGGGCGGTGTTTGCGCGTCTGTTCGAGCAGCAACTCCGAGTTGTTGCCCGCCGCCAGGCCGAGCAGGCGGATGCGATCAGGCAAATCCTCGGCCACTTTGATCGTGCTGGTGCCAATGGAGCCGGTGCTGCCTAGAAGGACGACGTTCCTCATTTACGATTTACGATTTACGACTAAATCATCTGGGGTGTGTGAGAATGTGCCGCAAGTAAAGATACATGATGGGCGCATTAAACAGCAGGCTATCCAGCAAGTCGAGGATGCCGCCGATGCCGGGGAAGAACCGGCCCGAGTCCTTCACGCCCGCCTCGCGCTTGAAGAGGGACTCGATCAGGTCGCCCACCACCGCGCCGATACCCAGGACCAGGCCGAGGATGATCGCGTGGAAGGGGTTCATGCCCGCCATCTTCGCCCCGAAGACCTGCGTAAACAGCAGGCTGGCCAGGGTGGACAGGACGAGCGCGCCCGCAAACCCTTCCCACGTCTTGCCCGGGCTGATGCGCGGGATCATTTTGTGCCGCCCGATGAGCGAGCCGGTCACGTAAGCGCCCGTGTCGCTGAGCTTGGTGATGAGCAGGAAGTAGAGGAGATAGTAATGGCCCTGCACGTGCGGGAAGAAATTGATTTTCTGGATGAAGTTGAGCAGCCAGGGCACATACATCAGGCCAAAGAGCGTCGTCGAGATGGCCACCATGCCCGCCGTGTTGCTGCGGGAGAAGAACTGGCGCAGGCACAGGCCCAGCACGAAAAGGATGAGGAAGCTCGTCTCGAAATCGTTGACGCGCGCCGGGGAGCCTGAAGTGCCTATTTGGCCGGTCAGGTTCAGGAACGTGCCGACCATCAGGAGGACGCCGCCGAAGATGCCCCAGCGGTCGAAGCAGGCCAGCTCGCGCCTGGCCGCGAGCCCGTAGAACTCGGCCAGCCCCATCATGGCCAGGGCGACCATGATCACCAGGAACACGGAATCGGATACGACGCGATTGCCCGAGAACAAGGCCGTCAGGACGATGGTCCAGAGCACCACGAAGCTGACCAGCCGGCGGAGAAAGGTCTTCAGCTTCGAAGGCGCTTTGGTGGTCAGTGGGCCTGATGGGGTTGCATCCGGCATTTGCGGGGAAGCTAGCGGGCCGGCCCCCGGAGTCGAGTAAATCCGAGCGGGGTAGGGACGCCTCGCGGAGGCGTCCGCCGCCGCCAGAGAACGGACGCCTCGGCGAGGCGTCCCTACCAGTGTGAAGTCTCCGAGCTACGCCCTGGCCTAAGCCGCGTTCACCGCAGCGTAGAACGCATCCAGGTTGGCGAGCGGCGCCGCAGCCGGGATATCGCAGCCGGACGACAGCACGTAATTGCGCCAGGCGGCGGTCTGGGACAGGAGGGCCGCGGCGCGGGCTTTCACCTCGTCCGGCCCGAGCTGGCAGAAGACGCTCGCAGGGTCGAGGTTGCCGCAGAGCACGGTTTCGGCGGACACCTTCCTCAGGGCCGCCGGCAGGTCCATCGGCGCGCCAAAATGGAAGCTGCTCAAGCCTGTCTCCAGAATAGCGGGCAGGTGCAGGAGGCGCGCGGCGCAGTTATGCAGGATCACGGCGAATTCCCCGCCGCACACCTCGGCGGCGAGGCGCTTGATGTACGGGGATGAATGGGCCGACACGCCCTTGGGCGACAGCAACCCGGCAGCGGGCTCGGCCATGATCAAGCCGTCAGCACCGGCTGCCTTGAAAGCTCGGGCATACTCCGTGAGGAATTCCGTGCTCTTGTCCAGCACCGCTTCCATCAAGTCTGGCTCGGTCAGCGTCAACTCCAGCGCCTCGCTCACGCCCACCAGGCGGGCAGCGAGCGAGAACGGCCCAATGCAGCCCGCCAACACCATCGGGTGGGAGGGCAGCTTCTTCAGCCGCCGCACCGTTTCCAGGTAAACGGCCGTGCGCCGGTCTCCAGGATGCGGCACTGGCAGCTTCGCGGCTTGTTCCAGGTTGGTTACCAGGCGGCCGGTGACGGAGGGGATTTCGTTCTCCGCAACGTGGAGGGTGCAGCCGAACGCCTCGGCCTCGGCGCTCAGGTCCATAGCGGACAAGACGAACCGCGTGTGGTAGCGCGCATGCAACGCAGCCACGGCATCGAACTGGACCTGTGGGTCCTGGACGGCCTGGCGCACGGTCGCGCCGGTCAGGGCCAGTCCCGGGTATGTCGCAACCGGCAGCGCCACGCGCGGCGGCGATCCGAGGACCAGCCGGGTGAAACAGTTCGCGGCCATGGATGAGGCCTAGCTTTGCCAGGGCGCAGTCTTCTCGCCCTTCCAGATGGCTGCCACGGGCTGGCGCTCGCGGACCAGCGCGGCGCGGCTGCCCTTTACCATGACCTCGGCGGCCAGGCTGCGGGTGTTGTAGTTCGAGGCCATGGCGAAGCTGTAGGCGCCGGCGCTCATGAGGGCCAGGTAATCGCCCTGCGCCACCTTCGGCAAAGGCCGGTCCTGGCAGAAGAAGTCGCCCGACTCGCAGATGGGCCCGACCACGTCGGAGCTTATGAGCGCGCCGGATTTCCGGTGCAGCGGCAGGATCTCATGGTAGGCGTCGTAGAACGCCGGGCGGATAAGATCGTTCATGGCCGCGTCCACAATCAGGAAGTTCTTCCTGCCTGTGCGCTTCACGTATTCCACTCGCGTGACCAGGATGCCGGCGTTGCCCGAGATGAATCGGCCCGGCTCAAGCAGGATGCGCAGGCCCAGCGGCTTGAGCAGCGGCAGGAGCCGCGCCGCGTATCTTTGGGGCGTGATAATGCCCTTCGCGGCAGCCGACTGCCACCAGGCCGGGGCGCCGCTCGCCAGGGCAGGTTTGTAAACGATGCCCAGGCCGCCGCCGATGCTCAGGAATTCCAGCGCATGCCGTTCTTTAAGTTTCAAAACCAGCGGCAGCACTTTGCCCACCGCCTGTTCGAAGGGGCTGACCTCGGTGATCTGTGACCCGATGTGCATCTGCAGCCCGCGCAGGCGCAAGTTCTTGAGCTTGCTCGCGCGCGCATACACGCCTTCGATCTGCTCGAGCGCAATGCCGAACTTGTTCTCGTAAGTGCCGGTCGTAATCTTCTTGTGCGTGTGGGCCTCGACGTTCGGGTTCACCCGAACCGCGACGGGGGCTTTCCGGTTCAGGCGCGCCGCCACGGCGTTGATGCGCTCCAGTTCGGGCTCGCTCTCGGCGTTGAGCGTGTAAACGCCCTTGCGCAGGGCAAACTCGATCTCGTCCGCTGTCTTTCCCACGCCCGCGAAGGCGCATTTTGCGGGGTCACCGCCCGCCGCGATGACTCGCCGCAGTTCGCCGCCGCTGACGATGTCGAATCCGCTGCCCTGCGCGGCGAGGGCGCGCAGCACCGCCAGGTTGGAATTGGACTTCACGGCGAAGCACACCAGGTGGTCCAGCCCGGCCAGCGCCGTGTCCAGGGCCTCGTAGTGCCCCGTGAGCGTGCGCTCCGAATAGACGTAGAGGGGCGTTCCGAATTTCTTCGCGAGCGCCTCGACGCTGACGCCTTCGCAAAGCAGTTTGCTCCCGGCATAGCGGAAATAGTGCATGACCGTAGATGGTAGTGCGGCCGGCTCAAAGCGCAAGGAGAGTCATGGGTGCTGATTTCCTGAATTGACTTGGCGCGCGCTTCGTCCGGAATATAAGCAATATGAACGACACGCCTTCTTCGCACACAACTCGCCGCGAGTTTATCAAGACCACTGGCCGCCTTGCGGCCGCCTCCGCCCTGGCGGGCGTTGCCCTGCCGCACGTGCACGCCGCCAGCACCGAGCTGATCCAAATCGCCCTCGTCGGCTGCGGCGGCCGCGGCACCGGCGCCGCCAACAATGCCCTGAGCAGCAATGGCGGCCCCCTGAAGCTGGTGGCCATGGCGGATGTGTTCGAGAACAGGCTGAACGAGAGCTACGACAACGTCACCAATGCTCAGAAAAGCAAGGTGGAGGTCCCGCAGGACCACAAGTTCATCGGGTTCGACGCCTACAAGAAGGCGATGGATTGCCTGAAGCCGGGCGATATTGTGATCCTGACCACGCCGCCGGCCTTCCGCTGGGTCCATTTCACCTACGCGATTTCCAAGGGGCTGAATGTGTTCATGGAGAAGCCTGTGACGGTGGATGGCCCGACGAGCAAGAAGATGCTGAAGCTGGCCGAGGAGTCGCGGGCCAAGAACCTGAAGGTGGGCGTGGGCCTTATGTCGCGCCACAGCCGGGCGCTGCAGGAACTGCACCAGCGGATTCAGAACGGCGAGATTGGCGACGTGATTTGCATGCGGGGCTACCGGATGCACGGTCCCGTGGGCCACGCCTTCGAACTCAAGTGGCCGGGCGACCCGAGCGAACTGCTCTGGCAGATCAGGAACTTCCACGCCTTCTTGTGGGCCAGCGGCGGCTGCTTCAATGACTTCTACATCCACCACATTGATCATCTATGCTGGATGAAGGACGCCTGGCCGATCAAGGCCCAGGCCCTGGGCGGCAAGCATTACAAGCAGGACCCGGACGGCAAGCCCTACGTGGACCAGAACTTCGACACCTATTCGGTGGAATACACCTTCGGTGACGGCAGCAAGATGTATCTGGATGGCCGGTGCATCAACGGCTGCAACGATATCTACTCCAGCTACGTGCACGGCGCCAAGGGCCTGGCCATCGCTTCAAAGAGCAGCGACTGCGGGGCGCCTTCTATGACTTTCAAGGGCCAGAACGCGCAGCGCTCGAACATGATCTGGTCCTCCAAGGTAGCGCCCGAGGAGAGCGACCCCTATCTCAACGAATGGAACGACCTCATGGACGCCATCCGCAACGACAAGCCTTACAACGAGGTGGAGCGCGGGGTCGCAGCGAGCCTGGTGTCGAGCATGGGCCGCATGGCCGCGCACACAGGGCAGGAGATCATGTATGAGGACATGCTTAACTGCGAGCACGAGTTCGCGCCGGATGTGGATAAGCTGACGATGGAATCGCCTGCCCCGCTAAAGGCCGACGCTGACGGCAAGTATCCTCAGCCGATGCCCGGGATTACCAAGAAGCGCGAATACTAGTCCGTTTCTGCCGGAGCGTCTGCCGCCCGATCTGCACGGTCTAGGCGACTGCGCGAACCGATTGCCTATGAAGTTCGACGACTGAATTAGTCTCGAGCAACCCGATGATGGCTGACAAATGCCTCTGAAAGAGGCGCTTCAAATCCCGGGTGCTCATATTCCCCGTACGGATCAGGAGCAGCTTCCAAGGCTTGTGATGGAGCAAATGGGAATAGTAGAAATCGGTGTCCTTCGAGACGACAACCCTTCGCTCGCTCTGTGAGAGGTCGTTGATTATGTGATCCGGGGTCCGGTTCCGGGTTGGCAGGTCGCGCGTGTGCTTAGCTTCGTGGCCAGCGGCTTGCAGCAGGGAGCACAAGGCGGGGGGAACATGTGCGTCCAGCAGGAACTTCATGCCAGAACCAAGTGCTGCGTCTTCAGCTTCAAGGACTCGGCAGCAAACTCCAGGCAGGCGAGCAAGTCCTCACGCTGCAGATCTGGAAACTCAGCCAGCAGATCGTCAATCGTGTCCCCGCCTGCAAGATACTCCAGCATGGATTCCACTGGGTACCGCGACCCTCGGATAACGGGCTTGCCATGGCAAACGTCAGGACTGATCGTGATGCGCTCCAGTAACGAACTCATGCCGAAATTGTGCCCCAGACGCGGGGGAGGTTCAAGCCGGCATAAGCGGCGGCGGCGCCGGCGCGAGGAGCTGACTTCTCTGGCACCAGATGCGGCCCTCGTTAGAGCCTGCCTAAGCAGCCCGCATGGCGTACGGCAGCTTCCAGGGCTTCCGGTATTTCACGCCGACCAGCTTGTCCGCTTGCGAATCGCCGACGATCTTCTCGTTCGCAGCGTCCCAGGTGACCTTGCGCCCGGTGCGATAGGCGATGTTGCCCAGGTGCGCCACAGTCGAAACGTGGTGCCCGATTTCCAGGTTCAGAACCGGCTGCTGGCGGGACTTCACGCAGTCCAGGAAGTTGCGCACGTGGGCGGGACGCGGGTCGCCGCTGCCGGGCTTCTTAATCGAATCCAGGTTGGCTCGCTTGGGCTCGGTGATGAGCTGGTAACCGCCGTCGTTCAGGATGATGTTGCCTTCGGTGCCGTTCCATTCGACGCCCCACGAGCGGCCGTTGAGGCCGTTGTTCAGGCCCGCCTTGTGCTCCCAGATGAGCGTGTAGGTGGGGAACTCATAGACCGTCACCTGTGAGTCCGGGGTCTCGGAGGCATCGTCGAAGACGAACTTGCCGCCGCTGGAGAAAACGTTTTTCGGCGCGTCCTGCCCCGTGCCCATGAGCATCATGTTGATGAGATGGACGCCCCAGTCGGTCATCAGGCCGCCGGCGTAGTCCCAGAACCAGCGGAAGTTGAAGTGGAAGCGGTTGGGGTTGAAGGGCCGCTGGGGGGCGGGGCCGAGCCAGCGGTCGTAGTCCACGCCCGGAGGCGGGTTGCCGTCGGGCGGCTTGCCGATGCTCGCCAGCCAGTCGAGGTAGGCCCAGCCGCGCACCACACTGACCTTGCCCAGCTTGCCTGAGCTGACGATCTCCGCCGCTTCGATGATGTGTTTGCAACTGCGCCACTGCGAGCCCATCTGCACGACGCGCTGGTGGCGCCGGGCGGCTTCCCGCATGGCGCGCCCTTCGTCAATGGTCTTGGCGAGCGGCTTCTCCACGTAAACGTCTTTGCCTGCCTGGCAGGCCATCACGGTCGGCAAGGCGTGCCAGTGATCGGGCGTCGCAATGAGCACTACGTCCACGTCCTTGCGGTCAAGCACATGCCGGAAGTCCTTTGTCGTGTCAGGCTTCCTCCCGCGGTGCTTCTCGCAAATCTCGACGCCCTTCGAGATACGGGCGTCGTCCACGTCGCAGACCACGGCGCAATCCACCTCCGGGTTGAGGAAGAAGCATTCGAGGTCGCCCTGCCCCATGCCGCCGCAGCCGATCACGCCGAGGCGGACCTTGTCGTTGGCGCCCGGCTCGGCGGCGCGAGCGGAGCGCGTGAAAAGCGGGGCAATGCTGCCGAGAGCGACCGGTGCGAGCGCGGCGCCCAGAGTGGAATTGCGCAGGAATTGGCGGCGGGAGATATGTGACATGTTATTCGCTGTCCGGCCGCGACGGCCCTATGCCGCCCTGCCGGCGCAAAAAAGCTTGGGTTCTTGGAGGCTCAGCGTCCAGCGGAAAGCTTACTTGGCGGAGCGGCTTTCATATAAGAGCCTGTACCCCAATGCGTTGTGGGCTCGAGCTACGACGCCGTTTCCACGGACAGGGTCACCAGCCGAAGCGGGACTCGCAGAGGTGGCCGATGTGAGGCTGGTGAGGGCCTTTCGAGTCCCCGGTGTGTCTCCCATGTGGGTCGACCCACATGGGAGACACACCGGGGACTCGAAACACCCTCATAAGGGCCACACCGGGCAAGTTAACGATAGCGCAGGCTGCTGAGATAGCCCCAGGCGGTTCCCATCAGCAGCCCGGCCGCGTGCGTGCCGTTGGCCACGTGCGGAATGAGGGGCGTAAAGCAGGCGAAGAACCAAACGATCATCATGGTTACCGTGTAGGTGTGCACGTACAGGCCGGAGCCCGGGTCGAACTTGCCTCGAATCCAGATGTAGCCGAGCAGGCCGTAGACGACGCCGGACATCCCCCCGAAGTCCGGGCCCCCGTAATGGAGATGCGGCCCGCCGTAGTAAAACTGGGCCAGGTTCGAGGCCACCCCGATGACCACGACGAGCAGCGCGAGCACCCAGGGGCTTTGACGCCCTTCAATCATGCTGCCGAGGTCGCGCAGCCACAGCATGTTGAAAATCAAGTGCAGCGCGCCGAAGTGGATGAAGATCGGCGTCAGGAGCCGCCAGATTTCGCCGTGGCGGATTTCCGGCAGCGTCGGATTCCATGCCAGGTAGCTGCCCTGGATGTTAAAATCGGTCATGAACAGACGCATGATGGCCTGCGGGTCCGAGCCGAGCCGCGAGTAGATAGCCACGACGACGCTGATCGCGATGAGGACAAAGGTCAGCGGGCCAAAGCCGTATTGCGCCAGCGGCCGGAAGAGGTGGCGGCGCTCGCGCACCTTCTTGCGATAGGCGGCCGCCCCCTTGTTCTCCTTGTCGCGCATCTCAGCCGCAGCTTTGCCTTCGGTCCGGTACTTCGGATCGGCGGGATTCTGGCGGAAGGCGGCGAGGAGCTTTGCGGCCTGCTCGATTTTGTCCTCGTCGCTGACCCAGACCGCCCAGCCCTCCGGCTGATGGTGCTCGACCTGGTTCTCGATGCCTTGCACGTAGAGGTAGTCCCCGAACGTGCGGGCCGCCGTCTCGTCCGCCAGGTAGCCGATGGCTCGCATCTGCCCCTAGGTGCGCCAGCGGAGGTTGTGCACTTGGCCGTGCGAGGGGTGGGTCGTATCGAGGCAGCGGCACTCCAGGCGCATGCCGTCGGCCTGGAACTGCGCGTGCGCCCATCCCGAGGGCTCGCCCTCGATGAACACATAGGCGACGGGGGGCAGGTTGATCAGGTGAATGCCGCTCTCGTCCTGGTAAACGTTCCAGAAGTGCGTGTGGCCGAAGATGTAGGCCTTGACCTGCTTGCGCGGGCGGATGACGCCAAACAGCGCTTCGGAATCTTTCAGCCCTCCGATCGTGGCAAAAGCGCCGGGGTTATGGTGCACCAGCACCAGGGCGGGCTTATCCGCATTGGCGTCGAGCGCCTTGCCCAGCCAGTCCAACTGTTCCTGCCCGAGGATGCCCGGCGTGGAGAGCGTCTTCTCCAGCGAGTCCAGCACGAACCAGTTCGCGCGCGGCGTCCTTATGAGGGCCGTCTGCCGGTCGGCGACAGGCCGTTTGGCGGCCTTCTCGTCGTGCAGCGCCTGCCAGAAGCGGTCGCGGTTGTCGTGATTGCCCAGCGCGAGGTGCACCGGCGTCTGGTCCTTCCGAATCGGCTCCAGCAAGCCGGCCACGTGGGCGTAATCGGCAACCTCACCGCTGTTGAAGGCGCAATCGCCGACCACGAACAGGCCGGCCGGTCGGTTCGGCAACGCCAGCACCTCCCGCGTCACGCGTGTCAGGTGGTCCGTCATATTGACCTTGCGTGCCACGGCGGCAGGGTCGGCGGCAATATGGATGTCAGACAACAGCGCCCAGGAATCCTCGTCCGTACGCCGGTCGGCAGCCAGCAATTCGGGGCCCAGCGCGAGGCCGGCCGCGGCGGCGGCAACGCGCGCCAGGAACCGGCGCCTCGAGAGAGGTGGCAGATGTATCGGCATCAGCATCTCCTACGCCGGGCAACAGCGTTGCTCAAGCAGATTCTCCGCGCCCTTTTCCGGGCTTGATTTACCGGGAGCCTGTTTCGACACTGCCGCTGGACTGCGAACCGGGGCACTTAGGCAAGGGCTCCTCGCGGTCCGTGACGGGGCGCACCCCTGTGTAGAAGACCGAGTGCTCTAATGGATACCAAGCTGGAAGCGCCGCAACGCCCGAACGGGTGGCGCACGGCGCTGATTGGCCGTCATCCCAAGCGAACGCTCGTGCGGATCGTTATCCTGGTGGGGATCTGCCTTGCGATGCGCGCGTTTGTCCTGGTCCCCATTCGTGTGGAGGGGATCAGCATGTTGCCTACCTACAAGGACGGCAGCATCCATCTGATCAATCGCCTGGCTTACAAGCTTCGGGCGCCCCAGCGCGGGGACGTTGTGGCCATCCGGCTCATTGCCGGCGAGCACGTGATGTATTTGAAACGCATCGTCGGCCTGCCGGGCGAAACGGTGGCGTTCCACGACGGCCAGCTCTATATCAATGGCCAGCCGATGGCCGAACCCTACGTGAAGCTCCAGGGCCACTGGGAGTCCGACATCGGCCAACTTGGACCTGACCAGTATTTCGTCGTCGGTGACAACCGCGATACCTGGTTCCGCGGGCACGAAAAGGGGCGTCCGACCCGCGACTACTTTGTGGGCACGGTTCTCTTATGAAGGTCTGGTTGAAGCGCGTCCTCCTGCTCGCGGCGCTGGTCGGGCTGGGCTATTGGGGGTGGACCCTGTTCTTTCAAAGCCCGGAGCAAGCCATCCGCAACCGGCTGCGGGCCCTGGCACAGGAGGCGTCGTTTGGACCCGGACAAGGCCTGATGACGCACGCCTGGAAAGCCACTTCGCTCTCGGCCTTCTTCACCACGAACGTGCAGGTGATGTTAGACGTGCCCGGCGGACAGCATAATATCAATGGGCTGGACGAGCTGAACACCGCGAGCCTGCTTGCGCGCCAGAACCTGAGCAGCCTGAGGATCGAACTGCCGGATGTTAAGGTCGTCCTCGACCCAGGCAACCAGAGCGCAACCGTCAACGTTACCATCCGGGGACAGGCGGTATATCCGAGCGGCCAGCGGGACGATTACCTGCAAGAGCTAAGACTGCGGCTGATCAAGGTGAAGAATGACTGGCTGATCCACGAGATCGTCACCGTGCACACTTTATCGTGAGGCCGACGGCATGATCCGGGGGACGAAGAAAGGCTGCAAGGTGAGGACGCCTCTCGCCCGCCCGTGTTGCGTGTTGCGTGTTCCGTAGCCGTAACGATGCAGTTGGTGAAGGGGAGCGCACGCGCCCTCGCGTGCGGTTTTCCGCGCCCCCGCGGAAAACAGGCAGGGCTTACGCGGCTAACCGTTTAGTGACCGATGCCAGCGCGGCTCCGACCGGCGAGGGCGCCGGCCGGGACACGCGAGGGCGCGTGTGCTCCCCGAAACCAACTGCATGGATACGGCTTAGCCACCCAACACGCAACACGCAGCACGGCAAGCGTCTCTACCAATGCGCTAGCTGTCCCGTTGGAGCAAATGGCCCGCCAGCGCTTCAAGGGCAACGGCCTTGCCGCGGAAGGGCTTTAACGCCCTGAAGGCGCGCGCCGTCAAATCCGCCGCGATTCGGCGCGATCTCTCCAGCCCCACAATGGAAGGGTAAGTGGCCTTCTGCGCCCTGGTGTCCTTGCCCGCGGTCTTGCCCAGCTTTTCGCTGGTCTGGGTCACGTCGAGGATGTCGTCAATTACCTGGAAAGCCAGGCCGACATGATAGCCGAAATCGGTCAGGGCCGCGAGTTGCCAGGCGGAACAGTTGGCGCTCATGCCGCCCAGGCGGACCGAGCAGCAGAGCAGAGCCGAAGTCTTGCGCTCGTGGATGTAGCGGAGCTGCCTGGCGGAGATCTTCCGGCCTTCGCCCTCGAGGTCGGCGACCTGCCCCGCGATCAGTTTCAACGAACCGGCAGCCCGGCTGAGTTCCAGCACGATCTGCTGGTGAGAGTAGTGGGGCCAGCCCTTGCAGCGGGCGGCGACCTCGAATGCCTGCGTGAGCAGGGCGTCACCTGCCAGCACGGCTATGCCTTCGCCAAAGACTTTATGGTTGGTAAGCTTGCCCCGCCGATAGTCGTCGTTGTCCATCGCAGGGAGATCGTCGTGGATGAGCGAGTAGGTGTGGATGCACTCGACGGCGCAGGCCAGCGGCATGGCATCGGCCTGAGTGCCGCCACAGGCGTCTGCCGCCGCCAGGCACAGCGCGGGGCGCAATCGCTTGCCGCCGGCAAACAACGAATAGCGCATGGCGCGGTGGATCGTGGCCGGCTTCGCGGTAGCGGGTGGCAGGAACCTGTCGAGCGCGCGATTCACGGCAGTCGTTCGCGACGCTAGAAACGACAGGAGGTCAAAGGCGGGCCGGGCGCCCTTGCTGCCGGAGCGCCGGCGCTCGGGTCCAGGGGGGCTGGATCGGCGCTCGGTGGGCGTCGGGGGGCGCTGTTGCAGCGCGCTAAACGGTGCGCTCAGGCGCGAGTTTTCTGCCGGGGCGGACATGGCCTGTTCTTTTAGAGACGGGCGAACGTCCAGGCAAGCGCATTCAGAAGATTGATATTGCGTTAGAGGCGTAAGCAGTTATTGTACCCCGCTCGAACTCACGACCAAAGATTTGAACGCTGAACTCACACGAAAGGCACTGGAGAAGGTTGGCAACCCCAACGTTCTGGTCAATCTGATCTCACGGCGCGTCCGCCAGCTCAATGCCGGCGCCGGGGCGTCGAGCCGCCCGTTGGTAGGCGACACGGGCAACCTGGGCGCGGCCGACATCGCGCTCCTGGAAATCATCGAGGACAAGATGGGGTTCGAGATGCCCGAGCCAACGGAGTTGACCCGGCCCACCAATCGGAAGCGTAAGAAGCACTAGCCGGCGAGCCGGGGGATTGCATGAGCTGCCGGGTTCAAAGGGACGGACGCGCGGGAGTCACAGTCTGACGTTCAGGCCGGCAGCACTGACCCCGTGGCGGACCTATTAAGCAACCCGAAAGCGCGGCGCGATTACCACATCCTCGAGACCTTCGAAGCGGGCATCGTCCTTCACGGCACCGAGGTCAAGTCCTTGCGGGCGGGCAAGGGCCAGATCAGCGAGGCCTTTGCCCGGGTCGAGAAGGGCGAGGCTTATCTTTACAACGCCCACATTGACGAGTATTCCCACGGTAACCTGCAGAATCATCAGCCCAAGGCCCCGCGCAAGCTGCTCCTTCATAAATCGGAGATACGGAAGCTGCTCGCCCTCGGTGCGGTGAAAGGCAATGCGCTGCTGCCGCTGTCCTTCTACTGGAAGAACGGCAAAGTGAAAGTGGCGCTGGCTGTCGGCAAGGGAAAAGCGGAATTCGACAAACGTGAGGACCTCAAGACCCGCGAGGCGGAACGCGAATTGAAGCGCGCAACGATGAAGCGCTCCAAAGGGCCGTAGCCAAGCCCGAAGGCCGAAGCCCAAAGGCGTTGGGCGCGGAAGAATGGCCTGCTTAGACGCAGAGACGCAGAGAGCGGAGGAGGTCGAGGAGCCGGAAATCTCAGTCGCGGCGAAATAATAGTTTGCCTTGCCTTGGCGCGGGTGAATTAAATAGCGGAAAAACTCGTCCAAACTTACCCATGCTTTCACGACCCAGTCCTACCCCTACGTCGAAAGCAGCGGCGGCAGTGACGCTGCTGCTGGTTTCGTTCACCGCGTGCCAACACACTCCGACCCACCCGGCTCACCCCGCCGCCAGCACCACTAACGAGCCGCCCCGGGTGCTTTACAGCAAGACATACGACCCGGAGATCAAGGAGATTATGGCCCTGGCCAACCAGGGCCGGTGGGAAGAAGCCCAGGTCAAAGCCACCGCGCTGCACGAGGAAGCGCCCAAAAACGCCATCGTCGAGCGCGTGTACAATTGGGTCGTCGAGACCGGCCAGCAACGCCGCGAGCAGGCCCTCGAGAACGAAATCCGCACCATTGACGCCAAGAACTCGGTGTTCGACCCCACGATCAAGAGCCTGCTCAAGGAGAGCAAAGACCGCGGCCTGCCCGCGCGCAAGGACGTCCGCGATGCCGTGGAAAAGATCGAGAACTCGCGCTGGATTCCCGAGACCTACGGCAAGACCGTGCACGAGCAACAGGGCGCGCTGTTCGACTTCGAGAGCACCAAGGGCCGCATGGTGAAAGTGTTGGAAAAAGAAGTCACTATCCACCTGGACAACGTCCCGCTCGAGACCGTGCTGCTGAACCTGAGCCAGACTGCGGGCGTCAACATCGTGGCGGACAAGTCGCTCCCCGCCCTGAAGCAGGTGCTGAGCGTGAACCTGGACAAGGTTAAGTTGGGCGAGTTCCTGCGCTACGTCGGGCGCAATTACGATTTGCAGTTCCAGGTCGGCGACGAACTCGTCTGGGTGGTGGACGGCAAGGACCCCAAGCGGCTCATGGAGGAGACCCGTTTTTACCGGCTGCGGAAAGGCTTTGTGCTGCCGGCCGAGTTCGGCGCGCCCGATGCCACCAAGACGACCACCACCGCCAACAACGTCCAGACCGTGCAGGAGGTGCAGAAGTTCAACAAGTTTGTGAACGACAACACCCCCGCGATCCCGTGCCTGGAGCGGGCGATCACGAACCTGTTCACCGGCTCGAAATACATTATTGATTACGAGCGCAACCTGGTCGTGGCCAAGGGCACCCCCGAGCAGCTCGACGTCATGGAGAAGATCATCAAGGAGTTCGACCAGCCGATACAGCAGGTCCTGATCGAAGCGCGCTTTGTGACGATCTCCAAGCCCGCCTTCATGCAGTTAGGCGTGCTCTGGCAAACGGGCCGACAGAACCTGGTCGGCAGCAACGCCGTCCAGAGCCTGCCCCAGGACCTCACCGGGCTGGTCAATTACCAGAACTTCCCCAGCCCCGACGGAGTCAATCCAGCCGTCGGCGTCGGCGTCCAGTACATGTTCACCAACGTGCTGGGCGCCTCCGAGTTGAGCGCCACGATCAGCGCGCTGGAGCAGACGGGCGAAAGCCACACCTTGAGCGCCCCCCGCCTCACCGTCCTCAACAACCGCCCCGCCACCATCAGCGACGGGCAGGTGCAGTACTATTACG
>Ga0335069_10003235_pt1 | contig 24721 bp, 23 predicted proteins | sample Lox_Sample_11_FD_206714 | JGI IMG/M metagenome (GOLD analysis project Ga0335069, IMG submission 206714) | Soil microbial communities from Loxahatchee National Wildlife Refuge, Florida, United States - Lox_Sample_1.1 | ecosystem: Environmental > Terrestrial > Soil > Wetlands | place: USA... | reverse complement strand
GTCGGGGCGTAGCGCAGCCTGGTAGCGCACCTGCCTTGGGCGCAGGGGGTCGTAGGTTCAAATCCTATCGCCCCGACCAAATCAAAGGTTTGGGTCCGACCCGGATACATAGGTGACAGAATGTACCGGCTACATCTGTAACAGTTTAGGGCCGAACGGGTTATCGAGAGGTTCGAAAATCCGGGTTTCCAGATCGAAGTAAACCAGATCATAATCCATAAAACTAAGCAGCCAGATATCGTCTTGCACTTCCTTGATGCCGACGGCCTAACCGGCAAAAAAGATGGTGCTGCAGTTGGTCTTCTTGCGGCCGATACCACACTGCTGATAACGGTCGAAGATCTTGCAGCCGGTCTTGTGAGAAATGCCGAATTCGCAACACCTACCCTTTCTTCATTGCATGTTCTTAGCGCAAGATTTCACAACGAAAACTGAATCCCGAACGCTTCCCGGCAATCGAACACTGCGTTTGGATAACTACTCATCTATAACAGGAGAGAAATAAATGCCAGCAACCTCAGCAGACGCACAAGCACTCATGCAACTATACGATCTCCGCCGTGAACCGGAGATGCGCAAGGCACGCAACTGGTTCGGAGCGGAATTTAACCCGACATCGGCTGACGAAGCGCTTGCGCTCATTTCCGATATGCGCTCCGACGCGAACCGCTATTTCCGCATGGTAACCAGCTATTGGGAGTTTGCCGCCGGAATGGTTCTGCACGGTGCGCTTAACGAAGAGATGTTCCTGGATACGCAAGGCGAAATGTTCTTCATCTTTGCCAAACTGTCCCCGTTCCTTCCAGCGCTTCGCGAGAAGATGCAATCGCCCGAGGCGATGGGAAAGACGGAGAAGTTGATCAACAAGAGCGACGCCAGCAAGAAGAAGCTGCACGACTTCGCGCAGCGGATCGAGAGAATGCGCGCGGCGTTCGCGGCGGCAGGGAAGAAGTAGCTATTCTCTTTGTTCAAAACCCCACACAACCCAACAAGGCTGTGTGGGGCACCCAACTGTTGAGCTTCTCCCTTTCAACATCTGTATCCGGTTTATCCGATCTTTTCTCGCAGCGTTTCTGCGGTCTCTTCGCCAATCGATCGGGTTGCGGCGGCTTCGGTTTCTGGAATTTCCAGCGGCAACTTCCAATCACGCGCGGAAGCGTGCCCAGCTTGTACCCAGCCATACCGAGTCAGGAGGGACCCGGCAATTCCGGAAATTGCTGCTGCCTGGCGAATACGTTTCGAGTCGCTGAAGAGCGCAGCTATGCGTAACGCAAGCGGTAGCGGTCCGGACAGCATGCCGCCTGCGCGCGTAATCCAGCCGCTGGCACCTCGCTTCAAGGGGCGGAGTTCCCGCTCGGTGCGTCGTTCCAGTTCGAAGCCTTCGTAGGTTTCAAACGTATTGGCGAGCAGCGCGAGGATATTGAGCGCGTGATTCTCATGTCCGAGCAGTTCGAGGATGGAACACGCCGATTGGACACCGGACATTCCGAAGTGAATCGGCAGCGTTTCGATGTTCTTGTTCCACGCGGGGATCACCGTCGCGCCGATCAGGACGCCGGTGTAATTGTGGAAGGGGAGTCCGGAGATGGCGGAAGCGAACTGAGACAAGTTGGCGACGATCTTCACCGGAAGGAAGTCCCAGCGCTCCTGAACGAGTTTTGCGAAAGTAGTTGCAGCGCTGAAGGTGCCGAAGGCAGCGAGCGTCCACGCGCCGACGCTCATCGCGCTCTGCGGCTTGATGATGCGCAGCATGTTCAGAAAACGCGACGGACGGCCGAGATCGGAGATCAGTAACCCTGACGATAGGGCCGACCCGGCGGTGGCGACCCAGCGGGCGTGCCTGGCGAGTTCGAAATCGTCGCCAATCCAGTCGGCCATGGCAGCGATCACGGCTGAGGATCCCGCTGCACCGCCGACGAAAAAGTAGAGCGGGATTTCCCACGTCCACTGCGGTTCTTTGAGCAGGGGAATGCCGTAGTATCCGGTTTCTTCGCTGGCGCGCGGGATGGGAGATCCGGCGGGGCGGATACCGGTCGCGGTGACGAGGCCTTTGCGCTCGGCTTCGTCGCGAAGACTCATCAAGCGCTGTTCGCTGGCCAGATCGGGGACGCGCTCACGTTCGGCGGAACGACTAAACTTGCCGTTACTCATGAACGACCTCCGACGAGAAACGCCAGTGCAGCACCTGCGACCAGCATGGCGGATCCGATGGCGGACGAGGTCCAGCCCTTCTTCAGGTATTTGGTGGGGACTTCGGGATTCGGCGGCAGGTTGTAGGCTTTCTCGCTTCCGCGAATCAGGAAGAACGCGTGAATGCCTCCGACGTTTGTATGCTCAGGGTTGTAGATGTTGGCGTCGGTCATGCCCCGCTCGTGCAGTTCGTCAAGGCGTGTCTGCGCCTTCAGACGAAGTTCGTCGAGCGGTCCGAACAGGATCGACTTGGTAGGGCAAGCCTTGGCGCAAGCGGGCTCCAGTCCGGCCTTTTGGCGATCGGTGCAGAAGGTGCACTTGAAGGCACGACCATCTTTAGGATTCTTTTGCACCACGCCGAACGGACACCCAACGACGCAATACGAGCAGCCGTTGCAGACATCGGGCTGGACGAAGACGGAGCCGAACTCGGTGCGGACGATTGCACCGGTGGGGCAGGCTTCCAGGCATCCGGCAACTTCGCAGTGCTTGCAGACGTCGGAAGAGAATTCCCACGACACCATGTCACCGGCGTTGCCGCCGAGGCCAGGCTTGGTCTCGTTCTCGACGAATTTCACGTGACGCCAGGTGGAGTGGCCGACGACAGCCGTGTTGTCGTAGGAGAAGCCGGTCCAGTTGAGACCGTCTTCGCTGACGTCGTTCCATTCTTTGCAGGCGACCTCACAAGCTTTACAGCCGATGCAGAGAGTGGAATCGGTGAAGAAACCGGTAGTAATAGCTGTGCTCATGCGATCCTCTGTTTTTCGCTCTTCAGAAAGTCGAGCGCGGGTTTGCCTTCGGCCACGCGGCCGGGCGTGACATTGCAGACGAGAGCCTTGGTTTCCATGATGCGGACGTTGGGCTCTTCGGAGATGGCAAGCAGGTCGTTGGTGACGGCGCCGGTGACAAGACCTTTCCATCCCCAGTGATAGGGCATGCCCACGGTGTGAACTGAGCGGCCATCGATCCACAGGCGATGCATGCGCGGTGTAACGAGCGCTTTAGCGGAGACGATGCCGCGAGGCGAAGTGACCGTGACCCAATCGCCGTTCTCGACGTTCAGCTCATTCGCCAGCTCCGGTGAGATTTCGCAGAAGAGTTCCGGCTGCAGTTCGGCAAGATGCGTTAGCTGGCGCGACATTCCGCCGGCCGTGTGGTGCTCCGTGAGCCGGTAGGTCGTCAAAATATAGGGGAACCGTTCGTCGTCGGGTTGGTACGCGTACGGATTGTCGGGGCGCTCTTTGGTCTCCGCCTGCGGATTGCGCGGAACCTTCGGATAGAGTGGGTTTCCGAACAGAGATTCGAGCGGCTCATAATGCGTGGGCAGTGGGCCGTCCTTCAATCCGCTGTTGACCCAAATCCAGGCGACTCCATCAGAGTGCAGGATGAAAGGCTTGTCGCCGGGAATGGCCTCGGTACCGTGACCGTTCTGAAGATCGCCGGGATCGTCGGGACGCTTGTCGAGAATGAAGTCGGGACGATCCAGTCCGGTCCAGGTTTTCTTGGCATCGTCCCACCAGACGAGTTTTTTGCGCTCGCTCCAGGGCTGGCCATCGGGACGTGCGGACGCGCGGTTATAGATGATGCGGCTGTCGTTGGGCCAGGCGAATCCCCAGCCGTGGCCGAGATAATCTTTGGGCTCGCGCTGATTGGCTTTGTTGAGTCCATCTTCGGGATAGACGCCGCAGTAGATCCAGCAGCCGGAGGCGGTCGAGCCGTCGTTCTTCAGTTCGTTGTACGACTTGAGCTGCTTGCCCGTGGACCACTCCCATCCGTTGATTTCTTTCAGAACCTGCTCGACATCGAGCTCGGCTATTGCGCCATGGGTGCGGTAGTTCCAGGTGAGGGCGTTAAGCGGCGCATGGCGCAGAGCCGATAATGTCGCGGCCATTGCTTTGAGGCGGCGGCCCAGATGATAGATGAACCAGGTTTCGCTGCGCGCATCGCCGGGTGGCTCAACGGCCTGATTGTGGTATTGCAGAAGGCGTTGCGTGTTGGTGAAGGTGCCGCTTTTTTCAGCTTGGCCGGCAGCAGGCATGAGGAAAACTTCCGTGGCAATGTTATGGGGATCGAGTTCGCCACGCTTCACTTCCGGAGAGTCGTACCAGAAGGCAGCGGTCTCGGTTTCCACCATGTCACGGACAACGAGCCACTTGAGGTTAGCCATCGCCTTGCGTTGTAAGCGTCCATTCGGTGCACCCACGGCTGGATTTTGTCCCATGACGAGCAGGCCCTGCAGCTTGCCATCGGCCATTTGGAGCCAGAATCCGAACTCGGAATGGTCGCCGGTGACGCGCGGCAGCCAGTCGAATCCCCAGTTGTTCTTCTCTTTGCTGACGGCGTCCCCATAGTAGGCCTTCATGAGGCTAACGAAATAGTTTTCGTACTTCGCCCAGACGCCGGTCTGGCTGGTGTGCTTCTTCAGATAGTTTTCATAGGTGTTGGTGTCGTTTTCGAAGTACGGCATCGGCAAGTAGCCCGGCAAAATGTCGTACAGCGTGGGGATGTCGGTTGAGCCCTGAATGGAGGCGTGTCCGCGAAGAGCGAGAATGCCGCCGCCGGGGCGTCCAATGTTGCCGAGCAGGAGTTGGAGAATGGCGGCGCTGCGAATGATCTGCGGGCCCTTGGAGTGCTGCGTCCAACCGACGGCGTAACAGATGGCAGCGGTCTTGTCCGGACCAGAGGCGCTGGTGAACGTCTCGGCGATTTTCATGAAGACGTCAACAGGAACGCCGCAGTATTGCTCCACTAACTCAGGCGTGTAACGGGCGAAGTGCTGCTTCAGCTTCTGGAACACGCAGCGCGGATGTTGCAGCGTGGGATCGGACTTGTATTTGTTGGCGTATCCGGCTTCACCGCCGCGCTGGCCGTGACCACCGGCGCTGTCGGCGGATCCCGAGGCTGCCCCGCCCGCCATGCGGTGCGGTTCGCCTTCGTACATCCAGGTGTCGGGCTTGTACTTTTTCTCTTCGGGGTTCCAGCCGGAGAAGACGCCGTCAAGTTCTTCGGTGTCCTTGAAATCTTCGCGAAGGATGAACGACGCGTTGGTGTAGTGGACGATGTAGTCGCGGAAATACTTCTCCTGATCGACGACGTACTTGATTAATGCTCCGAGGAAGAGGATGTCGCTGCCGGGCCGCAAAGGCGCCCAGATGTCCGCCATCGATGAAGTGCGCGTGAAGCGCGGATCGACGTGAATGATCTTGGCACCATGCTCGCGGGCTTCCATCACCCACTGAAAGCCGACGGGATGATTCTCGGCCATCGAGGAGCCCATGATGAGGATGGCGTCCGCGCGGGCGAGATCAGTTTGCGCCGTCGTGGCGCCGCCACGACCGAAAGAGGTGCCCAGACCGGGCACCGTCGAGCTGTGTCATATACGGGCCTGGTTGCTGATGCAATTCATGCCCAGTCCGGCGGCAAATAGCTTCTTGATTAGGTAATTCTCTTCGTTGTCGAGAGTGGCGCCGCCGAGGTGAGCCATGCCGAGCGTGTGCATGACATCTTGCCCTTCGGAGTTCTTTTCTTCGAAGGTCTCTTCACGGGTTTGCCACATGCGGTCGGCGATCATGTTTATCGCGGTTTCGAGGTCAAGCTCTTCCCATTCGGTGCCATAGGGACGGCGATATTTGACCTTGGTCAGCCGGCCGGAATGATTGTGTAACTGGAAGGTGTTGGCGCCTTTCGGGCATAGCCGCCCGCGGGAGATGGGCGATTCAGGATCACCTTCGATCGAGATCATCTTGCCGTCTTTGTGGAAAATGAGTTGGCCGCAACCAACGCCGCAATAGGGACAGATGCTGCGCGCGACTTCCGCGCCGTGAGTTTTGGGTTTGAGATTACGAGTGCGTTCGCTCCAGGATTCTTCGCCGGTACCGTCGCCTCCGGTTTGTATTTGCTTGATCAGGGGCCAACGGGAGAGCAGATCCTTAATCATTGGGAACCTCGGCCGCAGGATGAGACAACACGGCTTGCTATGTCAGACAGCGTGCTGTGGGAAGTGGTTGCCCTGTGGAAATCGGAACTGCCGGAGATGGAGCACCCGGTTCGAAGTCGGCGCTCCATCTCGAATCAGGACAGCAGTACAAGACGGGCCGCAGCAGACGGAGTGGGAGTGTTCGGACCTGCAACCCGCGAGATACGAATATCGTATCACGATGTTAAAGATACGGGGCCCGAAAAAAGTGTGACGGCGGCGGCTCTCCTATAAACTTCTTTCCATGTTCGCGCGGCGCACCGGCTGGAACCTGAAGAAGAATGCCTTCACGCTTGCCCTGGAGCGACACCAGGAAGGGGGTAGGGAACTGCTGGATCTGACGGTCTCGAATCCGACGAGGGCGGGATTGGCAGCCGAGAACGTTGAGATCCTGTCGGCGCTCGCGAAGCCGGAGTCGCTCGATTATGACCCGCAGCCGCGAGGATTGCTGGCCGCACGAGAGGCGGTGGCGAGCTACTACCGGGGATTAGAAGCGGAAGCCAGCCCAGAGCAGATCATCCTGACGACCAGCACCAGCGAGGCTTATTCGTTTTTGTTCCGGTTGCTGTGCGATCCGGAAGACGAGGTGCTGATTCCGAGTCCCAGTTATCCGCTTTTCGAATTCCTGGCCGACATACAGGATGTAAGGCTGGTTCCGTACGAACTGGTTTACGACCACGGATGGCAGATTGATTTTCATTCGATCAAGAAAACAATTTCGCCACGAACGCGAGCCGTGGTACTGGTGAATCCGAATAATCCCACGGGTTCGTTCGTGAAGGCAGCGGAACGGGAAGAATTGAATGGTCTGTGCCGGCAACACGAACTGGCGCTGATGGTCGACGAGGTCTTCTTCGATTTCAATTTGTTAGGCGAGAAGTTCGATAGCTTCGCGACGAACAACTCGGCGCTGACCTTCACGATGAGCGGCCTCTCGAAGATTGCCGGGCTGCCGCAGATGAAGGTGGCGTGGGTCGCGACCACCGGTCCACGAGAGCTGGCGCGAGAGGCACTCGATCGGCTGGAGGTGATCGCGGACACGTATCTGTCGATGAACGCGCCGATCCAGCATGCGATTCCGGAGCTGCTAGCGAGTCGCGCTGAATTTCAGCGGAAGCTCAAAAAGCGGCTGAGGGAGAACCTGGGGGAACTGGATCGGCAACTAGCCGAGCAGAAGCTTTGTTCTCGACTGCAGGTGGAGGGCAGCTGGTACGCCACTCTGAGAGTGCCGGTAACGCGCACCGATGAGGAACTCGCGATTGAGTTGCTGGAAAAGCGGGATGTGCTGGTGCATCCGGGGCACTTCTTCAACTGTCAGGCAGATGGATATCTGATCCTGAGCCTGATGACGCCAGAGCGCACCTTCGGCGAAGGGGTGAAACGTCTGCTCGTTCATCTGTCCGAAATCACTTAATTCGTGACTGTCACCTGCTTGGTCGCAAACGTTGAGACCCTTCCGTTCGCGTCCGTGGCCTTGACAGTCACTGTATGGGATCCGTTCGCAAGCTTGGTGGTGTCCAGCGAATATTGGTAGCCGACATCCTGGGGAGCCCCGGGGTAAACACTGGTGACGTCCATAAACAGATTGTGGGTTGCGCTGCCGACGTAATTTCCGTCCACGAACACGTCGACACTTTGGATATCAGATCTCGGCCACACCCAGCCATTTACAAAATAAGTTCCGCTGATGACGTCTCCGTTATTCGGCGGACCAAGAAAGCCGTAGGGCGGCAACGGCTTGGCTGTGGGAAGTTGCTGGTGCAATCGGTACACCAGAGCGCGGGAATCAACAACTGGTCCTGCCATGGCGAACGTATCGAATTCCAGCTCGATTCCAGGATCCCAATTGAACGGGCTCAGAGGTGTGAATTGGTTAGTCGAACCGGCGGAGAAACCCTTGCTGGAAGGGAATTGATCGGGTGTGTACAGGGTTATTCCGCTACCGCTCGCGTCGGTATATGCACCCCACAACTCCGGCGTGTACAGGTTGATGCAGCAACTGTACGGCATGCTCATGCTAGTGAGCGAGCCATTCGTCCACGGTGAATTACCTCCGTAGTACCAGAAAGTGCTGAACTGGGGATTGACGTAAAGCACGGGGAGTTCCTGGCTGGCATTGGCATGCGCGTCGGTACCGAAGTGCGTGATCTTGTAGTGAACCTGGAACGCCCGGTTAGTTCCCGGTACCACGCTGATCCATTTTTCAATGTAGGCGTCGCCGAGAACTGGATTTCCGATACTGCCACCGAAATTGTACGGATCCCACTGTATCGGCTGAGTCTTGGTGTAGATCGAATCCGGGTTGAGTGTGAAATCAAGCAGCGGGCTACCGTCGAACACTTCATCTCCGGCCTCGATGGGGTTATATCCCCAACTGCCGCCGTACGTGGCATTGCCGTCCCACAGCGAGGTCTGAAGTTGACGGCCGGGATCGTCGCTGTTTACGAAGTTCGTGCCGTTCAGGCTGACTTCGACAATCGATCCGCCCCATGCCTTGCGCAAGCCAATTTTCGACACATCAGCGCCGTTCCTGGATTCGAGATACAGCATGGTTCCGGTGTCGTAAGTCTGAACCTGGGCGTTGATGCTAAGGATCAAAGGAACGGAACGGATAACTGACCCGTTTGACGCATTAACCTGAATGTTCGTGATGCCAACGTCTGCGTCGGCTGGGAGGGTGACTTGGAACGCCTGCGAGCTGCCAGCGGCGATCGACACTGGTCCGGCAGGGGTTATCGACGATCCCGAGGGCAAACCGGAGAACGTTATGGACGGTGACCCGCTGAACCCGTTTTGGCCGGTGACAGACACATTGAAGCTTCCGGTGGTACTTCCTGCGCTCGCGCCGATGCTGGAGGGATTCACAGCGACATTGAAGTCGGGCGCAGGAGTGACAGTCAGAGAAAGCTGTGCTGCGTGCGAAATCGATCCACTGGTGGCCGACGCCTGTAAGGCGAAAGTTCCGGGGGCGACCGTAGAGGGAATCATGACGCTCACGTTTTGAGAGTTGCCTTGCGTAATTGTGATGGGCAACGGCGGAACTGTAGTAGCGCCTGAAGGCAGCCCGGAGACATTAATGGTGACAGACCCACTGAAACCGTTCACCCCGACGACGGAAAGTGAGACTGTTGTGCTGCTGCCCACCACTGCACTGAGGGTGCTCGGCGTCATTGAGATCGTGAAATCCTGAGCCGGCGGATTGTTTACCTGGGAAGAGCCGGTCGATCCCGAACCTCCGCCACAAGATGTAAATGTGAATGAAGAGAGCGCTAAGGCAATAACCAAGAACCGAGTCACTCGAGCCATGGTTCGACCTCGTCGTTAAGTGACTGCAGGTCGAATTATGCTGGATGACGGAGCTGAACGGTTGCTTTAGACCTGAAAATTAACGCTGCTGTTCCACAATGGGAATCGGGGGATTGTTCCGAGGCCTGGAAGAAAGGTCTGCTTCGCTCCGAGTGACGAAGTACACCGCGGCGGTCCAGGTGGGGAAAAGATCCAGACCGGGGATGAGTTCAGCGCCTAATGTGGGCAGAAAAGCCCAATGCCAGCCCAGAAGCTTGGTCAGCAAGAAACCCACAACGACGTCGAGAGCTGCGTCAGTAGGTGAGAATCCGCCTTCGGCGAACAGCGGAAACACGGCGATCTGGATCGTGTCAGCGGCGAGCGCAATCAGCCACGCGGCCCGGCACTCGGGGCGGTGTAGGGTGCGAAAGCTGGCGAGCCAACGGGAAAGCATAGTTCTTAGATGCCCGAACGGCACGGAGGATGGAATTAGTAAATGAGTAAATTAGTAAATGGATTTGATCGGGGCTCCTGGGGCGGGATAATCAATTTACCAATTTACTAACTTACCCATTTACTAACTTCTAGGGTTTCTGGGTGGGCCGCAGCAGCACCTCGCTCACGAACGATCTGGGCTGCTGGGTTACCAGCATCTCCACAACGTGAGCGACATCCTCGGCCTGCAACATCTTCTTTGGATCTTTGCCTTCATGGGGGCTGAGGGCGGTGTTTACCGATCCGGGGCAGACCACCGTAACGCGAATGTTATGCTGGCGCAGTTCTTCCGCAATGGAATACGACAGGCCGTTAAGTCCCCACTTCGAGGCGGCGTAGGCGGCGCCGTTCGGCAGGGGATTTTTTCCGGCGAGGGACGAGATGTTGATGATCTCCCCGGCGCGTTTTTCGATCATCATGGGGGCGAAGGTGCGAATGGTGTAGAAGACGCCGCGCAAGTTGATGTTCAGGATCTGATCCCAGCGTTCCGGCAGCAGTTGGTGAAGCGGCGTTCCAAAGCCCTCTACTCCGGCATTATTAATGAGAATGTCAACAGAACCGGCTTTGTCCTGAACTGTGCGAGCCAGGTACTCGACTTGGGCGAGATCGGCGACATCACAAGGAATGGCTTGGCACCGGCCTTTCCCATTGCAGATGGTATCCGCGGTGGCTTGCAGCTCCGAGGCGTTTCTTCCGCAAATAAAGGTAAATGCGCCTAAATTGGCCAGTTTTTGCGCGATTGCGGCGCCAATGCCACGTCCGCCGCCCGTGACCAACGCGACTTTGCCATCCAGAATCCGTTCCTGTTCGTATGTCATATAAACTCGGTATGATGAAATGAAAGTATCCGGGGATTGAGGTTACGACAACATAGCATGCGCCGATCGCATCCAAACAGCCCACCGTGATTCGGGAAATCTTTGTCTTGTAAGAAGCGATCGCTTGCTTTCGGAGAAGCTGGGTTTTTATAATCGCCGTCCGCACTTCCCCTATCATTATTGTCAGTTGTAGTAGGGACGGAGAGGCGGAAAGATTAGCCGTCCCGAGGTTCGTGACAGCTTATTGGCAACAAGTTCTGGTGGATGATTTACGCGGCTACAGAAACGTGTCGTGACTTTCCCGTAGGGTTAAGGAGCCATTGGATGAAGAAGTTGCTCGTGGTGCTCGTGCTCGTGTTCATGGTGGCCGTGGCGGCAACCGCACAACAGTCGCAAGGGAGTTCGGCGGCCTCGTCCCAGCCACAAATCAAGGATCCGGCGGAATACAACGCCTACATGGGCGCAATCAACGCCACCGATCCCAATATGAAGGCGTCATCGCTGGAATCATTTTTGCAGTCGTATCCCAGCAGCGTGATGAAGACGGATGCGCTGGAATTGTTGATGCGCACCTATCAGCAGCTTGGAAATGTTCCGAAGACCGTAGACACGGCAAACCGTGTGCTGCAGGCCGATCCCAATAACGTAACTGCTTTGGCGTTGCTCAGCTACCTGGACCGCATCAAGGCACAGCAGGGCGGACCCGAGGCAGCACAAGCGCTGACGGAAGCGAAGCAGTTCGGCGAGCGCGGTCTGCAAGCGCTCCAAACTTATAAGAAGCCCGAGAATATGTCGGATGCCGACTTTGCCAAGTTGAAAGATCAATTGGCAGGGATTTTCGACAGCTCGGTCGGAGTTGCTGCCTTACAGGCGGGTGATCTAAAGACGGCCGAACAAGATCTGCAGATCGCGGCGGGCGCCAATCCGAACGATTTCAGTATTGTGTATCCGACTGCATTGGCCTATCTGAACAGCAAAGATCTCACCAAAGATCAGTGGTTGCAGGGCATTTGGTTTATCGCGCGCGCGACGAATCTGGCACCGACGCCGCAGTACAAGCAACAGATCGGCGAATTCGGTCGGCGCAAGTACATGAAGTATCACGGCGGCGACGACGGCTGGACCGACGTAGTGGCGGCAGCCGCTGCTTCGCCAACTCCGCCGGCGGGATGGACCGTGGCTCCGGCCCCGACTCCGGCTGAGCAGGCGGCCAAGATGGTACAGTCGAAACCGGTGTCCCAGATGTCGTTCGACGAAATCCAGTTCGTGCTGACCTCCGGCAATCAGCAGGCGGCCGACCAGGTATGGACTGGAATCAAGGACAAGCCCCTGGCCCTTGGCGGCGGGAAGGTGATCACTGCTTCCGCCAATGAGATCACAATCGCGGAGTCGTACGAAGACATTAATGCCACTCCTCCGAAGGCCGACATCACGCTGCAAATGGCTGGTGCGATGCCGGCAAAGCTGATTCCCAAGGAAGGTTCGAACATCGACTTCCAAGGCAAGCCGGCGTCGTATACGCCGAATCCGTTCATGATGACGTTGGTGGAGGGTGCTCTGGTGAAAGCGAAGACGGCTGCTCCGGCGACGCCAACCCATCACACGACGACAACTCACCGCAGACCTTCGCAGTAGAGCTTGTTGTGGATCAGGCAGCCGCGGCTTCAGTCGCGGCTGTTTTTATGCTCGAAACTTCCCGCAGTGTTTTGAGTGAATTGCGAGAGGTGCAGTGACGTTCGTGCCTTTGTGTGAATCTCATGTTCTGTCATGCTGATGGTGGGAGGAAAGCATGCTTGTTTTAATCCTGCTGGCGGCAGCGCTCATCGCGGTGTCGGTCAGCTATTTCATTGGCTCCGATAACTCTGCCGAAAGCTGCTGAGTCACCAGATCATTCGCACTCATTATTTGTAAGTCAACAAGGCGAACCAGCGATGGTTTGCCTTGATTACTTTGGTACAGAATCGGTTTTGTACGGACGTTTTCGCACCGATGCAAAATGCAGCGGTACCTGCAAAGTGCAATTCGCCGTTGTGATGCTATGACGCCACTGCCACGTAAGTGCCTTTGTTTTCTTTGCTGAAAATTTCCTCGAGTTTTGCCATCCGCGTGCACTAGTGAGTGCAGGTGAATTCATAAGATCGCTCGATCCGGGACAGTACGAACGGATGGGCCCAACGCGGAGGCGAGTATGTCGATCCTGTTTGTACTGCTAACGTTCCTCGTCATTATGACTGTCAGCTACTTCGTGCGCCATGGCAACGTGCCGGTTCAAGTCGGCGACATGCCTGCCGATGCACATCCCGTGGCTCCTTCCATGACCAAGGAAAACGGCTTCGAGATCCCCAAGGGTTTCTGCTTCCATCCCGGGCACACCTGGGTTTATGACGAAGGCCGTCAAAACGCGCGGGTTGGCCTCGACAGTTTTGCCACTCACTTGATGGGGAAGATCGATCGAGTCGAAGTGGCCAATCTGAATCGCTGGGTTCGCCAAGGCCAGAAGGTTTGCACCGTGGCTGGCGGCGGCTCGACGGTAGAGTTTATGGCTCCAGTGGAAGGCGTCGTGGTGTCGATCAACCACGAAGTGCTGCGCGATCCGGGCTTGCTGGCGAAGGACCCCTACAAGGACGGCTGGGTGTGTGTGATCAAGGCGCCGGATCTCGACATCAACAAGAAGAACCTGCTGCAACCCGGCATGATCTCCAACTGGATGCAGAACTCCATGAAGCGGCTACAGGCATACGCGGCCCCTTTGGGCGCCGCCACAGCGGATGGCGGCGTGCCGGTCGAGGGATTGCTGGGGCATGTCGACCCTAACGTGCGGCGGGAAATGATCCACGAATTCTTCCTCAACTAGTGAAGAGCGTACCTCCTGACGGGAACTCCACTCGCGGTCGAACCAGGCCGCGAGTGGAGAAGCCGGGAGACTAACCGCCGCCAATGCGACAGGCCCAAGGAGCCCCTCAATGTCTGCCAAGAAAGCCCTCCTCATCGATATCACCAAGTGCATCGGATGCCAGACGTGCTCCAGCGCATGCAAGGAAGCGCACGGAATTCCCGGCGATCCGGAGCCACACTTATCGGCCACCGCGTTTAACGCCGTTCGCGAGCAGGACGGCCACTACATCCGGAAGATGTGCATGCACTGCGAACAGCCGGCATGCGCTTCGGCATGCCTGGTCGGTGCGCTGCGAAAAACCGAATTCGGGCCGGTGATTTACGACAAGAAGAAATGCATAGGCTGCCGATACTGCATGATGGCATGCCCGCAAAGCGTGCCGCGCTATGAGTGGTCGAAGCTGGCACCTTACATGAAGAAATGCGACATGTGCTACGAGCGAGTGTCGCAAGGAAAACCGACGGCGTGCGCTGAGGCCTGCCCGGTGCAGGCGACCATCTTCGGCGATCGCGACGAGATTCTGCACGAAGCGCGGAAGCGCATTGTGGAGGATCCAAAATACGTGCCGCACATTTACGGCGAACGCGAGTTCGGCGGTGCGTCGATGTTCTTCATCTCCGATGTCGAGTTCGAGAAACTGGGGTTCGTCATCCCGAAAGACGACGAACCATTGCCGGAAGTCTCGAAAGCAGCACTGGACGAAGCGCCCACCGTGGTGCTGGTCGGCGGGACGCTGCTGGCCGGGCTGTACTGGATCACCAATCGCCGCAAGCAGGTACTGCTGGCGGAAGCGCAGGGCAAGACCATCAAGTTCCCCATGACACACGACGATGCGGAGGACAGGAGCTAGGCCATGAATGGAACCACAACGAAACCGATGTTTACCGTGTGGCGCGCCCTTCTGGCCGTCATATTCCTGGCAGGTGCGTATGCGACGTACCTGCGGTTCGTGGTGGGCTGGAGCGCCGCTACTAACTTGAGCGACGCTCAGCCCTGGGGAGTCTGGGTAGGATTGGCAACGCTCTGCGGAGTCGGACTTTCTGCCGGCGGGTTCACGGTCGCGGCAGCGGTTTACCTGCTCGGCATGGAGCGGTATCGGCCCATCGCGCGCGCGGCGGTGCTGATTGCTTATCTCGGATACCTGTCAGTCTGTGTCGGATATGCCTACGAACTCGGCCTGCCGTGGCTGGCGTGGCATGCGTTTATCTACTGGAATCCACATTCCGTGCTCTTCGATGTGTGCTTCTGCATCCTGGCGTATACGACGGTATTAACGATTGAGTTTGCACCGGTAATCGTCGAGAAGCTCAAGTGGACAGGTTTTCGCGACAAGTTCCTGCACTGGCACCATCGGCTGGCGACAGCGGTTGTACTCGCGGGCGTGCTACTTTCCTCGATGCACCAGTCGTTCCTCGGCGGATTGTTCCTGATCTTCAAGGGGAAGATCTACCCGCTCTGGTACACGCCCTATCTGACGACGATGTTCTACCTGTCGGCGATTCCGGCAGGGCTCGCGATGGTGGTCATCACGCTCTATCTCTGCAACCGGTCGCTGAAGACGAAAGTCGATCCCGAGATAATCAAGGAAGTGGCGTGGGTGATTTCGCCGATGCTGATCATCAACCTGGTTTGGCGCATGGTGGATTTGATCAAGCATGGCGGCGGCGCGTACCTGTTCCTGCGGCGTCCCGAGACTGCGTATTTCTGGATCGAGATCGCGCTGTTTATTGTCATTCCGGTCGTCATGTTCAACACGCGTTGGATCATGAAGCGACCGGAAGGGATCTACTGGAGCAGTGCGGTTGTGATCATGGGATTCATAACGAATCGCATTAATGTGTCGATTAATTCCTTGGAGCGTGCCACGCAGGCCGGTTACGTTCCCAAGTGGCCGGAGATGGCCGTGACGGTCATGCTGGTTACGTGCGCGGTGCTCGCGTTCCGGTATGCGGTTTTGTATCTGGACGTGTTGCCGCGTAGAGCGGTGCCCGAGAGGGCGCGGCGCTGGCTGGCGAATGCCGGAATCGCGGCCAATGCGTGAGACGAGTGTGCCTCAGCGGGAAAACGACCGCGAGGCGTAGGCCGGGCTGGAGAAGACAGGGGGCTGCTCTCCGCCCGGCATTTTCACGGAGGACGTTATGGCGAGCGCGGTTAGTGAGCTGATTGCCGACGATTCGCCCGAACTCGAAGCGGTCCAGCAACTGGAACAAGCGGCGCGCTTTCTGGACCTGGAAAAATGGATCGTCCAACGGTTGCGCCATTGCGAAAGGGAAATCCAGCTCTATTCGCAGTTCATCAGCGATGACGGCCAGCCCCGGATCGCGCGCGGGTTGCGCGTGCAGCATTCCTCGATGCGAGGACCCGGAATGGGTCCATTGCTCTTCTCGAAACAGCTCTCGACAGCCGACATCCACGCCATCGCCATGAATCTGACGTGGCAATGGGCGCTATGGAAGCTGCCGCTTTCCGGAAGCGCCGGCTTGATCTCCGCCGATCTCGATGAACTCTCGGAGCGCGAAGCACGTTTGCTGACTCGCAGCTATGTGACGGAAATAGCGAGCGCGCTGGGATCGCAATCGGACGTGATCGTGCCGGCTCGCGACAGCCACCAGCAGATCATGGCGTGGGCGATGGCAGCGCTGGGACCAAGCGAGAGTCGCAGCATGGCCAGCGTGGTCGGCAAACCGATCTCGATGGGCGGAGTGGATCGCGCGGGGTTAGCCGCGCGTTTCCTGCGCACTCTCTTCGGAGTCGCGATGAAACAGTTCGGGGTTTCCGCCAAAGGCGCCCGTGTGGCGGTCATCGGGTTCGACGAGACTGCCCGGAGAGTCGCCCTGGAATTGGAACGAACCGGCACCCGTGTCGTTGCCATTGCTGATCACTCGGGAGGAGTGTCGGAAGCATCAGGGCTGAATGTGGGCCTGCTGATCCAGCACGCAGAGAAGGAACAGGTGTTGTTTGGGTATCCGGGCGCAACGCAGATTTCGATAGATGGGCTGCTGCAGTTGGAATGCGATGCGCTGCTGCTCTGCTCGGAGGACTTGCACCAGCCGGCCGCCCCGCGAGTAGTGATCGAAGCGGGGGCGCGCGTCAGTTGCGAATTGCCGCCGAAAACAACCGTGATTCCTTCCTTGCTCGCGGATTTTGGACTGCAGTTCGCCAGCTTCTGCGAATGGCGCAAGAACTCATGGGGTGGCTTCTCTGAAATGGACAGCCTGCGCGGTATGCCTGTCCACGTTCGCAATGTCTGGCACGAAGTGTGGGAATATGCGCAGCGGCACGAACTCCACCTGAAACAAGCTGCGCTTGCGCTGGCCGTATCGCGTGTGGCGGAAGCAATGAGGATGGGATAACACCGGAGATCGTCAGCGCTTGGGCGTTAACCCCTCAACTTCGCGGCGGGCATCGGCGTTGCTGGGATTCTTGTAGAGTTCATCGCGAAATTCATCCAATGCCTCTTGTGTGTGTCCTTGCTGTTTCAAAAGCAGTCCCAGCGTGTAGTGCGGTCCCTGTAAACGCGGATCGATCTCCATCGCGCGATGCAGATCGGTTTCCGCCGCATCGAAGTCGTTCAGTCTGATCTCGCATTTCGCAAGATAGTAGAACGTGCTGCCATCGGTGGAATCGAGCGCAGCCGCACGGCGCAGGAAACGCGCGCACGTCTGGAAATCGCCTGCTTCTCCTGAAACATACCCGAAGTTGAAATTCGTCAGATAAAAATTCGGCTTGCGCTCCAGCACTTTCGAGTAGAGCGCCAGCGCCTGCGGGTACATCTTGCGGCGCTCGAATTCGTTCGCCAGGTTGTTGACTGCGAGATTGTTGTTCGGCGCGACCTGGACCCCACGGTTATAAAGGACCAGATTGTCGGACCAGTAGAGCGACTGGGAGATCGTAAGAACGACGAAAATAGCGAGGATGGGAGCTGCGAGCAGCAGTTCGCCCCACTGGCTGGACCTTCTCAACCGCTTTCCGATTGACGTGATGGCGATGGCAACCAGTAGCGCAAATCCGATAGACGGTGTGTAGAGATAACGGTCGTGCGCGATTTCACCCTGGAAGAAAACGCTGAAGTTCATCAACGGAAGCAGCGGCACAATCAGCATTGCGGAGGCAAACGCAACTAGCCGGTCGCGAGTCTTCCACCACCAATAGAAAAGTCCGGCCGCAAAAATCGAAATGCCTATCAGCGGCAGCCAGAACAGGCCCAGGCTTGCCGAGGTCACATAGGGCGTGTCGTAGAACCCACTGAGGCCAACCGGGACAAACAGCAGCTTCAAGTAGAACCATAGTACGGACGGGATGGTCAGCAGCTTGGTCCGGATCGGAAGGGGAGTAAACGTATGAAACAGGCCGTCCAGCGCGAGGTATCGCGGATAAAGATATGCGAAAGTAATCGCCAGGTAGGGAAGCGCCGGCAGCAACGCTTTCGCGAAGCGCCGAGCCAATGACTGCTGTTCCGCGCGAGGGTAGATCCACGCGTAGACAAACACGATCGGCATCATGACGACCGCGGTTTCCTTGGAGAAGATAGCCAGCCCGTATAGCAAAAGCGAATACCCGCGGGCGTTCGGGCGACCGTCGCGCCAGTCGAGAAAACAGAGGAAGGACGAAATCAGTAGCACCGCGAACAACGCTTCCGTTACAGACGAGACCCACGAAACCGCTTCTACGTGGACTGGATGTACTCCGAAAATTGCTGCCGCTATCAGTGCAATGTCATCTCTGGCGCTCAAACGCTTTGCCAGCTTAAACACCAGGAAAGTCGCGAGCACGTGCATCAGCACGGTTGTCAGGTGCCAGCCGAACGGATGGAATCCAAACAGCGCGTAGTTGAGGCGCATCCAGATCATGAAGATGGGCCGGTAGTAGTTTCCTTCCTGATGGATGATGTGTCCCCAAACCTGCATGTGAAAGTAATAGGGAACGAACCGCCATTGTTCGATGAGCTGGTTGCCGACAATCTGGGACTCATCGTCGTAAACGAACTGAAACTGGAGCGTGGCCACGTACGCCAGCGCTGTCAGCATCAGAACAATACCGAGCAGAGTACGCGTGGAAATTGGCCCGGTATCACCGGACGGTGATTGCGCCGGAACAGCCGAAGTCTGGGGAATCGCAGGCAGAATGGACTTATTGTAGCGGGGCTAGGCGGCTTGCGCGGCAGCGGTAAGGGTTTCTACCCGTGCCAAGAAGTATTCATCCGGTTCGGTGGTGAAGATGAGAGTGGGGCAGTCGGTGACTGGAAGATCCTGGTCGGGATGGAAGATCAGCGCAATCAGTTGCCGGGAATCGCTGTTTTTGATTCCGTCACAAAAGTCGCCTGCCTGTTCCGCGAAGCCGTCCAAGGACATGATCACGAGGCCGTAATGATCGGGCGACCATCGGTTGCGAGCTTCTTCGGGAGTGTCGGCAGGCACCACTTTATAGCCGTGACGAGAGAGCGTCCTGGTGTGCCGCTCGCGGGCTTCAGACGGAGGCTCAACCAGCAGCACGTCTTTGGTACGCCTGCGCTCGATCAACATGAAGGATTCGACGCCAATTTGAGAGCAGAAGTTGTTCGGAAACGGGCGAGAGTTGGTGGCCCAAGTCTCGCCGCGTCCGCTACTTGGATGAGGGCTGCTCGGCAGCCCCGGGCTGGGCTGGTTGGCCCGGCGGAGGCGGAATCGTAATGTCGATATCCGTGACCGCTCCCAGGCTGGTGAGTTGGTTGCCGAGTTGGGTAGAGTTCCCCACCACCAACGTCGGGTACTGCTCGGGATGTATGTATTTCTTGGCCACGCGGTTTACGTCATCAACGGTGACTTTCTCGATTTGACTGCGATACTGCTCGAGGAAATCGAGCGGATATCCATAGAACTCATAGCGCATCTTCTCGGCCAAAACCTTTTCCTTGGAATCGAAGTTAAAGACGAACGAGTTCAGGATGGAGTCCTTGGCGCGCTTCATCTCGACTGGCGTTGGCGGGTTTGTGATCAGATCGTTCAATTCACGCCTGAGACCATCAATCATCTCCTTGGTGCTGGCGCTCTTTGTAGCCGCGCTGAAGTCATCCATTCCCCGATGATCCCAACCGGAGCCGATGCCCCCGCCCACCGAATAAGCCAGACCCAGCTTGGAGCGCAGGTTCACGAAGAGTCGCGAGGCAAATCCGCCGCCGAGGATTTCGTTCATCACCACCACCGGATAGTAGTCCGGATCCCTGCGGGTGATGCCGAGTCCGACCATCTGGATCGAGCTCTGGTCCACGTCTTCTTTGTTGACGAAATAGAGCCCCGGTTTCACCGGAGCGAATTGGATCTTCGGCTCTGGAGCACGAGATCCGGCGGGCCAGTCGCCGAAAGTTTTGCGGATAAGCTGCTCGATGGCGGCTGAATCGAAGTCACCATAGATCCCGAAAATAATGTTCGCCGGGTGAACGTACTGATCGTGCCAGTCGATCAGGTCCTGGCGCGTAACGGCCGCAACGGTGGCGTACTCTTCCTGTCGGGTGTACGGATTGTCCTTGCCATAGGCGAGCTTCTCCGCTTCGCGGCTGGCGATATCGTCAACGTCGTCGTTACGGCGCGAAATCAGGCCATACAGTTGGCGTTTCACCAGGTCGATTTTGTCCTGACGGAACTCAGGCTGGCGCAACAGTTCGTTGAACGCAGTGAAGACATCGTTGAAGTCGCCCTTAAGGCAATTGAACGAGATGACCGTGGAGTCGTCGTTCGCTGACGTTTCAAGCTTCGCCGCGCGAGCTTCGAGGAAATCATCGAGTTGATCGCCGGTGCGAGTTTCGGTGCCGCCCGTGCGCCATACCACCCCATAGATTTCGGCCAAGCCCGTCTTCTGTGCCGGCTCATAAATCGAGCCGCCGCGGATGCGCATGGTCCCGCCGATAATGGGCAATTCATGATCTTCCTGGAGGAAGACGACCATATGATTGGGCAGTTCGATTCGCTTCGGCTGCTGCGGATTGAATGGTGGAAGCGGCGGAATCTTGATCTCGTCGAGCTGCGCCTTCAGCTTCTCGGCCTGCTGCGGCGCTTCCTTGCTGACGTCCGGAACGGGGACAGCTTGTGTTGCGGTGGTTCCCGGTTGCGGGTTGGACGACTGCTTCGCGGAAGCTTGTGCCCAAAGCGGTGAGGCGGCCATTATTGCCACCAGCAGAAGCACAACCCGAGTCACGTTCTTTGCTTTCATCGTTCGGTTCATTGCTGCTCCTGCTGTTGCGGCGCGGCCTTCGCGGTATCTATCTGGCTCTCGGTGCTGTTGTTCGCTACGAAGTAATCGTTCGCGACGCGACGAATATCTTCTTTAGTGACTTTGTCGATCCTATCGATCTCGCGGAACAGCTCGCGCCAGTCGCCGTAACGCGCCTGGTATTCGGCGAGTTCGGAAGCCAGCCCCGAGTTGCTGCCCAGGCTGCGAATCAGGTTGGCGCGGGCCCGCGTCTTTACCATTTTCAATTCTTCATCGGTGATGTCCTGTTTCTTAAGGAGATCGATTTGCTCGTGGATGGCGTCGCGAACCTCAGCGGGTGTGTGTCCCGGGGTAGGGAAGGCGTAAAACGCAAACAGGTGAGCGTACTTGGTGCCCGGCAACCCACTGAAACCCGCCGCTTGGATGGCAATGCGCTTGTCCCGCACCAGCGAACGATACATACGCGAGGTGCGCCCGTTCGACATGACGTCGGTAATCGCGTCGAAGACGAGATCGTCTTTATCAAGATAGCTGGGCCGGTGATAGCCCTCGAGATAAACGGGCTGACTTTGTTCCGTCAGCACCACGGTGCGCTTGGAATCCTGCGGAGGCTCGGTGGTCACCGCTTCATCGGGGTGTGGACGCTTAGGCAAACGGTCGAAATACCTTTCGATGATTGGCCATGCGGTCTCGAAGTCGATGTCTCCGATCACCGCGAGCGTCATGTTCGACGGAACGTAATACTTCTCAAAAAAATTGTAGGCATCCGTCGCTGAAAACGTGTGCAGGTCAAACGGCCAACCGATGGTGGGATTGTGATACGGGCTCGCCATGAACGCCGTGGCATCGAACTGCTCCAGCAGGCGGCCGATGGGATTGCTTTCAGTCCGCATGCGCCGCTCTTCGTAGACCACATCGCGTTCTTTGTAGAACTCGCGCATCACCGGCTCGGCGAAGCGAGACGACTCGAGGTACGCCCAAAGCTCCAGCCGGTTCGCCGGCATCGAGTAGAAATAAACGGTCTCATCCTCGCTGGTGCTGGCGTTCATGCCCGCGCCGCCATTTTCTTCTACCAACTCGCCGAACTGATTCCGAATGACGTACTGATCGGCTTCGGCGATCAGGTCCTTCCACTGTTTTTCCAGGGCGGCTACCTTTTGGTCATCGTGGCCAACGCGCTTGTCGCGCTCGCGAATGTAGTCGGCATAAACGTCTTCGATCTTTGCGAGCACCTCTTTTTCAGCGGCGTAATTGGTGGTGCCGATAACGTCGGTGCCCTTGAATGCCATGTGTTCGAACATGTGTGCCAGCCCGGTCTTTCCCTTGGGATCCTGTGCCGATCCGGCATCGACCATGGTGTAGAACGAAAAGACCGGCGCCTCTTTGCGCTGCATCAGGATCACCGTCAGTCCATTTGGCAACGTTCGCACCTGAATGCGCCTCTCGAACGAAGCTATGTCCTGGGCGAAGCTCGATAGAGTAGTGACGAACAGCAGAAGGACGAGCAGCTTGCAGAACTTCATCAACACGGCCTCCAAAGCCAACCAGTCTAACAGTTTGGGAGAGTCCGTGCGGAAGGTCAGAGGTCCCGCGGGGATGAATTGCTCCTCCGCAGACAGGAGTGCCTGTCCAGGCGATACGGTTGCGGCTACACGTCAAAGATGCGATACGCGCTGTGGGGCTCCATCGTTTGCAGCAGGTGCAGCGCGACGTTATAGACGGGCACCCCGCCTACCGTTTTGCCTTCGCGAGCGCCGTGATGCGCGTGCCCATGCAGCACGAGATTGGCGCCATGACGATCGACGACCTCGGCAAACCGAGAGGTGCCGAGATACGGGAAAATTTCCGGCGACTCACCCTGTACCGTTTGCACCACCGGAGCGTAATGCAGGACGACCACTCGCTTCTCGGTGCGCAGTTGCGACATGGCGCGCTCGAGCTTCAGAGTTTCGTCGATGGCGGCCTGAACGATTCTCTTGATTTCCGGCTCTCCGAAAGCCGTCAAGACTCCGCGCCCGAATCCGCCGATGAAGCCCTTGGTTCCAGCGAAGCCCACGCCGTCGCGTTCGTAAGCGGTGCCGTCGAGCACTTTGATTCCCTCGGCGGTCATCATCTTCATCAGTTCGGCTTCCTGTCCGCTCTCGTAGTCGTGGTTGCCAAGCACGGCGACAACGGGAATGCGCAGGCGAACCAGCGCGTTCAGCAGCGGCTCCATTTCCGTCGTCTTGCCATAATTCGTGAGATCGCCGGCGAGCACAAGCACATCGGCATCGTTGCGCACCGCGTCCAGCTTGTTGCGAATCGACTCGTACAGCGCGGGCGTAAAGTGCAGGTCAGCGAGGGCAGCGATTCTCATCGTCCTACTTTCAGGCTGTCTTGGGCCATGCCGACGGTTCGTCGTTGCGTTGTTTCTCGTCCGGCGACGAGCAGCGCTCCGGCAACTTCGGCTCGCGCTGCGCGCGATAGCGCTCGTTCAGGTCGGGCATTCCCCATTCGTTTACGTCGATGGCGAACATGCGCGGATCGATCAAACTGCCGCGGAATTCGGCATTCGCATCAGGATTTTCAATCTCACGCCGGAACCGTCCCAACAGGTCCTCCCACACGCGCCGCGGAACGTAATCACTGTGCGCCGGATACGCGTATTGATACAGCACCAGCATCCAGAACAGGATGTGCCAGTGCGGACCGACGAGTTGGGATAGGCGATCCCAATTCAACTTCCCGTGAGTTGCGTAGATCACATGAATGATGTCGGCGCCGTCGAAACGTTCGCGGCGGGTAACGAAGAGTTTCGAGGCAATGAGTTCCTCGGGTCCAAGCACTTTCACGGGAACCCCGAACAGCTCCGAAGGCGAACCTCGATCTACCCACGACTGATCGACCGAAATCGTCCCTGTGCTCATGCCGGTGATGAGGTCGACGAAGAAGTCTCCGCGATGTGCCTTGGCCAGCCAGACCCGGTCGGTTACTTCGCATTCGAAACCGTGTCCCTGAAGAAAGCGCATAGCTTCTTCCACCCGTTCGGCGGGCAGGAAAACGTCAAGGTCTTTGGTGTCGCGACAGATACCGGTGTGCGCGCGCAAGGCGAAGGCTCCCGACACCACGAAAGGAACTCCGCTCTGGTTCAGCAACGTGAGTACCTCGCGGAAGAGCTCCTCCTGCTCCGGAGCAAACTCCGGCGGAGTCGAGGAGCTGATCGGCAGATCGTCTTCGTTCGTGGGCTTCACAGGCACCCGCACTTGGATGAGTGCTAAGGTCTTGCAAGTTGTGAACATTCCGGTTAACGTGCAGCTCTGGATGGCCGGTCTGGCATCTCGCGGGTGTGAGGGCATCTAAGTACACGTATGGCGAAGAGCAGCGAAACCACTGTCGATATCCAGGGACGGCATTTGAAGCTGTCGAACCTCGATAAGGTCCTCTATCCGGAAGCGGGATTCGCGAAAGGCCAGGTCATCGATTATTACGTGCGGATCGCGCCGGTTCTGCTGCCTCACCTTCATGGACGTCCGTTGACGATGAAGCGCTATCCGGGCGGCGTGAGCGACGAGTTTTTCTACGAGAAAAATTGTCCTAAGCATCGGCCCGATTGGGTGAAAACGGCTCCGGTGTGGAGCGACGGCAACAACAAATGGATGCAATACTGCCTGGTGGAAGACCTGCCGACACTGGTTTGGGCCGCGAACCTGGCATCCATTGAGCTACATACCTCTTTATCCCTGGGAAAGAAGATCGAGCAGCCCACGATGCTGGTGTTCGATCTCGACCCCGGGCCTCCGGCGAACATCGTGCAGTGCTGCCAGGTGGGGCTCTGGGTCCGCAAGATCTTCGAGAAGCTTGGGATGGAGAGCTTCGCCAAAACCAGCGGCTCGAAGG
>Ga0335069_10003234_pt1 | contig 24730 bp, 24 predicted proteins | sample Lox_Sample_11_FD_206714 | JGI IMG/M metagenome (GOLD analysis project Ga0335069, IMG submission 206714) | Soil microbial communities from Loxahatchee National Wildlife Refuge, Florida, United States - Lox_Sample_1.1 | ecosystem: Environmental > Terrestrial > Soil > Wetlands | place: USA... | reverse complement strand
CGGCCTCGAGCCCGAACGTGCTGGCCTGCGGCGGGACGAACCTGCACGGCAGCGGCAGCTCGATCTCGAGCGAGACGGTCTGGAATGACGGCGCCGGCGGTGGCGCGACGGGTGGCGGCATCAGCAAGAGCTTCCCGCTGCCGACGTGGCAAAAGGGGCTGTCGGCGACAAAGGCCACCGGGTCGAAGACGGCGCTGAAGAAGCGCGGCGTGCCCGACGTTGCCGGCGACGCCGATCCGCAGACGGGCTACCACGTCCGGGTCGACGGGCAGAACCTGGTCTTCGGCGGCACGAGCGCGGTCGCTCCGCTGTGGGCCGGGCTGCTGGCGCGAATCAATGCGATCAAGGGCAAGCCTGCGGGCTTCGTGAACCCGGCGCTCTACGCGAGCCAGGGCGCGACGCGCGACGTCACGCAAGGCAACAACGGCGACTTCGCCGCGGCGAAGGGCTGGGACGCCTGCACCGGCCTCGGGTCGCCCAACGGCGCCGGCGTGAGGAAGGCGCTCGGGGCGTAGCTCGCCCCGGTCCGCCGGGCGGCCGCCCAGGAAGAGGGCGGCCGCCGGGCACTCCACAGCCCACGGCCGCGGACACGCCTAGCGCCCGGCGTGACCCAGTTCGACGCAGAGGCGCCGCAAGTCCTCGAACGCCACCGGTTTCACGAGCACGCTGTCGAAGCCGCTTTCGCGCAGCTTCTCGCGCTCGCCCGGCACGCCGTGCGCGATGCACGCGACGATCGCGACGTCCGCCATGGCCAGTTGCGCGCGGATCCGGCGGCACGTCTCCTCGCCGCCGAGTCCGGGCATCTCGAGATCCAGCAGCACGAGGTCGAAGCGCCGCTGGCGCAGCTGCTCGATCGCCTTCTCGCCTGACGTCACCGGAACCGACTTCCAGCCAAGACGCTGCAGCATTCGGCGAGCGGCGATGCGTTCGCTCGCCTTGTCATCGACGATCAGTGCGGTGGGTGCCGGTGCTTCCATGCCTTGTCGCGCCGTTCCGGCGCGCTTTCACGAACGAGGGCTGCGGCGCCACGCGGCCGCCCTTTCGACCTCCGAGGTGGGGTGCGAAGCCGGCCGCCGCGGCGCGCCGCGTACGGCAAAGACTTTTCCATGTGTGCGGTACGGCGGATGTCGTGAATTGGGGCGGCCGGATGCCTTATTCCCCATGGGTCGCGTTCAAAGGCCGGGGATCCGGCAGCGGCCTGCGGTTGGGCCGACCCCATCGGGCGATATTTTTATTATTTTCCATAATTAAATGACCGCCTCGAATACAGGGATATTGTCGAAAAATAAGCTGCTATGTCTTGCGGGCGAAACATTTTTGATTATAAAATTGAATCAAATTAAGCGATCGACACCATCCAAATCATGAATACCGATCCGAAGGCGACATCCGGCGCAAACTCCGCGCCGACCGAGGTTCCGGTCGAGCATGCGCTGCTGCGCGCGCTCGACCTGCTTCGCGTCACGCGGCGGGGTCCCGTCGTGCACCTGCGCCTGGACCGCCCGGCGAAGCGCAACGCGATCAACGACGCGCTGATCGCGCAGATCCGGACCGCGTTCGTCAACCTGCCGCAGGACGCCCGGGCCGTCGTCGTCAGCGGCGAGGGCGAGCATTTCTGCGCTGGCCTCGACCTTTCGGAGCTCTCGGAGCGCGGGGTCGCGGACGGCGTGTTGCATTCGCGGGCGTGGCATGCGGCCTTCGACGAGGTCCAGTTCGGGAGGGTCCCGGTGGTCGCCGTCCTGCACGGCGCCGTCGTCGGCGGCGGGCTGGAACTGGCGGCTTCGGCGCATATCCGGATTGCCGAGCGCAGCGCGTACTACGCGCTGCCGGAGGGCAGTCGCGGCATCTTCGTCGGCGGCGGCGGGTCGGTCAGGATTCCGCAACTGATCGGCGTCGCGCGAATGACCGACATGATGCTCACCGGCCGCGTCCTGGACGCCTCGGAGGGCCACCAGGCCGGCGTCTCGCAATACCTCGTCGATGTCGGGACCGGGCTCGAACGCGCATTCGAGATCGCCGCGCGCATGGCCGGCAATGCGCCGCTTTCGAACTTCGCGGTGATGCAAGCGTTGCCGCGAATCGCGTCGCTGCCGCCTTCCGACGGCCTGTTCGTCGAGGCGCTGATGGCGGGGATCGCCGGCGGCGACGAGGCGGCGAAGCTGCGCCTGCGCGCCTTTCTCGAAGGGCGCGCCGGCAAGGTGAAGCCGACGTGAGCGGCGGTGTCGCACCCGCGCCGGGAGCCGCGCCGCGCTATCGGGCGGCGCGTGTCGGCGGCTGCCTCGACGCGCAGGTCGAGCGTGGGCCCGGTGGCGCGATCTACTTGCGGTCGACCGAAGCCCTCGAGCCGTTTCCCGCGCGCCTGACCGATCGTCTCGCGCACTGGGCCGCGCAGGCGCCGGACCGCCTCCTCGTCGCGCAGCGCGACGCCGAGGGGCGCTGGCGCGAGATCCGCTATGGCGCGATGCTCGAGCGGGCGAGGCGCCTCGGCCAGGCGCTCCTCGACAGCGGATTGTCGGCCGACCGGCCCCTGCTGATCCTTTCGGACAACGACCTCGAGCATTTCTCGCTGATGATGGGTGCCATGTGGGCCGGCATCCCGTTTGCATCGGTGACTTCGGCCTATTCCCGGCTGTCGCGCGATTTCGCGAAGCTTCGGCACGTGTTCGATACGTTGACGCCAGGGATGATCTTCGCCTCCGACGGCGCCACCTACGGTCCCGCGCTCGAGGCGGTGGCCGCCGGGCGCGCGGTCGACATCGTCGTGGCGCGGGGCGAGGCTCGCGGCCGCGGCGCGCGCCGCTTCGATGATCTGCTCGCGGTGCGGCCGACGGCGGCGCTCGACGCGGCGCATGCCGCGACGGGTCCGGACACCGTCGTGAAGTTCCTCTTCACCTCGGGCTCGACGCGCCAGCCCAAGGCCGTCGTGAACACGCAGAGGATGCTCTGCGCCAACCAGCAGATGCTGCGGCAATGCCTCCGCTTTCTGGAGGACGAGCCGCCGATTCTCGTCGACTGGCTTCCGTGGAGCCACACCTTCGGCGGCAACCACAACACCGGGATCGTCGTCTTCAACGGCGGCACGCTGTACATCGACGAGGGCCGGCCGACGCCGGCCGGCATCGCGGAGACGCTGCGCAACCTGCGGGAGATCTCCCCCACGGTCTACTTCAACGTGCCCAAGGGCTTCGAGGAGATCGCCGCGGCGATGGAGCACGACGCGCAGCTGCGCGCGTCGCTGCTGCGGCGGGTCAGGGCGTTCTTCTTCGCCGGCGCCGGGCTCTCGCAGGTCGTCTGGGACCAGCTCGATCGCATCGCGGAGTCCGCCGTCGGCGAGAGGATCCCGATCATCACGGGACTCGGGATGACCGAGACCGCGCCGTCCTGCACGTTCGCCGTGAAGCCCGAAGTCGCGGCCTCCGGACACATCGGACTGCCGTGTCCGGGCGTCGACGTGAAGCTCGTGCCGGTCGAGGCGAAGACCGAGATCCGCTTTCGCGGACCGAACGTGATGCCCGGCTATTGGCGCGACGCGAAGCAGACCGAGGCCGCATTCGACGACGAGGGCTTCTACCGCACCGGCGACGCCGTCCGGCTCGCCGATCCCGCCGAGCCGGCGCTCGGCATCGTCTTCGACGGCCGGATCGCCGAGGACTTCAAGCTCGCGACCGGAACCTTCGTGAGCGTCGGCCCGCTGCGCGCCCGCGTCGTGCAGCTCGGCGATCCGTTCGTCCAGGACGCCGTCGTCGCGGGCATCGACCGCGACGAGCTCGGGCTGCTGTTCTTCCCGCGCCTCGACGCCTGTCGCGAACTGGCGTCGCTGCCGCCGCAGGCCGACCGCGTCGAGGTCCTGCACCACCCCCGTGTCCGCGAGAAGTTCCAGGACCTGCTCGATCGCCTGCACGAGTCCGGCACCGGAAGCGCGACGCGCCCGGTCCGCGCGCATATCCTCGTCGAGCCGCCGTCGATCGACCGTGGCGAGATCACCGACAAGGGGTCGATCAACCAGCGCGCCGTGCTGGCCGCCAGGGCCGCGCTCGTCGACGCGCTGTACATCGGCGCCGAGGCCGATCCCTACGTGCTGATCGCGCGCCGGGCGGCGCCGTCACGCGCCGAGCGCGACGCCGGACCGGCCGCCGCCTGATACGACGACGAACCACAACAGGCCGCGAGAGGCCAAACAAGGAGAGCAACGTGCAGACACCCCATCCTAGCGCCACGCGCCGCCTCGCGGCGCTGGCCCTTCTCGGCGCGCTGGGCCTCGCGGCGCCGGCCTGGGCCGACCTGACGATCGGCGTGACGCTGCCGCTGACCGGGCCGGCGTCCGGTCTCGGCATTCCGATCAAGAACGGCATGTCGCTGTGGCCGGAGACGATCGGCGGCGAAAAGGTACGTCTCGTCATGCTCGACGACGCCACCGATCCGACGACGGGCGTCAAGAACGCCCGTCGTTTCGTGACCGAGGACAAGGTCGACGTGATCGTCGGCTCGGCGGCGACGCCGGTGGCCGTCGCCGTTGCCGGCGTGGCCGCCGAGGCGCAGACGGTGCAACTGGCAATGTCCCCGATTCCGCTGCCACCGGGCAAGGACGGCTGGTCGTTCCGGCTGGCGCATTCGAGCGCGGTGATGGCGCACGGGATCGTCGAGCACATGAAGAAACTCGGCGTGAAGACGGTCGGGTTCCTCGGCTACGCCGACGCCTATGGCGAGGTGTGGCTGAGCGACTTCAATGCGAAGGCGAGTGCGGCGGGGATCCGCATCGTCGACGTCGAACGCTTCCAGCGCGCGGATACCAGCGTCACCGGCCAGGCGATCAAGCTCGTTGCCGCGAATCCGGACGCGATCCTGGTCGTCGCGTCGGGAAGCGGCGCCGCGATGCCACATCTCGCGCTGGTCGATCGCGGCTATCGCGGGCGCATCTACCAGACGCACGCAGCCGCCTCGCGCGACCTGATGCGGGTCGGCGGCAAGGCCGTGGACGGCGCCTACGTCGTCTCCGGCCCGGCGATCGTCGCCGAGCAGCTGCCGGACTCGAATCCGGCCAAGCCGCAGGCGCTGAAGTACGTCGGCGCCTACGAGAAGGCGTTCGGGGCCGGGACGCGGAACCAGTTCGGCGGGCACGCCTGGGACGGCGCCCTCGTGCTCGAGGCCGCGGTGCCGATCGCCAGGAAGAAAGCCAAGCCCGGCACGCCGGAGTTCCGGGCCGCGCTCAAGGAGGCCCTGGAGAGCGGCGTCGCCGTGACCGCGTCGCAGGGCGTGATCAAGTACACGCCGACGGACCATTGGGGCTTCAGCGACGACGCCGCGGTGGTCCTGAAGGTCGTCGACGGCGACTGGAAGCTCGAGCGCTGAGTGGTCCGGACTCCGCGCTCCGAGGGCGTGGCGGCGCCAGCGCCGCGCCCTCCGCGGGCCGCCGCCGCGCCGCTGGACCACGCACTGCTGAACCACCTGCTCGGCTATTCGCTGGCGCGCGCGGCGATCGCGACGCGTGCTGCATTCGACGCCGCGATCGGGCAGCCGCTCAAGTTGAGGCCGGTCGAGTTCACGATCCTGGTCCTCCTGCTGGGCAATGACGACGTCACGCCGAAAATGCTGAGCGCCGCCCTCGCGATCCAACCGCCGAACCTGTCGTTCCTCGTCGATCGGCTGCACGACGCGGGCTGGGTGACACGCGTGCGCAGCCGCGAGGATCGTCGCTCGCAGCATGTACGCCTGACACCGCGCGGCGCGGAACTCGCGCGCCGCGCGCACCGGATCTCGCAGTCGATGGAGGACGAGGCGCTCCGCGTGCTGTCCGCGGCGGAGCGCGCGCTGCTGTTCGAGATGCTGTCGAAAGTTGCGCGCGGCGCCTAGCCACGCGCGGCCAAGCGCCGTGTTGCGGTATAAGCCGCGGATGGCCCGTCCCGACGCCGACCGTCCGTCCCGGCGGCACATCGTCCCGTCCCTCGTCGCGGCGCTGCTGCTTGCCGGATGCGCATCGTTCGCGCAGAAGCCGCGTGTCGACGCGCAGGCGATCGACCGCTTCGTCGCGACCGGGTACGTCGCGCCGCGCCTCGGCGTCGCATCCGACGAAGCCATCGCATGGAATACGGCGGACTCCGCCGTCAGCGCACGACTTCTCGTGCCGTCGCACGTCGCGCCGGCGCCCCTGATCGTCTACCTGCCGGGGCTGGGGCAGGCGGCCACGGCCGACTGCACCTGGACGCACGCCTGGGCGGAGGCCGGATACGCCGTCCTGTCGATCCAGCCGCTTGTCGAGGATGCCGAGGCCTGGACGTCGGCCGATGCGCGTCGCGGCGAGTTCGACGTGGTCGCGCGGCACCGGCTCGCCGCGCCGGCGATGCAGCAGCGGCTGAGCGAATTGGCGCGAACGATCGCGACGCTGAAGGCGCGGACGGCGGCATTTCCGCGACTCGCCGCGATCGATTGGACGCGGATCGTCCTGGCCGGCTACGACGTCGGTGCCACGACGGTCATGGTGGCGGCCGGCGAGGCCTATCCCGGCGTCGAGCCGGTCTCGCTTCCGATCCGGCCGCGGGCCGTGCTGGCGCTGGGTCCCCTCGAAGGCGGGATCCCGCGAGGCGAATTGACGACGCGCTACGAAAAGGTCGGCGTCCCGGCGCTATGGGTCGGCGGACGCAACGAGTCCACCGTGTACGGGGCGGCGGCGCAGGGCAGTGCGCGCGATGACGCGTTCGAGGCCCTGCCGCGCAACGGCAGCGCGCTCCTGCTGCTTGCCGACGGCACGCATCGGCAGATCGCCGGCGAGGTGGTCGCGGAGCCGCCCGTCGATGCCGATGAGGATCGCCGCATACCCGCTGCGCGCGCGCAGAGGAGCCAGCGGGACTCGGTCGAGGAGGCTGCGCAGCGCGAGGCGGAGATGCGCGCGCTTCTCGGCGAGCGCGACGGTCGATCCGGCGCGGATGCCGGCGCCGTGGCCGCCGCGCGCTCGCTGACGATGACGCAGCGGGCGCTCGGCGTCGCCGCGATCCGCACGGTGACCACGGCGTACCTCGACGCGGTGGTGCGGGACGAGCCCGCGGCTCGCGACTGGCTGCGTAACGCGGCGGGGCCCTGGCTGGGACCCGTCGCCCGCCTGCGCTTGCAGCCGTAGATCCGTCAAGGACGCGGGGCGCCAGATGCCGGCGAGCCGAACCGCCGGGCAAGGGGGGGGCGCCGACGAGAACCGCGTGTACCGACACCTGGCAATGACGAGTGTAAGAACCGCTCCGGGTGACTGCAGTCAACGGCTGTTGACGAGTTGTAAGCCGTTGTAAACCTTGTGACTCCTACCGCGATCGTCATGCGTTAAGGAGTCCGGGCAACGAAAAGCTCTTCGACGGCATGGAACGTTTGTCGCCTGTCAAGGAATTAACGGGCCGATACAGACTTGCCGGAACTTCGCCCGTTGGCCCGATTCCAATTCGGCGGAACGGATTGCTAGGATGCTTCCGCGTCGATGCCATGGGAGGATGCAAGCAAGATGTTGCGACGTGCGTTTCGGAATGAAAAATGGACCCTGGAACCAGGGAGTGGCCGGACCGACGGTCGGCGAACCCGACGCGGCGACGGGCCGCAGTACATTGAGGCGGGGAGAATCATGACCATGGGCCAGAATCGGACGCGGTACCTCCTGGCGGCGCTGCCGTTGGCGTTGCTCGCAGCCTGCGTGGAAATGCCAACGGGACCGTCCGTCGCGGTGATGCCTGCCGCCGGCAAGCCGCTCGAGGTGTTCTCGGCCGAGGACCAGGCCTGCCGGGCTTACGCGAACCAGTCGATCGGAGGCACCACCGGCGCAGAGGCCGCCGCAGCCGGGGCGGCGGGAACCGCCGCGATCGGGACCGTCGTCGGCGCGGCCGCCGGAGCGCTGATCGGTGGCCACAATGGAGCCGGTGCCGGAGCCGGCATGGGCCTGGTTGCCGGCTCCGCGATCGGCGCCAACCAGGGCGCTTACGCTGGCGCGAGCCTGCAGCGCCGCTACGACATCGCGTACCAGCAATGCATGTACGCCAAGGGCAACGCGCTGCCCACCGCCGGTTACTACGTGCGACGTGGCTACGGCTACAGCTACGTCTACCCGACGCCGGCTCCGGCGCCCGCGGCCCCGCCGCCGCCTCCGCCGCCGCCGCAATGATGGAAGCGGCAAGCTTTCGCGACGTTACGAGGGGTCACGATCATGAATAGGTTCACGAAGGTCCTCGGCGGGTTCGCGGTCGCCGCAGGCGCGCTGTTCGTTGCCGCGAATGCCAGTGCCCACGGCTACTGGGGCGGGCCGCGCGTCGGCATCGTCGTCGGCGTGCCGTTTCCCTGGTATGACCCGTGGTACTACCCTCCGGCGTACGCCTACGAGCCGCCGCCAGTTATCGTTGCAGCGCCGGCGGCGCCCGCCGCAGCGCCGGCTCAGAGTTACTACTGGTACTACTGCGCCGACTCGAAGATGTACTACCCGTACGCCAAGGAATGTCCGTCGGGGTGGCAGCAAGTGACGCCGCAACCGCAGCAGGCGCCGCAGGCGGCGCCATCGGCGCCGGCGCACTGAGCGTCCCGCGGCGGCGGCGCGGGACGCTCAGTGTTGCTCGGCCGTGAGCACGCACCCCGCGTTGTGCATGCTGATGCCGACGGGTTCGTAGACACCGTAGCGGACCAGGTATTCCTGTTGTGCCGCATAGGCTTCCCGCTCCATCGCCATGGCCTGGTCGCAGGTGTACGGCGCCGCATAGCGGCCCGACTGCTGCTGCAGGTAGTGCACCATCTCATGGACGACGATGGAACTCGCATAAAGACTCTGGCGCGGATCGAGGCGGTCGTCGATATAGATCCGCTGCCCAGGCGGGAACCAGCCGAGGACCTTGCAGTGTCGCCCTGCGCAGGCGGCTGCCTCCAGCGTGGCGTGAGGAACCGCCGCGATGTCCGGCAGCGTGGCGGGCGTCGCGTAACCGCTAAGCGACACGGCCCATCCCATGAGGGACGCGAATAGTTCATCCATGGCGAACTCCGGCAAAAGAACATGTCGTCGCGGTGCAGGCCGCACCGGCTCGATGCCGTTGGTGCGGCGCAGCATCCGCCGCACTCCCTGCAATCTCCGCGCCAGAGGACGGGCGCTTTCGCCGATCGCGGTCGCGACGAGGCGCCCGCCGACGAGCGGTTCGCGGAAAGCTGACGGATGGGGTTTCCTGCAGCGACAGGTACGTCGTTCGGCTTCGGATCCGCGACCCGCCGGCGATGCGCCACGCAGGCCAGCGCGGTGCATGCGCGCCACGGCTGTGCGCCGGATCCTCGCGTGGCGCCCTTCATCCCGATGCCCGAGCGGATGACAGCGATGTCCCGCGGCGGCCCCGCTGCAGCGGCCAGCGGCACGGTCGATATACTGGAAAGCGTCAACCGGTCTCGGCAGGTGTCGCTGTGAGCGGAATCGCGAGGGTTTCCGGCAACGGGAAGGATGGGCGCGGTGTGTTGTCCGCCGTTGCGGCGGCCGCCCTGGTTGTTGTCGCTTCAGCAGCGCCCGGTCGTGTCGACGCGGACATTTATCGTTGGGTCGACGCATCGGGCCGGATGACTTTCAGCGACCAGGCGCCGCCAAAGGGCGTCCGGGTGGCCGAAGTCATCCACGTGGCACCCGCGGCGACCTCCGCCGACGATCCGCAGGCTGGATCGCGCGAGGCGACGCGACAACTCGAGTTGAAGGTCCTGCAGCAGCGCGTCCGGATCCTCGAACTCGAGATGCAGCGGTCTTCGAGCGTCCCGCCGCCTCCGTCGCCGGTGACTCTGATCGCGCCTCCGCCGGCAACCGACTGCGAATCGGGGCTCGACGATTGCGGCCCGAATGCGGTGGTCGGCGCCTATCCGTACGTATCCACCTTTGCCCCAGGCGCCGCCCTGCCACGGTACGACCGCGGACACGGTTTCCGTCGCCACGGTGCCGCGCCGCATCCACGGGGCGGCGGAAGCGTGGCCTTCGTGAAATAGGTCGCCGTCGGCGCATCGCCGGGCGACGCGCCCGTCACGCGCCCGGCCGCCTGCGCGAGTCGGCGTCGCTGCGGCGGCGTACGCCGCGCGTCCCCGTCAGGGCGTCCAGGACGAGGATCGTGACGAGTCCCCACGCGGCGTCCGCGAGCAGGAGCGTCTGGAGGTCGATCCAATCGGGCACGCGGCCGATGGAATCGGACCGCCATGCACCCAGCAACCATGCCCCGATCGAAGGCGCGGTCGCCCCGAACGCGAGTCCCTTGCCGGCGCGCCATGTACGCGACAGGTCGCTACGCGTCAGCCTCGCGAGGACGAGAGCCCACGCGCCGCCCCATGCCGCCAGGACCAGCCAGCGCGGGACCGGCAACGTGCCCAGCGAGACGGCCGATAATGGCCCTCCGGACGCCAACGCGAATCCGGGCGCCAGGCCGAGCGCCTGGGCGACGTGGAGCGCCGGCTCGAATCCGGCCGCTACGCCGATGACGCCGGCGATGAAAGCGAAAAGGACGCGCGGAGCGCCACTTTCGCTGGGCGCCATGGGCGGATCGCCGCCGGTTCGCCGCGTGTTCACGTCCGCAGGTGTCCCATGGTGCGTGGAGTTGCCCGATTATCACGCGCAAAAAGATGTCGAATTCGATGAGGACTTCCTGGCTGTTGGCGCGCGTGCGCGGAATCGAGATACGCGTTCACGTGACGTTCGTTCTGCTGCTGGCGGCCTACGCCGGCAGGGCATGGTTCGATACCCGTCGGCTCGACGACGCGGTCGACGCGATCGTCGTCGTCGGCACCGTCTTCGGCTGCGTGGTGCTGCATGAACTCGGGCACGCGACGGCGGCGCGGCGTTACGGCGTCCGAACGAGGGACATCACGCTGCTTCCGATCGGCGGGGTCGCCCGGCTCGACGGCGAGCCGCCGACACCGGGCGCCGAGATCGTCGTGGCGCTGGCCGGTCCCGCCGTCAACGTGGCGATCGCTCTGCTGCTCTGGCTGCTCGGCGCCGGAAGCGCCGGCCCGGACGACCCGGACGCCGCGGCGTCGATTCCGGACGCGCTCTACGCGATCAACCTGTCGCTTGCAGCGTTCAACCTCCTGCCGGCTTTCCCGATGGACGGCGGACGCGTACTGCGCGCCGCGCTCGCGATGCGAATGGCGCCGGAACGCGCGACGCGTATCTCCGCGCGGATCGGCCAGGCGATTGCCGTCGCGTTCATCCTGGCCGGCGTGTTCTTCAATCCGATGCTCGCGCTGATCGGGGCGTTCGTCTGGTTCGGCGCGGCCACGGAGATCGCGGCCACCGACCCGCGTCAGCGTTCGCGGACGTAGCGGCCGGGTGCCGCCTCGAGAACCGGCTTGCCCGGCAGGCCAAGAGCGGGTGGCGCGACCGGATCGCCGGACCTCGCCGCCAGCCAGTCCTGCCACGCCGGCCACCAGGATCCCTGGATCTCGCGCGCGTCGCGCTGGAAATCCTCCGGCGGCTCGTATGCGCCGTCGCCGTCGCGCGTGCGCATCCAGAATCGATGCGGCGAGCCTGGCGGATTGACGACACCGACGTTGTGGCCGCCGGTGGTGAGGACGAACGTGATCTCGGTTTCGGTGAACAGGTGCAGTTTGTAGACCGAGCGCCAGGGTGCGACGTGATCGGTCGTCGTACCGACGCAGAAGATCGGAAGCCGGATGTCGGCCAGCGCGACGGGTCGGCCCCGCGCCGCATAGCGCCCGTTCGAAAGCTCGTTGCGCAGGTAGAGGCGCTCCAGGTATTCCGCGTGCATCCGCGCCGGCATGCGGGTCGAATCCGCGTTCCAGGCCATCAGGTCGCTCATCGGCGGCCGCTCGCCCAGGAGGTATTCGCGCACCGCGCGCGACCAGATCAGGTCGATCGAGCGCAGCAACTGGAAGGCGCCGGCCATCTGCTGCCCCGAGAGGTAACCGCGCCGCGCCATCACGTCCTCGAGAAAGGCCACCTGGCTCTCGTCGACGAAAAGCGCCAGCTCGCCCGGCTCGCTGAAATCGGTCTGCGCCGCGAAAAGCGTCATCGAGCCGAGTCGATGGTCGCCGTCGCGCGCCATGGCCGCCGCGCCGATGGCCGTCAGCGTTCCCCCGAGACAGTAGCCGGCGACGTGGATCGACGAGCCCGGGAGCGCGGACGAGACGGCATCGATCGCCGCCATGAGCCCGCGCTCGAAATAGTCCTCCATGCCGAGGTCGCGATCGCCGGAGTCCGGATTTTTCCAGGAGATCGCGAACACCGTGTGCCCCTGGTCGACGAGATACTTGACGAGTGAATCCTTCGGCGACAAGTCAAGGATGTAGTACTTCATGATCCACGCCGGGACGAGGAGGATCGGCTCCGGGTGCACCTTGTCCGTCGTCGGCGCGTACTGGATCAGCTCGATCAGCTCGTTTCGCAGCACCACGCGTCCGGGCGTGATCGCCACGTGCTCGCCGACGCGGAAGGCGGAGGCTCCCGGCGGCGGCTGGCCCATCAGGACGCTCGCCGCGTCCTCGAACCAGTTGGCCGCGCCGCGCGCGAAGTTCAGCCCGCCGTCGCGCATCGTGCGATCCACGACCTCCGGGTTGGTCCACGGGAAGTTCGACGGCGACCAGACATCGAGGAACTGCCGCGCCACGAAGTCGACGACCTTCTCGTGGTGCGCCGAGACGCCGCGGACGCCCGTCGTCGCCGCGTGCCACCACTGTTCCACGCACAGGAAGGACTGCACGTAGACGTTGAACGGCCAGTCGCCCCAGCGCGGATCGCGAAATCGCGAATCGTGCGGAGCGACATCCCACGGGCCGGCAGCATGGTCCAGCGGCGCCCGGCTCGCCCAGCGCGCCAGGCGGCCGACATCGTCGACCCAGCGCGCGGCCAGCGCAGCGCGCTGGCCCGGCATGCTCGCCAGGTGCGCGACCCAGTCGCCGGCGGCAAGCAACAGGGCGGCCGGCGAAATGCCGAACGACAGATCGGACGTTGCGGCGCGCAACATGCGGTCCAGCCCCGGAAGGACGGCTGCAGGCGGGGACGAAGCCTGGCGCGAGGGCTGCATCGAGGACGAGGACTCCATGACCCGGATCGTAAGCCTCGGCGGGGCGGGCGGCCGGCCTATCCGAGCGAGCGCCGCGACGCAGATCAAGCCGGGCTGCCGGCGCTGGCCCGGCACGTTGCGTGCTACCCACGCCGGAAGGCGGGCGGGTGCCCGCGTTACCGGCCGCCGGCCCCACTTCCGGTCACCTGCGCCATAATCGCCGGCTGTCCGGATTTCCGACCCGCTAAGGGATGGCCCTGCTCGAGATCAAGAACGTCGCGCGCCGCTTCGGTCAAACGCTCGCGGTCGACCACGTCTCGCTCGCAATCGAGCGCGGCGAGTTCTTCACGCTGCTCGGCCCATCGGGCTGCGGCAAGACCACGCTGCTGCGGATGATCGCCGGATTCGATGCGCCCGACAATGCGCGGGAGGGCGGTCGCATCGTCCTCAACGGGGAGGACCTGACCGATCGCCCGCCGGAACATCGGCCGGTCCGCACGGTCTTCCAGAGCTACGCGCTGTTCCCGCACATGACCGTCGCCGCGAATGTCGCGTTCCCGTTGAAGATGGCGCGCACGCCTTCCGCGGAAATCCAGCGCAAGGTGGCGGAAGCCCTCGAGAACGTGCGCCTCGACGCCTTCGCCGCCCGGTTCCCGCACGAACTGTCCGGTGGCCAGCGCCAGCGCGTCGCGATCGCCCGCGCCCTGGTCACCCGCCCGACGGTGATGCTGCTCGACGAGCCGCTCGCCGCGCTCGACGCGAAGCTGCGGGAGCAGATGCAGATCGAGCTGATCAACCTGCAGAAGGAAGTCGGCATCACGTTCATCTACGTCACGCACGACCAGACCGAGGCGCTGGCGCTGTCGCATCGCATCGCGGTGATGAGCCAGGGTCGCGTGGAGCAGCTCGACGAACCCTCGAAGATCTATTCGTTCCCCTGCAACCGGTTCGTTGCCGACTTCCTGGGCCAGTGCAACATCCTGGACGGCCGGATAGGCGCGGTCGACGGCGAGCGGGTCGACCTGGAGCTCGACGGCATTGGCGCGGTGCAGGCGGCGATACCGTCCTGCCCGGCGGCCGGCACGCGCGGGGCGCTGGCGTTGCGGCCGGAGAAGGTGGCGCTGGATCGCCCCGGGGTGATGCCGCGGGACGCGTCCAACCGGATCGCCGGGCACGTCAGCGACTTCCTCTACAGCGGCGACGTGACCATGTACGTCGTCGAGTTGCCCGGCGGCCGCCGCATCGAGGCGCTGCGCGCGAATTCGGCGCCCGGGCGCACGCGTTTCTTCGACGTCGGCGACCCGGTGGAAGTGTCCTGGACGCGCGACGCCGGGCACTTCCTCCCCGAGTGACGCGATGGGGGCCCCGAATCGCGGATCGCGCGGCGAGTGGCTCGTCGCGCTGCCGCCGCTGGCGTACCTCGTCCTGCTCTTCGCGCTGCCGTCGGCGCTCATGGTTCTCGCGAGCTTCCGCGTGGCCGGCGAGTTCGGCGGCCTCGCGCCGCTGCTCGGCGCCGACGGCCACCCCAACCTCACGTTCGAGGGCTATGCCCGGCTCTTCGCGAGCCCGATCTATCTCGAACTGTTCCTGCGCTCGCTGCTCTATGCCGCGGCCACGACGGCCTTGTGCCTGGTCGCCGGTTATCCGCTGGCGATGCTGATCGCCCGCAGCAGCGCGCGCTGGCGCGACCTGCTGCTGTTGCTCGTGATCCTGCCGTTCTGGACGAATTTCCTGATCCGCGTCTATGCGTGGATGATCATCCTCGGGCCGTCCGGGTGGATGTCGCGCCTGGTGAACTTCTTCGCCGCTCCGTTGGGACTCGGTCCGGTGACGCTGATGTTCTCGCCGTTCGCGGTGATCCTCGTGCTGGTCTACGTGCATCTCCCGTTCATGGTGCTTCCGCTCTACGCGAACCTCGAGAAGCACGATCCGGCGCTGATCGACGCCGCGCAGGACCTCGGCGCGGGCGCCTGGGCGCGTTTCCGCCATGTCACGTGGCCGCTGTCGCTGCCCGGCGTGTTCGCCGGATCGGCGCTGGTCTTCATCCCGGCGTTCGGGATCTTCGCCGTGCCCGACCTGGTCGGAGGAACGAGCGGCAACATGGTGGGCAACCTGATCCGGCAGCAGTTCCTTGAAGCGCGCGACTGGCCGTTCGGCTCGGTGCTCTCGATCGTCCTGACCGTCGTCGCGTTGGCGCTCACCGGCCTTGCCGCCGTGGCGGCAAGGCCGCGGCGCGCAGGGCTCGACCCCGCCGCGCGCGCCGTGGCCGGGCAGGGGGCCTGACGCGCATGGGCGGTCGTCGCGTTCCCGCGTGGATGTGGATCGCCAGCGCGATCGCGTTCCTCTTCCTCTACCTGCCCCTCGTCGTCGTCGTGCTGTTCTCGTTCAACGACAGCCGGCTCAACGCGACCTGGGTCGGTTTCACGACGTCGTGGTACGGCAAGCTGTTCGGCGACGAACGGATGCTGGCCGCGGCGTGGAATTCGCTGCTGATCGCGGTCGTCGCGTCGCTCGCTTCGACCGTGCTCGGGACGATGGCGGGATTCGCGCTCAGCCGCGGTCGGCCGCGGATCCTGGGTTTCCTCGTCTTCGCGCCGATCGCGATGCCGGAAATCCTGATGGGCGTCGCGCTTCTGATGTTCTACGTGCTGCTCAACATGACGCTCGGCCTCGTGTCGATCACGCTGTCGCACATCGCTTTCTGCGTCAGCTACGTCGCAATCGTCGTGCGCGCGCGGCTCGCCGGAATGGACGAAAGCCTGGTCGAGGCGGCGCGGGACTGCGGCGCAAGTCCGCCGCTCGCGTTCCGGCACGTGACGCTGCCGCTGATCCTCCCCGGCATCGTGGCCGGCGCGCTGATGGCCTTCACGCTGTCGATCGACGATTTCGTCATCACGTTCTTCACCGCCGGCGCGACGGCCTCGACGCTGCCGCTGCAGATCTACTCGATGGTGAAGGTCGCGGCGACTCCCGAGGTCAACGCCGTCTCGACGCTGATGCTGGCGCTCACGCTGCTGCTGATCACGGCGGCGGCCCGGGTCGCGCCCGGCATCCTGCGCATCAACCAGTGAACCGCGAAGGGAACCGCACGTGAAGCCCGCCCCGAAGCCCGCACGCCGCGCAGCCGCCGGCATGTCGATCGCCGCCATGTCGATCACCGGCATGTCGATCCTCGCGCTGCTCCTCGTGGCCGCATGCCAGAAGCAGGAGTCGGCGCAGGGCGGCGCGGCGACGGCGGGCGCCTCCGCGCAGAATGCGCCGGCGGCGGGCGGCGGCACGCTGAACCTCTACAACTGGAACGACTACATCGACGACCAGACGGTCAAGCGTTTCGAGCAGCAGTTCAACGCGAAGGTCGTACAGACCTTCTATTCGGACAACGACGAGATGCTCGCCAAGCTCGCGGCCGGCGCGACCGGCTACGACGTCGTCGTGCCGACCGGCAACGCCGTGGAGGCCATGATCCGGCGCGGCGACCTGCAGCCGCTCGACCATGCGGTCCTGTCGAACATCGGCAACATCCGGCCGCAGTTCGCGTCGCTTCCGTACGACCCGCAGCACCAGTACGCCGTCCCGTACGCCTACACCGTGACCGTGATCGGCTACAACGACGCCGCATTGCGCAAGGCGTCATTCCCGCCACCGACCGGCTGGGAAGCGATCTTCGACCCGGCGATCGCCTGCAAGTTGAAAGGGCGCATCACGGTGCTGGATTCGCCGGACGAGATATTCGCCGCGGCGTTCTACTACCTCGGCATCGACCCGAACACGACGTCGGCCGATGACTACAAGAAGGCCGCCGCGACGATCACGAAGGCCAAGTCGTGCTGGGCCGCCTTCAACTCGGCGTCGTACTCGAAGGAAATGGCTGCCGGCAACATCTGGATGGCGCTCGGCTATTCCAACGATTTCTTCCTCGGCAACCGCGACGCGCAGGCCGCGAAGCAGGACTTCCATATCGTCTCGGTGCTGCCGCAGCAGGGGGCGACGCTGGCCGTCGACAACATGGTCATCCTCAAGTCGGCCCCGAACCCCAAGCTGGCGAACGCGTTCGTCAATTTCATGATGGACGGCCGGAATTCCGCCGACCTCTCCAACCTGATCGGATCCGGCGCCGCCTACAAGACCGCGCTCGACTTCATCAAGCCCGAGGTGAAGTCGAACCAGGCGGTCTTCCCGCCCGAGGACAGGATGTCGTCGTTCCATGTGCTGCGGTTGCTGCCGCCGGAAATCCGGCAGGAACGCAGCAGGCTGTGGACCGAAATCAAGCTCTGAGTCGCTCGCAAATCGGTGCACGATCGTTCGCAAATTGCGACGATGATGTCCGGTCGAACGGCGTTGTTGCGACTCGACAACAGCCGATGCGCTGTCTCGTCGAAAGCAACTCCCGATTTCAACCCGAGTATTCCGCACGATCGGGCGGATTCGCGGCGTTTGTCGAAAATTCACATTGAGGACCGCGTCGTCCGATCGGCATACTCGGCCCAGGGAAGGGGTCAAGATAACCGACACCGCGTTGGGGGTGATTGTTCGCGACCCTGAGGGTCTGGACAAGCGAATGCAATCGGCGCGCGTTGGCGCGATGCCCGTTGCCGACTCGCCGCCGGAACGCAAAACAGAATCTCGTTACCAGCGGAAATGGGCGAACACCGGACAATGCGCGGGAGGTATGAACTCTCCAATCGCCCGGAAGAACTGCGGGGGCACTTCGACCTGCCCGCGGCGCCCGAATTCGATGTGGCGCTGGACGTGCGGCCGACCCAGGCAGCCCCCATCGTTCGCCAAAGCTACGCGTCGGATGCCCACGCGCCCAATCCGCTCGCCCGGGAATGCGTGCTCGCGCGCTGGGGGCTTGTTCCGCCATGGGCGAAGGACACGCGCTTCGGCCTGCGCTGCATCAATGCACGCGCCGAGACCGTCGACCGGCTGCCGGCTTTTCGGGTTGCGTATCGCCATCGCCGCTGTCTCGTCCCTCTGAACGCCTATTTCGAATGGGGCGGTGACGCGCAGCAACAGGTCCGCTGGCGAATCTCGCTCGGGGATCACCGCCTTTTCGCGCTGGGCGGGTTGTGGGAGCGATGGGTCGACGGCGCCAGCGGCGCGACGCTCGACAGCTTCACGATCGTGACCTGCAAGGCCAACCCGACCATTGCGCAGGTGCATGGCCGGATGCCGGTCATCGTGCCGCGCGACGCCTACAACCTGTGGCTGGACGCGCGCCACAATCCGCGCGCCCTGCTCGCGCCATTCGCCGCGGAGCCTCTGCAGCTGGAGCGGGTCCAGTTGCCGGACGAGAACGACGAGCGGATCGCCGCCGCGGCTTGAGCCTCGGCACGACGGCACGGGGTTTCCGCGCCGGCCCGTCAGGGGTGCCGGGCGTCGAGCGGGCGGCCGAATCGATCCGGTCGCGGCAGCCAGTTGCCCAGCATGTCGACGGAGCCGATGACGAGGTTGGCCCGCCCGACGAGCAGGCGGCGCGGGACCAGGCCGAAGTACCTCGAATCGGCGCTGTTGTCGCGGTTGTCGCCCAGCATCAGGTAGTGGTCCGCCGGGACCACGAGCGGCCCGAAATCGTCGCGACCCGTCGCGAACAGGAACTGGACCTCGTGCTCGCCGCCGGCGAACGATTCGACAAAGCGTTCGGCGGATACCGGCAACCCCGGCTCGGCGCGCGGGTGCCCGCCGACCGGCGCGACAGGGCGATAGTTGGCCGGCTCGCCGTTGACGACGAGGCGCTTGCCGCGCATTTCGATCGTGTCGCCCGGCAGCGCGATCACGCGCTTGATCAGGCGGATTCCGTCGCGCGGCGAATGGAAGACGACGACGTCGCCGCGCCGCGGTTCGCCGATCCGCGCCAGGATGAGATCGCTGAGCGGCAGCTTCAGGTCATAGGCGATGCGATCGACGAAGACGAGGTCGCCCTCGAGCAGGGTCGGTCGCATCGAACCCGAAGGTATCGGGCTCCAGTCGGCGATCGCGGTACGAAACAGCCCGAACAGCGCCAGGAAAAGCAGGAAGCCACGATTCCTGCCGAGCCACTCACGGATGATCTTCACGCGGGTCCTGCCCTTGTCCGATGGTTGCTGTCGGGCGCCGGTCGCCGGCGCCCCCGATGACGTCACAGGCTTGGCGCGCGGCGGAAGCCGGGGCCCAGCCCGGCTCCCTCCAGGTCGGTCGCCGCTCGCACATCCACCCGCTCCACGTCGGCGGTGGCCGGCCCGCGACGGGCCCATTGAACCAGGGCCTCGCAGGCCTGCGAGGGGCCGCGGACAACCGCCTCGACGTGCCCGGCGCGACGGTTGCGCACCCAACCCTCGACATGCAGCCGGTTGGCCGCCTCCACCATGCTCTCGCGGAATCCGACCCCCTGCACGCGGCCGAAGACCGACACATGGATCACCCGCTCCGATCGCGGGTCGGAACCTGCCGGATGCATCATGACGCGTGGCGTGCGCTGCTCCATGATCGGGCGATTCTAGGTCGAGTCGGCGGCGCGCGGGCGGGCCGTCGTCACGTCGCGCTACGCTACGGCAGTCGGACAAGTCGGACACCGCCCGGGCGATCGCCACGGCGCTTCAAACGATGCCAGATTACGAAACCCCGCCAGGCTTCGATACGCGCAGCTTCGATGACGTCGGCGCCGCGTTCGACTACGCGCGTCGCATCTACGACGAGGGGACGGCCCACCTTCGCCGCGCGTTGCAGGCCTTTGTCGACGGCGAGTTGCCCGCCGGCCGCGTCCGCGCCTTCTATCCCTTCGTCCGGGTACACACGGATACCGTCGCGCGCGCCGATTCGCGGCGGTCCTACGGATTCGTGACCGGCCCGGGCACGTACCAGACGACGCTGACGCGACCGGACATCTTCGCCAACTATTACCCGGAGCAGTTCCGACTGCTGCGCGACAGCCACGGCGTCGCGCTGGAGATCGGCGCGAGCGCGCAGCCGATCCCGGTGCACTTCGCGTTCGCGGAGAACGATCATGTCGAAGGCAACCTGGACGCGCGCCAGCGTCTGCTGCTGCGCGACCTCTTCGACCTGCCGGACCTCGCGGCGATGGACGACCGGATCGCCAACGGGACGTACGAGCCTCGCGTCGGGGCGCCGCATCCGCTGGCGTTGTTCACGGCCCCGCGCGTCGACTATTCGCTCCACCGCCTTCGCCACTACACCGGCACCGCGCCGGAGCATTTCCAGAACTTCGTGCTGTTCACGAACTACCAGTTCTACATCGACGAGTTCGTCCGGCTCGGGCGCGCGATGATGCACGCTCCGCCGGCGGACGAACCCGGCTACGACGCGCTGGTGGAACCCGGCGACGTGGTCACGCCTCGCGCCGATCGCCCGCCGCGCAGCCCGCTGCGGCAGGGCACGCCGCCGCCGCGCCTGCCGCAGATGCCGGCGTACCACCTCGTGCGTGCCGACGGCACCGGCATCACGATGATCAACATCGGCGTCGGTCCGTCGAACGCGAAGACGATCACCGACCACGTCGCGGTGCTGCGGCCGCACGCCTGGATCATGCTCGGGCATTGCGCCGGGCTGCGGACGACGCAGCAACTCGGCGACTACGTGCTTGCCCACGGATACGTCCGCGAGGATCACGTGCTCGACGAGGACCTGCCGATCTGGGTGCCGATCCCGCCGCTCGCCGAGGTGCAGCTCGCGCTGGAGGCGGCGGTCGCCGACATCACGCAGCTCAACGGCTACGAGCTCAAGCGCCTGATGCGCACCGGCACGGTCGCGAGCAGCGACAACCGCAACTGGGAACTGCTGCCGCACGGCACGTCGGCGCGCCGCTTCAGCCAGAGCCGCGCGGTCGCGCTCGACATGGAGAGCGCGACGATCGCGGCCAACGGATTCCGCTTCCGCGTCCCCTACGGCACGCTGTTGTGCGTTTCCGACAAGCCGCTGCACGGCGAGATCAAGCTGCCGGGAATGGCGAACCAGTTCTACCGCGAGCGCATCGAGCAGCACCTGCGGATCGGCATCCGCGCGATCGAGCTCCTGCATCGGCAGGGCGTCGAGCAGCTCCACAGCCGGAAGTTGCGCAGTTTCGCGGAGGTCGCCTTCCAGTGACGCCGCTGCGCGTCGCGCTGTTCGGATACGGGTATGCGGGTCGGACGATCCACGCGCCGCTGGTCGCTGCGGTGCCGGGCCTGCAGCTGGCCGTCGTCTGCAGCGGGGATGCGGCCAAAGTGCAGGCCGACTGGCCCGGGATCCACGTCGACCCGGATGCGGCGGCGATCTGCGACCGCGACGATATCGACATCGTCGTCATCGCGACGCCGAACGCGAGCCATCACGCACTGGCTTCGCGCGCGCTTGCGGCGGGCCGCCATGTCGTCGTCGACAAGCCGTTCACGCTGACGTTCGCCGAGGCGCGGGACCTGGATCGCCGCGCGCGGGCGCGCGGCGTCGTCCTTTCCGCGTTCCACAACCGGCGCTGGGATGCCGACTTCCTGACGCTGCGGGCGCTGCTGGATGCGGGAACCGTCGGGCGCGTCGTCCACTTCGAATCGCACTTCGACCGTTATCGCCCGCAGGTCCGCGATCGCTGGCGCGAGCGCGCCACGCCGGGCGCCGGGCTCTGGTACGACCTCGGACCGCACCTCGTCGACCAGGCGCTTGAACTCTTCGGATGGCCGGAGGCCATCCAGGCCGACGTCGAGCTGCAGCGCGCCGGCGCGAGCGTCGACGACTGGTTCCACGTGATCCTTCGCTACCCGGCCCCGCACGCGGCGCTGCGCGTCATCCTGCACGCCGGCGCGCTTGTCGCCGCGATCGGGCCGCGTTTCGTCGTCCAGGGCGAACTTGCCGGCTACGTCAAGCACGGTCTCGACGTCCAGGAGGAGCAGCTCAAGGCCGGCGTCCGGCCCCGCACCGGCGCGCACGGCGTCGAGCCGCCGGGTTTCGGCGTCGATCCGGCGAAAGGCCGCCTCGTCGTTCCCGCCGCCGATACGGTTCGCGAAACGGCGATCGACCAGAAGCGCGGCGACTATGTCGCGTACTACCGCGCGCTGCGCGACGCGGTCCTCGGCGACGGGCCGGTTCCCGTCGATGCCCTCGCGGCTGTGCGCGTCATGCGAATCATCGAGGCCGGGATCGCGAGCGCGACGCGACGGCGAGAGGTCGCGTTGTCGCGCGATCCCGCGAGCGGCTGATCGAACGCCGGCGGCGCGGCGCGCCGTACCGCGCGGACAGCGGGTGCGATGCCGGCGGTTCATGGGACTAGGTCAGGTTCATTAGACCGGCCATCCTAGGCTGGGCACGCGACGCGCGTGGTCTTAGGTCGTCTGCGCAATCGTCAAGTCGCGGCGCGAAACGAATAATCGCTCCCACTCCGGGTCGTGGCCGCAACGCGGTCGCGAGCCGCCGCGATGTTCCTCACCGCGCGTGCCCGCCGGGAGATCGCAGCAGCGCGCGATCTCCCGGGCCCCGCGACCAACCATGGAGGCCTCCGATGCGGATGCTCGATAAATTGAGCTTGATCATGCTGCCCGCGGCCGCGCTGCCGTTGTCGGCGACGGCGCAGACCGCCGCGCAGACGCAGGAATACACGACCGACTGCGCCGGTTGCCATTCGACGCCGGCGGCATTCGCCGCGCAGTTGAAGACGCTCAACCAGTTCCCGCTGACCGTCGCCGGCATCACCAGCACCAACATGGCTTCCTTCGCCGGCAACGACCAGACCGTGATGTCCGACATCGCGGCGGTCGTGACCGACGCCGGGTCGACGTCGACGACGGGTACGACCTCGACGACGACCGGCTCGACGGGATCCTCGGGATCGACCACGACCGGCACGACGACCGGCACGACGACCGGCACGACGACCGGCACGACGACCGGCACGACGACCGGCACGACGACCGGCACGACGACCGGCACGACGACCGGCACGACCACCGGTTCGACCTCCACGACGACGTCGACCGGTTCGACGGGCTCGACCACCGGGACCACGACGTCGACCAGCGGCACGACGACGACCGCCGCGACGGTGCCGGTCGTCGTGATGAACACGACCAGCATGGGCGGCGGGTATCCGGCGCATTACTCGCGCCACGCGTTGCGCTTCGGCAAGGAGGCCGTGGGCCAGGCCGGCAACCCGCGCACGCTGACGGTCCTCAATCGTGGCGACCAGTCGGTCACGCTGAGCAAGATCGCGACGAGCGGCGACTTCGCGCTGGGCACCGGGACGTGCGTCCAGGGCGGGGCGCTGGCGTCGGGTTCGACCTGCACGATCGCCGTGGCGTTCAAGCCGACCAGCGTCGGTCCGCGAGCCGGCACGCTGACGATCCAGGACAGCGGCAATCCGGCGACGAAGACCGTCGCGCTCGAAGGCGTCGGGACGTCGGTGAACGGCGCCGCGGCCACGCTTTCGGCGCTGGCGCTGGAGTTCGACGCGACGGCCGTCGGGCAGGCCACGACGAAAACGCTGACGATCTCCAATCCGGCCGGCGGTGCGGTCCTCGACATCAACGGCATCACGATCGAGGGGCGCACGGCGACCGACTACGCCGCGACGACGACCTGCACGCCGCAACTGGCCGCGGGCTCGAGCTGCACGGTCAACCTGACGTTCGATCCGGCCGTCGTCGATCCGGAACGCGACCTGCTGACGATCGCCTCCGACGCGAAGGGCGTGCTGGAAACGCTCCTGATCGGGCGCGCCGGCGTCGCGTCGACGACGACGGGATCGACGAGCACGACCAGCACATCCGGCACGACGATGGCCGGCGGCTCGAGCACGGGCACCTCGACGACCTCCGGTTCGACATCGACCTCGACAGCGGCGTCGTCGAGCGCGCCGAGCGTCAGCGCATCGGCGACGCAGCTCGTCTTCGCGGCGGGCAGCGCCTCCGCACAGTCGCTGACGCTGACGAACGCCGGACCGGGTCAGTTCGCGGTCAGCGGCACGTCGGTGACCGGCGCGGACGCCGCCGATTTCTCCGCGACGAACAACTGCGCCGCGGTCGCCGCCGGCAGCCCCTGCACGGTCAACGTGATGTTCAATCCGACGGCATCCGGCGCCCGCAGCGCGACGCTCGAGATCGCATCGAATGCCGCGGGCAGCCCGCTCGCGATCGACCTCGAGGCGCAGGCGACGACATCGAGCGGCGCCGCGGTGACGCCGTCGACGCCGGCGCTGAGCTTCGCCCCGGTCACGATGGGCGCGACGAGCGGCGCGCTCGAGGTCATGCTGACGAACACCGGCACCGCTCCGGCCCCGATCGGGCAGCTGCAGGTTAGCGGCGGCAGCGGATTCTCGATCACGTCGGACAAGTGCAGCGGCACGACGCTCGCGCCGGCCGCGAGCTGCTCGGTAACCGTTCAGTTCGCGCCGCAGACGACGGGCGCGCAATCCGGCCAGCTGACGACATCCACGGGCAGCGCCTCGGCGATGAAGGCCGTGCAGCTGTCCGGCACCGCGCTCGCCCCGGTGTCCGCATCGGCGGCCTCCACGATGCCGTCGACCGGCGGTGGCGGCGCGCTCGGCGGCTGGACGCTGGCCCTCGGCGCGGCGCTGCTCGCCAGCCGCCGCCGGCGTGCCGGCCAGGCGCATCCGGGCCTGCAGCAGGGCGTCGCCAAGCGCTGAGCGTGACGGACCGCCAAGCGGCGCGGGGCGCCGGGGGCCCCCCCCCCCGCCCCCCCCCCGGTGCCCCCGAGGGGGGGGCGGGAGCCCCCCCCCCAAAAAAAGGTTGCCCGGCAACGGGCGCCGCGGCCGCCCGCGGCCGTGG
>Ga0335069_10003232_pt1 | contig 24736 bp, 12 predicted proteins | sample Lox_Sample_11_FD_206714 | JGI IMG/M metagenome (GOLD analysis project Ga0335069, IMG submission 206714) | Soil microbial communities from Loxahatchee National Wildlife Refuge, Florida, United States - Lox_Sample_1.1 | ecosystem: Environmental > Terrestrial > Soil > Wetlands | place: USA... | reverse complement strand
TGTGCTTGGCGGCTCACCTCTCGGAGTCTCTTGGATGGACTCCCGCAAATGTCAAACTGCTACTGCCTCCCCGGCAGAGCCGGGGGAACTCCCATTGGATTAGAAAAACTTCCCCTGGAAGGTTGGACGGCTCGGCGGCGCGAGGACTTGCTGAAGCTGCTGGCGGAACTGGACCGGTATTTGAGCGAACTGGACGAGGCGGTGAGCCAGGCGGCGCAAGCCCATCCGCAGGCGCGGTTGCTGATGACGCAGCCGGGAGTGGGTCCGATCACTTCGCTGGCCTTCGTGCTTACGATCGGGGAGGTGAGCCGGTTCAAGCACAGCAGCCAGGTGGCCAGTTATCTGGGCTTGATTCCGCGCGAACACAGCTCGGGAGGCAAGCAGCGGCTGGGCGCGATCAGCAAACAGGGCAATCGTTTCATGCGTCAGTTGCTGGTCGAATCGGTGCAGACAGTGAATCGGCTGGATGAAGGATTTCGCAAGCAATATCAGGCCCGCTGCCACCACAAGCCGAAAGGCGTGGCCAAGGTGGCGGCGGCCAGGAAGCTGGCAGTGCGGCTCTACTGGATGATGCGGCAGAACGTTGCCTATCCAGAGATCGCCCTTATCGAGAGCAGCCCGCGGGTGGCCCTGAGAGGCGAAAGCCATCTCGCGACCTTGAATGAGCGCTCTCGCATCCAGCAGTAGGCTGGATGTCCGCATGGAAGCATCATGGCCTGCGGTTCAAGGCCGTATCGATGGTTGGTGGGGCCCACCGCCCGCCGAAGGTTGATGTAGCGTGGGTTACAAAAGCTCTGGTCCTCAACCAAGCCGGCTAAACAAGCGGTGCTCTCGCACCGCACAGGATGGGTCCGGCCAGATTCATGCTTGACAAAGCCTTCGTCCTTATCGAGGGCCACCCGCCAACAAAAGATCGTAGGCGACCGTTTCCGAGGAGACAGGATCTCCCGAGTTCTAAGAGTCTTAAGCCTGGCGCCACCTACTCGGAGTCTTACTTCTGGATGGTAATATGCGCTCCGTTCTGCAGCTGGAACGAGTAATTGGGTGCTTTGAGAGTTCCCGAATTCCCGGTAATTTGATAAATGCCGGGTGGAGAGCTGGACGTTGCGGTCGTATGCAAATAGGGCTTGCCGGAGACGATGGAACGGGTCTGGTCAAGGACGAATCCAGTCATCGTGTAGGTGAGAGTGGGAACCGGCTGGCCCTGCTTGATGGTGAAGCTGTTGGGAGTGACTGCGATGGGCGCATGGGTGACCTTGAGATTGCCAGGGACCAGCGCGAAGGAGTAGTTGGCCGCGGACAGAGTTCCCATCGCGATATCAATGGGGTAGTTCCCTACAGGTGAAGTGGTCTTGGCTGTGGTCGTAAATACCGGTTCGCCGGCGACAACGGCCTGTGTTTCTCCATTGACGAAACAGCACATACTGAATCCGGAGAGGGGCGGCTGGGGCGATGAAAACTTCCAGCTGAGAACATTTGCGTATGCCCCGTCAGCGATGCCTTGAGCTGAGGATGCCGTGAATCCGGCGATTGCAGTATTCGAGCTGCAAACGGAATTCGGGGGAATGCAGACCAGCCCCGGCAAATTGACTGAAGCATAGGTTTGTGTGAATGCGGCGTGAGTCACCGTATCGGTTACTGTTTCGGTCAGGGTCTGGCTCTGATCGTTGTAGTCGAGCTGGACCTCGAATATGTCGCCACCATGCAGGTTGATGCCTGAACCGGACATATCGCTCTCGTTCGTTGAAGGGTAGGCACCGCCGGTATAGAACCCGGTCATATTTTCGCTTTGACCATATTGGCTGTAAAGCTGAAACTTGACGGCAATGCTTTCCCCGATGCCTCCGTCATAAAATGGAGATCCGTAACCTAGGGCTCCACCTGGCTCTCCGAGCGCCTGATCTCCCTGATTCTGCAGGATGAACGTGATACCCTCCGGCTGATTACTCGAGAATTGGACTGTAAAGTCCGATCTGAATTTCGTGGTCGCGGCCTTGTAGAGGTAATAAGCGCTACCGGAGCCGAACTTACTGTTGCTTATGAGGTTGAGGACTTGCGATTCGACCTTTGCTGAGCCATTGAGAAGAAGCAACGAGGCCGAAAAGTTGTTGTCGAAGTTGATCGAGTCAGGACCAATAAGATTAGGCGACCCGTATGGGCGCGAGTTTCCGCCAGGGGTTACGGTGAGGGGTGCCTTGGTAATGGTGAGCGTGCTGGAAATGATCTTGACCGCGTAATTGGGCGCGGCGGAACCGGAGACCGTGGCGGATAGGGGATAAGAGCCCACGGGAGACGCCGCCGTGGCCGTGGAGAGCGGGGTCACGGTAATGGTGTCGCCGTTGATCAGACCGGTAACGGCGAAGTCGACATTCGGGATGCCTGCTCCGTAAGAGGTCGTAGCGGAATGGACAGTCACGGTCAAGGGAGCCGGAGTGACGGTCAGTGTGCCTTCGTTGACGATGACCTCGTAGTTTTTCTGCCCAGTGCCGCTTAGCGCGACCGAAGAGAAGATGCGATAGTTACCGGCCGGGGATTCTGCTGTTGCAACAGTAGTTGACGTAACTGTCGCTGTGACCGGGCTGCCGGCGACGGCTCCGCTGACCTCGAAGGTGAATTTGGGATTCGCAGCGCCATATCGGCGTGAAGCCGAGTGCACGGTTACGGTAAGAGGCAGCAGGGGCGACCTGCACTGAACGGTCGCGGCCTCCCTGTCGACGGCTTCGTCCTGCGGCTCGATCGGAGTGGCGGGATGGATTTCTGGCGGCGGAATGAACTTGGGCCCCGGATTCTGTACTTTGGATGAAGCCGAATGGAAGGCAAGTCTCTGCGACTCCCCACCGAAAGGCAGACGGACGGGAAGCTGGCTCTTCGGAATATGGTCTCTCCAAGGCTTTCTCGCGTCGGGCTGCACGGGTTGCGGACAGTCTTGTCCCTCTGTGTCACTGGCCGAGTCGCTCGACCCGGCGTAGAGCGCGTCTCCGGAATAACCAGCGCTACAGGTCTCTGTAACTGGCCAGGAGCTAGTCAAAAAAGTTCCACACCTGGAAATGCTGTAGGGAGCCTGATAGACATCGGCAAAGCCACTGTCCCAGTCCACTTCTAACGCGCCAGTGGGGGTTGGACCGTTGGCGATGTTGGGGGTCATGCTTCCTGTAAAGCACACATCGTAGCGGCCAAACCCCGTTCCGTCGTCGCAGGTATCGACGTAAATCCCACAGCTCGTGGTCGTCGTAGTCGGGAATAGACCAATGCTTGGATAACTGGTCTGATTGCCCTCCGACGCCAGGGCGAACTTGCTGACGAAAGCGTTGCCGGCCGCGCCTGCGGACGCCTTGCTCGAGGTCTGGTACGCGCCGCTGCTGACAGGGAAGTCGGCAGAGTCTGCGAAACCGGTCAGATAGACACTTCCAGCATCATCGAGCGCGAGGGCGGTTGCGCCGTCGCTCTCGCTGCCGCCGAGAAGCGTTGCATAATTGAGAACCGTAGCCGATGGATCGAGCTTTACAAGGAATGCCGAGTGACCGCCAGAATCCGGTGCAATCACCGCATCCGGCGTAGCCTGGAACCCGCCGTAGCCGTTTCCGTCGCCCTGCGGGGAGGTCTTTCCTGCCATGTAGGCGGCGCCGGTACTGTCCACGGCAAGGCCGGCGATCGTGGTTCCGAATCCTTCGATGTAGCTCGAGTACTCAAGCGCAGAGCCATCGACGCTGATCTTGGCGGCAAAACCGGTAGATCCGGCCCAGGGAAGGACGGCTCCTATTCCGGAATTTGGGTTTTCCAAAGACCCCGAAGTGACGGGAAAGTCGCCCGAACTTGTGGTTCCGGCGACGTAAGTAAAGCCCTTGCTGTCGACGGCGATGGCCTGCGCCGAGTCTCCGCCGCTGCCGCCAAGAAAAGTCGAGTAGATTGCGTCGGTTCCCTTCGGATTCAACTCGGTGACAAAGGAGGTTGAGCCGTGCGAAACCGTCTGAAACGCCCCATCGGTGACAGGAAAGTTTGCTGAGCCGGTGCTGCCAGCGACAAAGGCGTCTCCCTTCGCATCAATGGCGATGGCGTTGGCAAAGTCGCCTCCTTCACCGCCCAGAAGTGTGGAATAGATCTCTGCGGAGCCCTGCGGGCTCATTTTGGCGACGAAAGCATTGGGTGCCGTCGCCGTTCCCTTGAATTGGGTCTGGAACGTATCGTGAGTCCGGGGAAAATCGGCAGAGTAAGTGTAACCAGCTACATAGGCATCGCCTGCCGCATCGACGGCGATGGCCTGCGCCACATCTCCCAAACCAGGTGTGGCGTGATTGCCTGTGCCTCCAAGAAAGGTGGAATAGGCGAGGCGGTCGCCCGCTACCAGCAACTTCGCGATAAAGACCGTGGTCCCACCGCTTTGCGCTTCCGCGACATTCGATCTGCGAAAAGCTCCGCACGTGAGCGGGAAGTCCCTGGAAAACGTCGCGCCGGTGATGTAGGCATGGTCGGTGGAGTCGAGCGCGATGGCATAGCCGAAGTCTCCGCCGGAACCGCCTAGATAAGTGGAATAGACGAGGGCAGTGCCGGCGGGATTGAGCTTGGAAACAAAGACAGTGCCGCCGGCCTTGGCCAGCGCGGACCTGTTTTTCAATTGGAAGGCTCCGTTGGTTGTGGGGAAATCGACTGAGTAGGTGGTGCCGACGATGTAGGCGTTGCCGGCAGAGTCGACCGCAATTCCGTTTCCCTGATCGCCCTGACCGCTCGAATTGCCGCTACCGCCGAGGTAAGTGGAATAGACAAGGACGGGGTCGACGACGAGCGGCTGGGCGTGGTTGTAGCTGGCGACCTGGAAGCCGATCTGATTCTTGGCGAGGAGTTTGTAACTCGACAAGACTCGCGTGCGTTGGCCGTTCGATTCCTGATAGGTGATGGGTTTGAGCAGGCGGAGCTCGCCGTTGCCGGCGTGCAAGACCAGGTCGCCGGTGACGGGATCGATGCGCATCTGCTTCGCGCCATTGAGCGCAAGACGAATCCGTGCTGGATCGGCGCCGGGAGCTACTATAAAGTCGTGCTCGAGCCGGCTTTGGTTGCCATAATAAACCAGATCGATGCCGTCATAAATCCCGGAGTAGCGCACGCGGCCGAAGTTCGGAACGTCTGTCCGCCACTTGGCTGGATGATTGCCGATGAAGTAATTCGTCCTCGTGATCTGCTGGTCTTCTTCTCGCACTGCCGCGTGAAGATTCGCTCCGACAAGCCGCATGCATACGAAGGAGGTTTCAATTTCACCCTGTGCCGGCATCGCAAAGCGGCGTGAATCCGCAGGCGAGGCCGATCCTGCAGGAGCCGGCTTGGCACTGCGCAACGCCAGCACGACGTCCCCTTGACGCAGGAAGAGCGTGTATCCCCGCCCGCGTGAAAGAAACTGCACCGAGGGCTCCGTCTGCCCGCGATTAATCTCGAAGCTGAGCGGAATCTGGCCGTAGTTTACGGCCACTTTGGCATTGGCGGGAACCTGGGCAGTTGTCGTCAAACCCGAGCCCTCTTTCTGCTGGGCAGCTGCGGACCCAGAGAGAAGCGATAAGACCGAAATAGCAGTTACCGCAGTCTGAACCAAAATGACTGAACTGGAAGCTGGCATAAGAGCCTCAACTTTTGGCCAGGGGCCCGGCAAGAGGAAACGCACACAACGGTCGGGTGGTGAGCGCAACATGATTTTACATCCGAGAATGACCGTTAGGTCGTTTCACAACCTGCACCTTGAGAAACGCCCTTCAATACTTCTATGCTGTTGATAACACAACAAGCAACGGACCATTGGCCTCATCCAGCCCATTCGCCCACACAACAATCCTCATCGCTGAGCAGCCAGGGTGATGCCCGGGACTGGGTATCGGCGCACAGGCTGGTCTTGAGCGGCGGTTTTAGCGCTGCTGCTCGGAATCCACACCGGGACCACACTGACAATGTTGGTCTTGGGTCCTAGATTCCAGAACTGCGTCCTGCCAGTCGTGGTGTCGAGATCGGCGATATTGCTTGCCGCTTTCGAACCATGAGGAACATATACAAAGTCCAAGTGTCCGTTGTTTACGCCCCAGGCCCAGCCGCTGAAACCTCCGATAGAACTTGGGTACGATGCGACCACCATCGGGATTTTTTCATCGGCAAGCGGAGCTGTGAGATCCGTGCTCCATACCTGGAATGCACCGTTGGATTTTTGCGTCAAAGTGATATACAGGGTGCTGTCATTGATGGCGAATGACCAGTTCTGGTACAACGGCTCAGCGGCGGAGGTGTCATAGCCACGCACCATCTTGGCCAGTTTTCCCGTGGTGAGATTCCGCGTCCACACGTACAGAATCCCGGCTTTCGTGTCGTGGAAGACGGCATAGAGAGTGCCGTGATCCGCAAAGTCCGCAGTGGCCGTGTTGTCTGGATCGCCTGCCGGAAGCAGCGAGGTATAAGTGCTGCCTTTCGAAACACCAAAGTCTCCATAAAGATCGTAATTCAAATGGAAAAGATCCCACGCTGCAGGCCTCCTCCAATAGATACTGTCCCCTATGATTCCCAGATGGTTGAGACTGCAGGCGCTCATTCCCTCCTGTTGCTCAAACTCGTACAGATTGAATTGCGTCAGGGATTTGTTGTGGGGATTGAACATGGTCAAGAGCCAACAATCGCTCGAGTACATGATCGCCTGAAACACCTGGTCGTCCTGCTCGAACGCCGCGACAGTTGATTGTGCGTAACTTTCCGAGGCCCAGTGATTCTTGACAATCCACTGGTTGGCAGCCGGAAGAATCATGGAATAGACGTAGTCGGTGGAGCTTACGACTATTGGATCCCCTCCGTTACCCCAACCTTCGAAGGTCGACCCGGCTCCCCCGATCGACACCACATACCATCCCAGGGTACTTTGCGAGAAGGCTGCAAAATTGGCCGCGACGGACGCGTTCGAGCTGAGCGTAAGGGAGCAGGGCTTCTGGCCGCTGCAGCCTCCGCCTTTCCAGCCAAGAAACAGGGAACTCATAGCGGCGTTTGGAGACGCAGTCAGGGTCACATTGGATCCGGTTGGGAACCATGCAACCTGCGTCTTGCAGCTTGTGTCGCACCTGATGCCGGCCGGAACCGAAGATATCGTGCCTGCATCAAGCGCGGACTTTGTCACTGTTAGAATGGAGCCGCCCTGATGGGTCGTGAAGTTCATCACTTTACCTTTGGTGGTTCCTCCTACCGTGCTGACTATCGGCTGATAATAGTATGTCTTCTTGCTCGCGAGCCCGGTCAGATTGGCCCTAAAGAGCTGTGTCGCGGTCCCTGCTATCAGCTTTGCCTTGGGTGTGGACGCTGTCAACGCCGTGCTACTGGCTCCATAGACAAACCACGCCGATGCGGGAGCGCCTTTGTCGTTGACCGTGGCAGTGAGCGTGGCGGAATAATCGAGGACCTGGTTTGCCGCATTTGTCGCCACCGAGGGCGGGCCGACGATCGTATAGGCGGAAGAAGCTACGAGACTATGAATGTAGCCGGAAGCTACAGCCACGGCGTTAATGGTTGTGGTCTTTGCAATAGCAATCTTAGCCGTGTATTGTTTCGAGCTCGCGCTGCTGGGCGGGGTTGAGCCGTCAAGCGTGTAGTAGATAGCCGCGCCCCTGGTTGCGTCAGCAAGGGAGACGTATTGTTCCGAGCCGTAAGTGCCGCCGGCAGGCGAGAAGGTCGGCGTGGCCGCAACGGGCTCGATTGTAAAGGTACTCTCGGCAATGGCACTCTGCGTGTATCCAGTGGCGATGGCATAAGCCGTGATGGTTTCGGTCTTATCGATTTTGAACCCAGAGGTGTATGCGTTCCAAGGTCCACCGTTCACGGCATAGTAGATCGTGGCGTTGCCTGTCGCGTCGGTGATACTTATGCTGAGAGGCGCGCCATAGTCTCCGCTGGCCGGTGCGATGAGCGGTGTAGAGGCCGGCGTACCCTGCATTCGCCTGACAACATTGTTGTTTGAATCCGCGATTAGTAAATTCCCGAGATTGTCAAAGGTCACGCCGCTTGGTTCATTCAATTGGGCCTTGGTGCCTTGGCCGCCGTCACCGGAGTACGCCGCGGTTCCGTTGCCGGCCACGGTCGTAATGATTTGAGTGCTTCCGTCAACCTTCCGGATCCGGTTATTATTGTAATCGGCAATGTAGATGCTGCCGGAGCCGTCGAGAGTCACATTGAAGGGGAAATTCAACCTGGCACTCGCCGCCGCAATCCCGTCGCCATTGTAGCCGCCCGTGCAATTGGTGCCATTGGAACTGCATGTAAGGAAGCCAGTGCCGGCTGCGCTGGTAATGATGCCGGTAAGAGCGTTGACCACTCGGACGCGGTTGTTATATTCGTCAGCTATGTAGACATTGCCTGAAAGGTCTACAAACACTCCGGCCGGATTCCAAAGCTCCGCTTTTGTGGCCAATCCGCCGTCGCCGCTATAGCATCCGCCATAACTATCCACTTGGGAGCAACTCCCATTGCCAGCGACGGTGGAAATGATCCCCGTTGCTGCATTGACCTTACGAATGCGGTTGTTGTTTGTGTCTGAAATGTAGATGTTGCCGGAACGATCGAGCGCAACGCTGTAGGGCAGCCATAGTTGCGCGCTGCCGGCAGGTTCGCCGTCTCCGCCAAAGCAATTTGCTCCGGTTTTGGAGTCGCAGTCCGGACTTCCGTCGCCGGCAACAGTCGTGATGATTCCGGTCACCGGATTGACCTTGCGAATGCGGCTGTTGCCGGTATCAGCAATGTATAAGTTGCCTTGCCGATCCAGAGCTACAGCGAAGGGATAATACAGTTGCGCCTTGGTGGCAGAACCGCCGTCACCGCCATAACAACCGGCGCCTCCGGTAGAGACATTGCAGTTGGGGCTGCCGTCGCCGGCGACGGTCGTAATGTCGCCCGTCTCTGCATCGACCATGCGAATGCGGTTGTTCCCGGTATCCGCGATGTACAAATTGCCATTTTGCGCGGCAGCCACTACGTAGGGGCTATACAGCTCAGCGCGCGTGGCGGGGCCATTGTCACCACCGTAGCAACCGGCGCCTCCGGTAGCGGTATTGCAGCTTGGGCTGCCGTCACCGGCGACTGTTGTAATGATGCCCGGAGCCTGCGCGATTGCACACTGCGGCGATAAGAGGACAGCGCACGCGGGTGTGAGCACAATGGCGCTTAACAACCGCCTGGGAGACCGAGATGACAAAGCAAACTTGATATTTAGGTTGAAGTGCATACGATCCTCCGTACTTTCATGCGCCGGACTGTCGATTCGGAGTTCGGATGCGTTTTGGGGGGCTGGCAGGGTCTCCGATTTTGTATTCCGGATCGACCTTAGTTGACCTGCTACTTCTTCATTTGCCCGCTCGGGAGTCAAGAAGTATTCACCGAATCGGGAGGAGCTTTCGACCGCGTGTGCTGCCAGCTCGCGGCGGAAGCAGATTGGCGCGTATCTCTTCGCAAGGGCTATTTGCGTCTTAGTATCTGGCGCTGTGCTCGAGAAGCAGACACAACCTCGTCACTCTGCCCTCGATCTATGCGAGATACAGATTTCCCAGATTCCGACAACAGCCGCGCCCTGCATGGTCCGGCTTTCTGTCGCTCACGCAGATGTGCTCTGGCCTAGCGTCGATCTGTATTCGCGATTGCTAAGGCCGGAGTGCACACTATGTCGGTGCCCTCAATCACATTTGAACGTGACGTCCGAGAGTCCAGTTCCTGTGCAATAGACATCAAAGAGCGGGTCCGATCCGTCCAGGTGTGCGCCGTGCCAATTGAGCAAGCGATGCCTCATCCGCTCAATACCGCGCCGCATGGCATCGGTTTCGCGAAGCGTGCAAAAGAATCTGCATCAGGCCACCGAGGCGAGGCGAGTGGACACTGTTTCTGAAAAACAGATCGGCCACTCTGCCGGAATTGGAGTATGCTAAATGGCCGGAATGAGTGTCCCCCAGGAGGAGAAGCCGAAATGGAAGGCATATGGTATGCGCACTTCGCCGCGGGACCGGTGCAAGGAGACGGGATAGCCGTGCTGCGCCAGGGAGAGATCCTTGGAGGCGACCCTATCCACACGTACACCGGTTCGTATTCGTCCGACGGATCGAATCTCTATGCCAACGTTCAGGTGAGCCCGTACGCAGGTCGTGTCGCCTCCGACTTGAAGCATCCTTTGCAATTCTTTTTGCAGGGATCCCTGGCTGGAACTTCGGCGACAGTGTCCGGTCACGCGGACAACAAGCCAGATTTGAGAATAGTCGTCGAATTGCACCAGGCCTCTTAAGAGTGGCTCCATGTTTCGGATGTCCTGCTCGCGAGCAGAAATGTGTTCGCGGGCGGGCGGCGAGACTTCTGCTCGGATTGCGAACGACATCGGCAAGGATTCCGAAGCAGTCATAAAGGAGTTGCGGCACCGCGATCCCTACCTACGCAATCCCTCTTTTTTGTGACGCTACGCACTGAGAAAGTCGCCGTCGCCGGGCCCGGCGTGGGGCATGTCACGTTTTCCGACGCGTGGCTGGCGGGACCGCAGTCCACGTTCGCGCATTGAACCAATGCTGCGCGAGGTCACTTGACGTGCAGTGGATTGGGTGTATGATCTTGCAGGCTTTCAGCAGAGATGGCGCGTGTGCCTTTTCGCTCGGCAGCGAACTGGCAGGTTCCGGTTGGGTGAGGGTTCTTCTCATCGGCTGTCCCGCCTCTTCGTTCGCAGACGGACGGTTCCCTTCTGGTTTCGAACCAGTCCGAAGAATCCCGCCGAATGCTCCGACACATCGCCACGCACCATCTATGCCAGGGGGGCGACATGGTCGGCTCCACCATACCGCGTGTTTCCGCTACGGTCATTCTTCCCAAACCTGCCTTCCAGCGCGTTCTCGACAACCTGAGCACCAGCGGGTTCCAGTTGATCGGCCCCACGGTGCGGGATGGCGCCGTGATTCTGGCGCGGATTGAGAACATCTCAGAACTTCCTATCGGATGGGCACTGGAACAGACGGCCGGGAGCTCGCATCTGCTGCGAACCCATTCGACAGACTATTTCGCCTGCACAGTCGGCCCACATTCGTGGAAGCGGTATCTGTTCCCGCCTCGGTTCGACCTGCTGACCGCTCATCGAAATGGGCACGGCTGGATCTTCGAACCCGCAGTGGATGACTTGCCGCCCTGTGCGTTCATCGGAGTGCGGTCGTGCGACCTGCATGCCATTGCAATCCAGGATGAGATATTCGTGAGCGGAAGTGTCAGAGATCCGCACTATGCTCACCGTCGTGAGCGCGCGTTCATCCTGGCCGTAAACTGCAACACGGCAGCGTCCACCTGTTTCTGCACCTCGATGAACACGGGGCCGCGCGTACATGCGGGGTTCGATCTTGCCTTAACCGAGCTTCCGGAATCGTTTGTGATCGAGATTGGTTCGGAGGCGGGATCCAACATGCTCACGGGAGCCGACTGGCAGCCCGCCAGCGCGTTCGACCTGGGCCGAGTCTCGCAGATCACACAGCGCACCGAGCGGCAGATCCAGCGCCAGGTAACCACGAGCGATCTGCCACAACTCCTGTACGACCGGATCGACCATCCCCACTGGGATGCCATTGCCGCGCGATGCCTTTCATGCGCCAACTGCACGATGGTTTGTCCCACCTGCTTCTGTTCGACGGTGGAAGACCATAGCGATCTGACCGGCGATCACACCAAGCGAACCCGCGTGTGGGACTCCTGCTTCATTCTGAACTTCTCCCACGTCCATGGAGGCAATAGCCGCCCAACCATCAAATCGCGTTTCCGCCAGTGGATGACACACAAGCTCGGGGCGTGGATCGATCAGTTCGGACGCTCGGGCTGCGTGGGATGCGGACGATGCATCGCGTGGTGTCCGATGGGAATTGACATCACCGAAGAGCTGAGCACACTACGCTCACTGGGGGCACGATGAGCACGACGGCCATTCTGGAGAGGGCAGCGACAGCCGATCCCATGCTGCCGTACACCGCCACGGTGCGCGTGATTCGCCCGGAAGCGTACGGCATATCGACGTTCTCGCTCGAATACAACGATCCGGCCGCACCGGTGGGCTTCGTTCCGGGGCAATTCAACATGATCTGCCTGCCGGGATTCGGCGAAGTCGCAATCTCGATTTGCTCCGATCCAAATTCGCCGAGGATCATGGAGCACACCATTCGCTACGCCGGCAGCGTGACGCGCGCGATCGGACGCCTTCGTGCTGGTGACACGGTGGGTATGCGGGGACCGTACGGCACTCCCTGGCCCATGCAACTGGCCGAGGGAAAGGACCTGATGATTGTGTCCGGCGGCATCGGTCTTGCGCCGTTGCGGCCCGTCATTCTCGAGGCCCTCCACCGGCGTACCAGCTTCGGCCGAGTGCTGGTGCTGTATGGGGGACGCACGCCGCAGGATCTTCTCTACACCGACGAGTTCGAAAAGTGGCAGGACGGCGGAATTGAGATGTTCGTGAGCGTCGATCGTGCGGATGAAACCTGGAAAGGGCAAGTGGGCGTAATCCCCATGGCCTTCTATCGCACGCGGCTCGACCACCGCAACACGCTGGTCTTTTCGTGCGGCCCGGAAATCATGATGCGTTTCGTCATCTACGAAGCCATGGCGCGCCGCATTCCCAAAGATGCGATCTATGTCTCCATGGAGCGCAACATGAAATGCGCCATCGGGTTCTGCGGACATTGTCAGCTTGGGCCCGTGTTCATCTGCAAACAGGGCCCGATCTTTCGCTTCTCGCAGGTCGAGTCATTCTTTGGAAGGGAGGAGTTCTGATGCCGGCAAACGGAAAGCCACGCATCGCCGTATTCAAGCTGGCGTCGTGCGACGGCTGCCAGTTGCAGATGCTCAATCTCGAAGACGAACTCCTCGCCATCGCCGGGCAATTGGAGATCTGCTATTTCCTGGAAGCGCGGTCGCAAATCCTCGATGGGCCCTATGACGTGGCACTGGTGGAGGGATCGGTTACCACCGAGCACGACCTGGAGTGGGTGCGCGAGATCCGGCGCAAATCGCAGATGCTGGTCACCCTCGGCGCCTGCGCCAACACCGGCGGAATTCAGGCGCTCCGCAACCTGCAGGATGTGGATGAGTACGCACGCGCCATCTACGCCAACCCTGCATACATCCATGCTTTTTCACAATCGACGCCTGTCGCGGCGCACGTGACAGTGGATTTCGCCATCAACGGCTGCCCTATCTCCAGAGAACAACTCCTGGAGGTCATGACGTCGTTGCTAATCGGCCGTGCACCGCAACTGCCGGCGCATTCGGTGTGCGTGGAGTGCAAGCGCAATGGAACGGTTTGCGTGCTGGTATCGAAAGGCATCGCTTGCCTCGGTCCTGCAACGCACGCCGGATGCGGCGCAGTATGTCCCGCCTTTGGCCGCGGCTGCTTTGCATGCTACGGTCCCATGGAAAGCGCCCATGCGGATTCCCTTTGCCAGGGCTTGGCCGCGCGCGGACTTTCACGCCCCGAAATTCTGCGACTGCTGAACGGATTCACTGGGTGGGCGGAGGAATTCCGCTCTGCCGCAGAAAAGCTGGAAAAGGTATCGACATGACCCCGACCAATGAGATTCGCACCATCCGGCTGGAATCGATGTCACGAGTGGAGGGAGAGGGCGGACTGCGCATCGAGGTCCGTGACGGCCGTCTTCACGAAGTGAAGTTTGAGATTTTCGAGCCGCCCCGGTTTTTTGAGGCTTTCCTGCGCGGCCGCTCGTTTCGCGAAGTGCCCGACATTACCGCGCGGATCTGCGGGATTTGTCCGGCTGCGCACCAGATGACCGCCGTGCAGGCGATCGAATCCACGCTGGGAATTACGCCCGGGCCCGAAATTCGAGCGCTGCGGCGGCTGCTCTATTGCGGCGAATGGATTGAAAGCCACGCGCTGCACATCTATCTGCTGCAAGCTCCGGATTTCCTTGGAGTGGAAAGTGCGTTGACGCTGGGCAGCGAAAAGCCGGAACTGGTAAGAAAGGGGCTGGAACTGAAGAAAATCGGCAACGAGATCATGAGCATCCTTGGAGGCCGATCCGTACATCCCGTTTCAGTCTGTGTCGGGGGCTTCTGGAAGGTTCCGCGGCGCGATGAACTGCTGAAGCTCCGGCCAAGGCTCGAATGGGCGCTCCAGGCCTCACTCGATACCGTGAAACTCGTCGCGGGCTTGAAGCTGCCCGCTTTCGCGGCGGACTACGAGTGCGTCGCTCTTTCGCACCCGCGAGAATACGCCATGAACGAAGGCGCCATTGTTTCTTCCGCGGGACTCAACATTCCGGTCCGGGACTTCGAGCAGGTGTTTCTTGAAGAACACGTGGCGCATTCGACTGCCCTCCACGCCGTGCGCGCTGAACACGGATCGAGTTATCTTGTGGGGCCGCTCGCGCGCGTCAACGTCAATTACGGCCATCTGCCTCCAATCGCCCGACAGGCTGCTGAAGAATGCGGTATTGCCTGGCCGTGTTTCAACGCCTACGCCGGAATCGTCGCGCGAGCCATTGAACTCGTGATGGCCAGTGAAGAGAGCCTTCAGCTTGTCGATTCCTACCGCGAGCCCGATCCGCCAAGCGTGGCCTATGCCGTTCGTGGGGGCGAAGCGTGCGCCGCGACCGAGGCGCCGCGAGGCTTGCTCTATCACCGATACCGGATCAACGATCAGGGCATCGTGCAAAGCGCGAGGATCGTGCCGCCCACGTGCCAGAACTGCCGGCGAATCGAAGACGACTTGCGCATCCTGGTCCGCGGCATCCTCGATCGGCCGGATGCGGAGATCGTGGATGCATGCGAGAAGTTCGTGCGCAATTACGACCCCTGCATCTCGTGCTCAACACACGCCGTGAAGACGCAATTGAATCGTTGCTAAGCCCTGAACAATGTCCCATGCTCGAAACTCACCCTCCGTTTTGAAAGCGGCCCCGACGTCTGCTTCCTGGCGCCATGGGCGCGGCGACGGGAGGTTCCCTGGGCTGCAAGGGAAGGTCCATTCTTGCCAGTTGGAAGCAGGCCGCACGGCGAGCGGTGCTCTTTGCGGGAGGCGTGAGCATTCCCGCTCTTTTCTCTCCCTGGCGCCACCGATCCCGCGTCAACAAGCCAGAGAGCGTGGCTATCCGATCAGGCCACACTGACGCTGCCGCGGCATGTGACTGAATAGCGGCACTCAGGATGAGTGTCTGGGTTCGCTGAGCTTCCCCATCTCGTTTTGATTCAGCAAATCGGCCGGCCTTCATTTTGGGCACCGAAATGCGAATGGTAAGACGAGGTTGAGACTCACCCTGGATCCGAGAGACGATGCAGATGTTTCCCGTACAGGCAAGAAGGCGAATTACAGCGAGACGACGGCTGGATTGAACCTCATGCCGAAGCGGGCCTTTAACCTTCGTTCGGAGATCCGTCGCGACCTCGCGAACAATCCCGTGTTCGGCCCGGCCGGTACATCAAAGCTGCAGAGTCATCCATGGACTTTCGCCTTCGACGCAATGCTGAAGTTCTAACTGCTCAGGCCCCTCTGAACGCTTTTGAATGCGGCCTGCGTGTCAATAACGGCGCGCCAAACGTGGGAAACGGAACAAGCGGGATAGATGTTATGAACTCCAACGCAGGAAAACTGTTGGTGGCGGAGCCGAACGAGGCTCTCAGGGAGCAAATCGTCTCGGCCCTGAGCGAAGCCGGATATGAGGTGTCAACCGACTACCGGGAGGGAATGAAGGCGGTCCTCGCCTTCGATCCCGACGCAGTGATCCTGGGTGCCGATCCGCCCCAACTTGATTGCTGCGACCTTCTTTCCGAAATCAAAGGTTCTGAACACACGCACAACATACGCGTTGTAATGATTTCTCCAGGAGGATCAGCCGAGCGCAGACGTGGGTTGGATCTCGGAGCGGACGATGTGCTGTCACTGCCCTTCGACTTGCACGAATTGCTATCGCGAGTGCGTTTGCAACTGAGGAACAAATACATCGCGGACGAGCTTCGAGAGTGCATCGCGAATGAGCTTCGCGAGCGGCTCCGGCTTGCCGAGGACAACCGGACCGCCGCTGAGCAGGTGGCAACAGCGGTTGACAAAGGACGGAAAACCCTTCGGATCAGCGGTCTGGTGACAGTTACAGTGCTCATCGTCACGGGTCTGGTCTTTTTGTCCTTCTATCGCCGCGGCCAGGAACAGGACACCCGGGTCTATGCTGCAATCGTTCGATTGCAGAACGGGGTGCAGACGCAACAAAAGTTGGCAGAACGTTCGCGCCGGACCGTCGAAGATCCGCGAGGCGCTCCATCGCCGGCGAGCGATTCACAGAAGCTTCAACTTCAAAAGAAGAGCGAAGACCTGAGGTCGCAAATTGCATCCGGCAAAACAGAAGACACTTCCGCTTTGCAAAATCAACTGACGGTGGTGGAAAGCAGGCTTCAGAAGCTTGAGACCGAAGGTCAGATAGCGCAGACGATTATCCAGTCCTACGAGCAGAGCGTCTGCCTCATCCATATTGTGCTGGCGTTTCGCGACCACGCTACCGGCGCGAAATTGCGCTATGCGAGCTTGACGAGCAACGGCGAGCCGGCGACCGACCAACAAAACAATCCCCTGGTAAGCCTCAGCGGAGATGGTCCGGAAGTTCGTATCGATGTTTTTGGGACCGGTTTCCTCGCTACCACCAGCGGACAAATCCTTACCAATCATCATGTGGTTGAGCCCTGGTGGCAGAATGACGATCTCAAGGAAATGCTCGATCAAGGTCTTGAGCCGGCGATCACTGAAATGACGGCATATTTCCCCGGCGTTTCACACGGCATCGCTATCACCACCGAGAGGATCTCTTCTACGGCGGACGTTGCTGTCGTGAAAGGAAACCTTTCAGAACTGGGCATCAAACAGATTGTCCTTGCCACTGGCCGCGGTTCGGCCGTCAGCGGGGAGCCAGTCGTGCTACTCGGATACCCCACTGCTCTCGATGCGATCCTGGCTCGAACGGGCGCAGAGACGCTCGAGTCGATCGCCTCCGCCACCAAGGGTGATTCAAAACAATTGATGGAAGAACTCGCGCGCCGCCACCTGATCAGGCCGACGGCTACCCAGGGGCACATCGGCGACATACTTCGCGACAAGATTGTCTATGATGCCCAAACCACCTCGGGTGGTTCCGGCGGCCCGCTCTTCAACAACGAGGGCCGAGTCATAGGGATCAACTTTGCCGTGCTGCGTGAGTTCGGCGGATCAAACTTCGCCATTCCGGTTGGTTTCGGAGAGTCACTTCTGAAACCTTGAGCCGAATGGCACGCAATTGCATGGAGGTCGCGGATATCCCTGACGGTCAACTGACAACCCGGATCAGATCGGGCGGGATCGCTCCCCCGGATCCAGCGCGAATCAAACCACGGAACATGTACTGATCGCCGGCGGAATGGAGGCCGGCACATCAGAAAGGAATTGCAATGAAACTCATGAAGCAGACGGTATTCTTACCGGCCGTTTTGTTCATCTCCACTTGCGCTTTCGGCCAGGACGTTCACTACAACTACGCGCGTGGCACCAACTTTTCAGCCTACAAAACCTACCAATGGGTCGAGGTCCCGAGTACGCCGATGGCGGAACCTCGGAATGCTCCTCCAAACCTTCCCAGTCTGCCAAGCTTGCCGGGCGGTCCGCCCAACGTTCCAGGCGGTCTGCCAAACTTTCCGGGCGCCGCATCCGATGTCCGCACCACCGGCTCAGAGGATCAGTTGATCGACCAGGACGTCAGGCGGGCAGTCGACGAACAACTCGCACAAAAGGGACTTACCAAGGTCGAAAAAGACGGAGACCTTCTGGTGACATACCACGCCGCCGTCCGCCAGGAAGTGGGCATCAATCTGTCCGGCATGGGTTGGGGAGGCAGGGGCTACGGCGGCATGTGGGACGGTTCCATCCAGGGCCAGAGTTCTGCTATCCCCATCGGGACCCTGGTGGTGGACCTGTATGACCCCGCAAAGAAGCAGCTGATCTGGCGCGGCGATGCCGAAAAGACAATCGAACTCAAGAAGGACCCGGACAAAAACTACAGGAACCTGCAAAAGGCCATGACCAAGCTGTTTAAGAACTATCCGCCTCAACCCAACAAATAGGGCAAACGAACAACGGATCTGTGACCGCGAACGCGGACGTCTTCTTCATTTCGCTGTCTCTCCTATTCAGCAGAGGCATGGCTGCGTCCTCATCCCTCTGTGTTTCTCTGGGCCCATGGAAGCGACGGCCGGCCTCCGGACCCGGTGCGGCTGGAATACCGGCGGATTCTCTCCGAACTGCATTGGCACAATGCGTTGGTGGACACGGTATCCTCGTTTGCCAAGGACGCGAGCGGCGAGCACTGGTGGGAGGGCATCCTCATGGAAGGGCCCTGCAGTTGGCGGCCTCTCAGATAGGGAATGGTCTCGGCCGGCGTCACAAAAACCGGAGGGCGCGCACGGCCTGAAAGCTTTCATATCATTCGACCTACGCTTGGGTAGTCCATTCCGCGCACGGGCGGCGGAATGTGGAGGCTCTGAAACGGTGATTGATTCCCCAGAGGCCTGGTCGCGCCACCGGGACGCCGAAGGTCAGGTGCATGTGGACCGTTCGGTCAAAGCGAAATAGCAGACTTTGACGTGGTTATTGCCCGCAGAACATCGGCGGTCCACGCCAGACTGCGTTTCGAGCGAAGCCAGCATGGCGAAAAACCATTTGACAACTTCAGATTTCCCCGGCTAGTATTCGCGCTGAGCCAATTTGAAATGTTTCAAAACAGATGAAAGCAGCGCCGGGGAACCTTCGATGGGGGCGGGTGCGCTGCATGATTGGCTTCTCTTCAACCGAAACAGCAGTTCTTCCGGAGGCAACATGCATCGAGGCCACGCCTTATTATTAGCCACGCTGTTCCTGCTGCTGGGGACGTCTCTGGCCCAGGTGGTGATCACCAGTACCATCCTGGGCGCGGTAACTGATCCGCAGGGCGCTCTTGTTCCAAACGCGGCCGTGACGCTGCACAATGTCGATACCGGCGGGCAGTGGACGGCAGCTACCAATGCAACCGGCGGCTACCAATTCCCCAATCTGATCGCCGGGCACTACAGGGTGGAAATCTCGGCGAACGGCTTTTCGAAGGCCACCTCCACCGTCGTGGCTCTTGAGAATGGCACGACGCAACGTATCAACGTGACGCTCACGGTGGGCGGAAGCGAAGAGGTAGTGCAGGTTTCCACCACCGCTCCGCTGATCAACACGGAAAACGCCGACGTGGCGCGCGTGATCGATAACAAGTTCGCCGAGAACCTGCCTATCGAGGGTCGCAATTACCTCAACTACGCGCAGATCCTGCCGTCGTTCAACAGTGGCACCGGGGACAACTCACGCATGGCCTGGGGCCTGGCGTCGGCCACCATGCCTGGCGCCATGCAATTGAACGTGGGCGGCACCGAGTACGGCGTGGGGTACTACGTCGATGGTTTGAACAATAACGACAACTGGGTTGAAGGCCCGGTGATGAACGTCAACCAGGACACGATCCAGGAGGTCAAAGCCGAGGTCTCCGACTATTCCGCGGAGTATGGGCGCGACGTAGGCCAGCTGGACGTGACCACCAAATCCGGCACCAATGATCTGCACGGAACCGTCTACGACGCCTTCCAGAACGCCGGCCTGAACGCGATCGATCCCTACAGCAAGTACCAGGGTATCCCGCGCAGCGCCTATCACCAGAACCAGTATGGCTTCACCGCGGGAGGTCCGGTCTTCATTCCCAAGGTGTTCGACGGCCGAAACAAGCTGTTCTTCTTCGGCTCCTTCGAGAAGCTCCGCAACCGCGGCCAGAGCCAGTTCACCGCCTACGTGCCCACCGATGACGAGCGCGCCGGCAACTTCCAAGCCTGGCTGATGCGCTTTCCGGTGGATCCCAGCAAGTGCGACGGCTCCCCGGATGCGCCCACCAACTGCCGTTACGTCCTCTACGATCCGAGCACTTACAATCCCGCTACGCAGTTACGCCAACCGTTTCCCGGCAACATCATTCCGCACCCTTCTGCCAAGGCCCTGGCTTACCTGTCACACTTTCCCAAGCCGAGCGGATACACCTCGCCGGAGCAGGGCAATTTCGACAACTGGTCCGGAACCCGCACCGCCGGTCTGAACAACAACAACTACACCATCCGCGCCGACTACAACCTGTCCAGCAAGGACAGCATCTATTTCCGCTGGCTGCGCGACAGCGGCGAGGTCATCAACGAGGGCGGCCTGATTCCCGAACTGTCGATGGGCGACGGTCCTGCGCATCACGTGAACACCTACCAGGTTCACTATGTGCACTCCTTCTCGCCCACCTTCAACAACGAGTTCAACATCAGCTGGACCAGGGGTTACAACCTGAGCGACAGCTCGGCGCAGGCCAATTCCTTCTCCAAGAGCGCCTGGGTCCACGATCTTTTCAAGAACTCCTCCACCAACATGGCGGGCTTCACCTCGTATGACAAGAGCCTGTTCAACCTGGACAATGACGCTACCTTCAGCGTCAACCTCGGCTGGGATGACAGCTACTTCGCCCACGGCCTGAGTGTCGGCTCGACCGAATACTGGTACCAGTACGTGCCCATCTTCCAGGTCACTGACAACGTGGAGAAGATCTTCGGCCGCCATTCGTTCAAGTTCGGCTATTACATGGCGCGGCGACGGGAGCGCGACAACGATGTGATTCGTTCCGTCACCTTCGCGGGCAACTACACCAGCAAGGGGCCCAACGTCGGCGACGGCTCGGGCTTCAACACGCTTGCGGAGTTTGAGACCGGCTACGTTACCGACATGGGCCAGCGCACCCCGGTTTCGAGCGGCGATGCCAGCTTGTGGTTCGCCATGCCGGAGTACGCCGCCTACGCCAACGACTCTTGGCAGGTGCTGCCCAAGATGACTCTCAGCATCGGCCTGCGTTATGACCTGCCGATTCCCGCATACTCAGTGAACAGCTACTGGGGCGTGCTCGACACCAAGTATCCCGGCTGGCGCATGGTCATGCCCGGACTCACGCCCGGCACCGACTCTCATCCCTTTTCCGCTCACAAGTCGGATTTTGCGCCACGCATCGGAATTGCATATCGGCTGTCCGAAAAGACCACCGTGCGCAGCGGGTACGGCATGTTTTACGAGTCCGGCCGCTTCAAATTCCTCGACCAGATGTTCTGGAACTCGCCCGGCTATGGCGGCGCCGACTACAACTCGACTTACATGGTAGCGGACCCTGCCCAGACCTACTACACCATTGATGACACGTGGCCTGCAGCCACGGTTGTCGATCGCGGCACTTGGCCGCTTCCGCTGGGGAACAAGGGCGGCACCCTGTGCGATCGCTGTGACACGGCAACCACCGATCAGAAAAGCTGGACGGACACCTACCTCCAGCGCTGGAGCCTCGACGTGCAGCGCGAAGTCGGCAAGTCAATTGTCGCCTCGCTCGCCTATGTGGGCTCCAAGGGCACGCACCTGCCCATTCAGTACGACCTGAACCTTCCGGCACAGGGCACGTTCCTCAACAGCGATGCGTTCTACCAGGCGCGCCCGCTCACGGCCGTCGCCCCGGAACGCTGGGGAGCCATCAACACCGTGCGCAAGATCCGCGACAACAACTACCACGCCATGAATGCCGAACTGCGCATTCACGAATGGCACTCGCTCAATGGCCAGTTGTCCTACAGCTGGTCAAAGCAGATGGATGACCTGTTCGGCTCGAACGGCGAAAGCGGCACGCACGCGCTTGGCGGCCAGTGGCACCCCGAATGGTCCTACGGCCCCTCCGATGCCAACCACACCAATCGCTTCACCGCGGGGCTCAACTACGGCCTGCCCGGCGACCACTTTCACAAGCGCCTGGTGCGCAGCATCGTGGGCGGTTGGCAACTGAGCACCATCACCACGTTCGAATCCGGCGCTCCGGTCACCGTGTGGAACGGCTACACCAGTTCCTACGACTACATGGGGGATGTTCCCGATCGCACCTGCAGCGGCAATCTGGCGCGCGGCAAGCGGAGTTTCGATCATTACTTCAACACCAGCTGCTTCACCGAGCCGGCCGCCAGCACGGCTCCAGCGCTGCTCGCGCAGGGCATCACCAACTTCGCGGTGCATCGCGGCAACGAGCGCCGCAACAGCCTCACCGGCCCTGGCATCAACAACTGGGACATGGGGCTGCAGAAGTCGCTTCCGCTGTTCCGCGAGAGCCAGCAACTGGTCGTCCGAGCGGATGCCTTCAATGTCTTCAATCATGCGCAGTGGTCGTCCATCAATACTTACGACGATCGCGAGATCAACGACCAGAGCCAGTTCGGGTGGGTAACCGGCGCCCGCTCCGGACGCCGCATGCAGATCAATATGCGAATCGTGTTCTGAACCTTGGCCCGGCACGGGCGGAATTTGGATTGCCCGTGCTCTTGGCCTCGGTGGGGCGCGCATGGCTGCCGGCAAGGCCAGGTGGCCGCCAACCCGGAGCGCACGCCGGACCGCACACGTGTCATGAAAGGGATTTGACGCATGTACCATGCCCGAAGCGTACATCCCCTCGCTGCTCGTCATGCTCCTGAGCCTGGCGTGCCGGGGTTCGTGGGCCGACGCTCTAAAGCTCTGCCCCCGGTATCGTATTCAGCTCTTCGATTGGGACTACGTCCCCGGCATGATCGGAGGAGCGCTTCTGTGGGCGATCACCCTGGGCAGCATCGGAACCACGGGTTCGCCGGCATTCACCGAGGTTACGTGATTCCCAAGGGAGATAACTTGTCCTCGCGGAAACCCATTGTTGTCGTCGGCAGCATCAACACCGACCTGGTTGCGATCTCCGACAGAATCCCGGCCATAGGAGAGACTGTGATCGGAACGGGATTTCAGGTCCATCCGGGAGGCAAGGGCGCGAACCAGGCCGTGGCTGTTGCTCGCCTCGGTTATCCAGTGCACCTGATCGGACGACTCGGAAGGGACAGCTTCGGCGATCAGCTCAGGACGCACATGCTGTATGCCGGCGTGGACTGCGCCGGCGTCACGACATGCGATGGTCCTTCCGGTGTTGCGCTCATTTCGGTCTCGAGCAAAGGAGAGAATTCAATCGTGGTCGTTCCCGGCGCGAATGCGATGCTCAGCCCGGAAGACCTGGATGCAAATCTTGATGCAATCCGCCAGGCCGGCGTCGTTCTGGCGCAGCTTGAGATCCCTCTGGAGACGATCGAACATCTTTCTGTGCTTTGCAAGCGCGCCGGCGTGCCGCTGATCCTGGACCCGGCTCCGGCGCGCGAACTGACGCCCGCCATCCTCAAGAATGTGGGCTGGCTGACTCCCAACGAGACCGAAGCGGATTTCTACGCTGGGACCAAAGCAGCCTCGCCCGAGGAAAGATCCCAAGCCCTGCTTGCCGCCGGTTGCGGAGGCGTGGTGTTGAAGCTGGGAGCGCAGGGCGCTTACGTGCGGCAACGGGGCGGCCTCGGCGAACTGGTGTCTGCGTTCTCTGTGGACGCGGTGGACTCGACTGCGGCCGGAGATGCCTTCAACGGCGGATTCGCCACCGGCCTGATGCTCGGCAAGAGTCCCATTGACGCGGCCAGCTTTGCCGCCGCCGTAGCCGCCATCTCGGTCACCCGGGCCGGGGCTCAGCCGTCCATGCCTTCGATGGCCGAAGTCGAAGAGTTCCTCGAAACCCAACTTGTCCAATAGCTGCTCCTCACGCACGAGGTTGCGCAGGCACCGTCGCGCGCGGAATGGAAGAGCCTCCGATAGCGAACCACGGAGAAGATTCAATGATCAAGGTGTTCGGCCCGTCTCAGTGGGCAGCCAGCATCTCGGTACTGCTCAGAACCCAGTAGAAACTCGATCGATCGCCCAAATCGAGCCCGATGGTCAGCAGCCCATCCGGCAGTCTTCCTCTCCGGCGGAACGCCGCATCTGCTGGGCTTCTTCGTGGCCGGTCTCCATGTCTTGTGCGCCCCGAGCGCGTCGATAACCTGGGAGCTTGACGTATCCCGCCGGAGACCGGCCTTCTCATCCCATCTGTCAGCGACAGTCGAACGAGGTGCACTTGCCCGGAAAGCCGACTACACAGCAACGTGGAGGACCGCACATCGAAGCGCGCTCAACCGCCATTCCTAGACACTGCGGCGTTTATCAATACTCATTTTGAGAATGACGCCGAAGTGTTTACTCCTATATAACTTCCGGATTGCCCACGATCCTACCGGAACAAGAGATTGAAGGGTCGAAACAGCGTCCCGAACTATGCCATTGCACGATTCAGATTGACTATGCGGGTTACGGTCAGGACGGTGATGTCGTCTTCCTGGCCGAAGGCCTGGGCGGCCTGGGCGATGGCTTCGGCAGGTTGGGCGGTGATGGCCTGGGTGCGGTCAAAGCCGAAGAGTTCGCCGGATGCTGGGTTTCTGGCTTCCAGGACGCCGTCTGTCAAAAGGGTCAAGCAGTCGCTGGGCGTCAGTCTAAACTTCGTCTCCGGGTATTCCGCGCCGGGAAGGATGCCGAGCGGCAGACCACAATCGACTGTCATCTCGTTGCCATTACAGTAAGGCTGCAAGTGCCCCGCATTGGCGATTTTGGCTACTCCGTCTGCGGAGATGGTCACGGCGCAGCAGGTGACAAAGCCGCCGCCAAGCTGGCCGATGAGCCCGCGATTGAGCGCCGTCAGAATTCGAGAAGGCTCTAGGTCCGGCATAGTGCGCAGAGCACCCATGATCGCGGAGACGGTAAGCGCCGCGCGTAGGCCCT
>Ga0335069_10003231_pt1 | contig 24738 bp, 17 predicted proteins | sample Lox_Sample_11_FD_206714 | JGI IMG/M metagenome (GOLD analysis project Ga0335069, IMG submission 206714) | Soil microbial communities from Loxahatchee National Wildlife Refuge, Florida, United States - Lox_Sample_1.1 | ecosystem: Environmental > Terrestrial > Soil > Wetlands | place: USA... | reverse complement strand
AAGCCCGTCGTGCGACCGGAGAGTCGCGCGCTCTCCACGTCGGGGGGCAGCTTCACGGGGGTCGTGCACTCGAACCACACCGTGAAGACCGTGCTGCCCATGTCGACCACGGCGCCGTCGTGCAGCGGCGCGCGCTTCGTCCGAGCGCCGTCGACGAACGTGCCGTTGGTCGACGACGCGTCCTCGACCGCCCAGTCTTCGGTGCCGCGAACGAAGCGCGCGTGGGTGGTGCTCATTTGCGCGTCGGGCACCCTGAGCGTGAGGCGCCTTCCCTCGCGCACGTGCTCGCGGCGGGTTCCGCGTCCGACGGTCACCTCGTCGAGCTCGTCGAGCTCGTAGCGCGCCCCTCCGGCCAGGGGCCTGGTGCCCTCGAGCACGAGAAAGAGCTGGTTCGATGGACTGCCCGGCGCCGTCGAGTGCTCGTCCGGCGCGTTCCTTTCGACGGTCCGGGCGAGGTCCTCGACCACGCGCATCGATTACCGCACTCGGTGCGGGTAGACGAGGCGAAAGAACTGGAGGCGGCGCCGGCCGACCCGTGGTTTGCGTTGCCGACGCCCCATGGCTCGCCGCCGCAACTTCGCGCGCCGCTTCACGAAGAGCGTGGCGATCCGTTCGTGTCTTCTCCTGGCCACACAGGGCCTTGCGCGCCCAGCTTTCGCACAGCAGCAGGCCTCCCAGGCGACGGCAGCTCCTGCGGAGCGCACGGCAAACGACACCGTGTACCTCGAGCTCCTGGGGCCGGGGCTCTGAGGATCCCGGCAGCTCGTTGCACGTGAGCGTGCCGATGACCCCTGCTCGATTCTCCTTGACGCGATCCTGGCGCGGGGTCGCGCTCGTCGCGCGAGCGTCCACGCGAGGCGGCGCCGCTGCGCCGACGTTGGGCGACCTTCGCTCTTTCGCGAGCGCATGACGGCTCGAGGCATTTCTTTCGCGATGGCGCATCCACGCGGCGTCCAGGAGCGCGAAATTTCCGGGTGTAGAACGCTCGCATGAAGCTCGCCGATCTTTCCGACGCGCAGCTCCTCGAGAGTCTGAAGTCGCTTTGTGGCCAGAGTCGCGCGGCGCTCGCGCGCTTGCTCGCCCACCTCGTCGAGGTGGAAGAGCGCCGCCTCCATCTCGAAGCTGCGTGTCCGTCGATGTTCCAGTTCTGCGTGCGCAGGCTCGCCATGTCCGAGGACGAGGCGTGCCGGCGCATCCACGCCGCCAGACTGGCGCGCCGCTTCCCTGACCTGCTCGTGCGGATCGAACGGGGCGATCTCACGCTCTCCACGATTGCGCTCCTTCATGACTCGCTCACCGAGGCGACTTACGAGGAGCTCGTCGAAGCGGCCGCGGGCAAGACGAGGACCGAGGTGCAGGCGCTCCTCGCCAAGCGGTCGCCCCTCGCCGACGTGCCCGCGGCAATCACGGCCATTCCGACGCAAGCGCCCATTCCCGCGGTCGGCGTCGAGACCACGCCATCTCCTGGTGCGGCAAGCGAACCGCAGCTCGCGCCGCTCTCGGAGACACGCCACAAGGTGCAGTTCACGGCGAGCGACGAGCTGCGGAAGAAACTCGAGCACGCGCAGGACCTCATGCGCCACGCGAACGCCGAAGGCGACCTCGCTGTCGTCGTCGAACGCGCCGTGGATCTCCTCCTCGAGAGACTGGAGAAGCAGCGGCTCGGGAAGACCTCGCGCCCGACACGGTCACGAGAGCAGAGCGAACCCGCGCGCGTCTCGCGGGCGGCGCGCCGCGCGGTCTTCGAGCGGGACGGCGAGCGCTGCACCTTCGCCGATGCCGAGGGCCATCGCTGTCCCGCGACGACCTGGCTCGAGCTCGACCACGTCATCCCACGAGCACGCGGAGGCACGAGCGAGGTCCGAAACCTGCGCGTGCGCTGCCGCGCCCACAACGCCCTCCATGCCGAGCAGACACTCGGCAAGGAGCACGTCGCGCGCAAGATCCGCGAACGTCGGGATCCGCGCCAGCGCGGATACGCCTCGGAGAGCTGCGACCTCGCGGCCAGCGGCCTGGTGAACATGGGCTTCCGTCGTGCCGAAGTGCAGCGCGCGCTCGACACCGTCAGCGGGCGTCATGAGGCCGACGACCTGAGCGCGATCCCCGTCCGGACCATCCTTCGCGAGGCCCTGGCAATATTGACGTAGGGGCCGGCACGTCGCCGATGTCGCGTTGGAAGTCGATGAGCGAGCGCGTACGCTCGCGGAGAAGCGACGCGACTATCCATTGTCTGGACTCGACGCCCTTCGCGCGATCGCGGTGCGTGGGCAGAAAACGAAAATCCCAACATGCACCGATCCATCCGGTTTGCTTTCCTCGTCATCCCCTTCGGCGTCGTCAGCTGCGCGGCCGCGAGCTCCGACTACATGAAGCCACTCACGCCAGCCCCAACCGCTACGGCTGCGGCCGATACTTCACTGGTGACCTTCGTCCGGCACGACGGGGCGAAGGGCATCCTCTACACCATCATGGACGACCAGAAGCAGTTCGTCGGCCAGATCGCCGTCAACTCGCGCTTCAACGCGACGTATCCCCCCGGAGAGCATGTCTTCGTGGCGTGGAACGATGCCGAGCAAACCACGGGCGCTGCGACATTCGGACTGATCGGAGCGGCCATCAGCGCAGCTTCGGGTGAGCTGCCCCACGTCGAGCCTCTGCGAGCGACCCTTGCTCCTGGGAAGGCATACCTGGTCGAAGTGGGGTCGGACGGCAAATGGCACCTCCTTCCGGGCTCCGGGGCCGCGCTCGCCGACACGACCGCCTACGCTCCGGACGCAGCGGGCGGGCAGGCGTTCTTCGCCAAGTCACCGGACCGCATCGAGGGCATCCGGACGAAGGCCCTGGACCAGCTCCACGGTTACGGTCAAGCCGACCTTGCAGCCCATACCTTGCGGGCCGAGGACGGACGCTGAAGATGCGTCCCGGAGCGATGGTCGGCGAGACGGGCACCGGCTGCGATGCAACCCGTCCGCGATTCGCCGGGGGCGAGCGTCCCGCCCGTCCACGTCGTCACGAGAGGCCACGGCCGGTAGTTCCCAGGGAGCTCGAACCTCGCCGCCCCGATGTCGAGCGGCGACGTTGGAACCTTGCTCGCTCATGCACCGCATCGTACGCGGAGCGTCGGCTCGGGCATCCTCGATCTACCCGCCGGCGGGCGTGCCCACCTCACCGCTTCGGGACACCGAGCTCGGCGAGCTTCGCCGCGAGGTCCTTGCCGTGCGTCCTCGGCGAGACGTCCTTCATGACGTCGAGGATCGTTCCGTCCTTGCCGATGATGAACGTCCACCGGTCGGCGTAGCCGCCGTCGGTCAGCACGCCGTACGCCTTGGCGGTCTCCTTCGTAGGATCGCTGAGGATCGGGTAGTCGAGACTCAGCGACTGCGCGAACTTCGTGTTCACGTCGGCGGGGTCGCAGCTTGCCGCGTAGACCGCCACCGCGAACGCCGCGAGCTCTTTGCCGCTCTCACGGAGCGACCGGCACTCCGCCGTTCACCCACCGGTGAAGGCCTTGGGAAACCAGGCGAGGACCACGACGTCCTTGCCCGCGTGGTCGGCGAGCGCGTGCGTCTTGCCGTCGGACCCGGCCAGCGAGAACGCGGGGGCCTTGTCGCCGCGCGCGAGCGGGTGCGTCGCCGTCGCGCCGCCCGACGCATCCGCTGCCGCTGCCGCGGGGGCGGCGGAAGGGATCGCGGCCGTCGCGACCGCCGTCGACGATGGAGCCGAGCCTGCGGGGGCGGCAGGTGCGGAGGGCGCGGACTTGCACGCCAGGGCGAGCGCGGCGAACGCGCATGCAGCCGAGGCAAACGCGATCGCGGCGGGCCTTGCCATGGCCTGTTGTAACAGAACCCGCACCCCCGAAAGACCGGGACCGCCCGCGAGACGCAGATGAAGCGAGCCGCCCCCGGGGTCTGCCGTTAATGTGCCTCCCGGATGAAAATTCACGCCGTCCCTGCCCTGCTCGCCGCTCTCGTCGCCGCGGTGTGCTCGCTCCTCGCCTGTGGCAACTCCTCGTCGTCGTCCGGGCCGGCCGCCGTCGCCGCCGGCACGCAGTACTCGCTCACCTTCACGCCGGGCAACATCCAGCCCGGCGTCGAGAACACGCAGTGCGTGGTGCTGCGCCTCAACAACCCCGCGCCCATCCACGTCGGCACGATTCACAACGTGTTGAGCAACGGCTCGCACCACATGATCGTCTACAAGTCGGCCGAGACGCAGGAGCAAAAGACGCCTTTCGACTGCGTGCCCTTCACCGACACGCTCGACCCCAGCAAGGGCTCGACGCTGATGGTGACGCAAAAGCACGACGACGAGCTGACGCTGCCGCCCGGCGTGGGCTTCACGCTCGACGCCAACCAGATGATCCGCATCGAGCTGCACTACATCAACGCGCTGTCTACGCCGGTCTACGTCACGGCGACCACGAACTTCATCACGATGGCCGACTCGGCGTTCAAGGACGAGGCGGACTTCCTCTTCATCGGCGATCCGGACATCACCATCCCGCCCGACTCGAAGACGACGCTCGGGCCCATCTTCTTCCAGCTGCCGTCCGAGTATGCGGACGTGAACTTCTTCGCCATCACGGGCCACGAGCACAAGCTCGGCACGAACGTGAGCGTGTCGGTCGCGAGCAGCGCGACGGACACCGGCAAGTCGGTCTACGACGTGCCCGGCTGGGTGTGGAGCGAGCCGGCGACGGTCCAGGCGAACCCGCCGTTCCACGTGCCGTCGGGCGGCGGCTTCACCTTCACCTGCGACTGGACGAACACCACGACCCAGACGGTGAGCTTCGGCGAGTCAGCCAACGACGAGATGTGCTTCTTCTGGGCGTACTACTACCCGTCGCAGGGCGCGCGCGTCTGCATCCACACGAGCAAGGTCAACGCCGCCAACGGCGGCCTGGACCTGTGCTGCCCGAGCGCCAACCCCATCTGCTCCATCATCGAGAACAAGCTCGCCGACGGCGGCTGAATCGACGAGATCGCTGATCCGCGGCACGCGCCGTGGAGCCTCTGCGGGCCATGCGATCTGGCCCGTTGGCCTGCGTGCTCCTCGGCGTGGCTCCCGTCGCCGTCGGACGGCTGCCGTACTGCGGTGGGGACGTCGGCTGCAAGGCCCAGCACGCAGCCTGCATTCAGGGCGTGTGCACCGTCGAGTAGTCGTTCAATGCCACGCCGCGGCGGTCCGAACCGGCTGACCGGTGCGATCGTGCTCGGCGAGTAGCTCGCGAGTGCGCTCGACGCAGCCGCTGCAGGAAGGAAACTGAGACCCGTGCTGGCAACGGGCCCGGACGGCGGTGGCGGGAGCGTTGAACTCCGAGGGATCGAGGTGACGGCCGCAGGCTACGCAGTGGATGTGGGAGGCCTGCTTCGGCGCGCCGGAGGGTCCCGCGCCCTTCGCGGCCTTGCGCTCACGCTTGGTCAGGGTCTTTTCGCGTTTCACACGTCCCCTCTACTCCAGCAGCCCGCTCACAATCCAGGGGCGATGGGAACAGCGAGCCCGCCACCCCCGCCGCCGCCGTTTCCGGTCCATACGCACACGCCCAGCTGACAGCTGTAGCCGAACGAGGTGCACTCGTTCCCGCAGCTTCCGCAGTTTGCGTGGTCGCTCTTGAGATTGCTGCAGGTGCCGCTGCACAACGTCTGGTCCTTGGGGCACGTGCAAGACCCGCCGTGGCACGAGGTTCCGCCCGAGCACACCGTGTTGCAGTCGCCGCAGTTCCAGTTGTCCTTCTGCGTGTTGACGCAGTTGCCCTGGCAGTAGCTCTGGCCCGATGCGCAACGGGACTGGCACTTGCCGGCGCTGCACGAATCCTGGGCCGAGCAGGTGGCGCCGCAGGCGCCGCAGTTCTGGTCGTCGCTCGTCACGTCGATGCACGTGCTGCCGCACATCGTGAGCCCGCTCGCGCCGCAGGAGCACTTGCCGGAAACGCAGTGGGACGTGCCGGGGCACGACTGCCTGCAGGCGCCGCAGTTCGAGTCGTCGCTCTGGACGGATATGCACGAACCGTCGCAGTACATCTGGTCCTCTGCGCATGGCGAGACGCACTTGCCAGCCGAGCAGCCATATCCCGTGTCGCACACCAAGCCGCACGCTCCGCAGTTGTGCGGGTCTCCTTGGAGGTCGATGCACGAGCCGTCGCAGTTGGTCGACCCCTGCTGGCAAACGCAAATGCCGTGGACGCAGGTCGCCGTTTGGTCGCAGGAGCTGTCGCACGAGCCGCAGTTGTCGTTGTCGGTCTGCGTGTCGACGCACCCTGCGGAGCAAAACGTCAGACCCGACGAGCAGGAGTCCTGGCACACGCCGCCGGCGCAGCCTGCGCCCGCAGGGCACACGTGGCCGCAGTAGCCGCAGTTGGAGGGGTCGCTCTGCACGTCGCCGCATCCCGCGTCGGAGCTCGTGTCGCTCTTCGAGGAGGAAGGACCGCTCGGCGCGACGGAACCGCACGCGATGCCGGCAACGAGGATCGCGAGGGCGAACGCGGTCGTCGAACCGAGCGCGAAGCGGGCGGGGCATTGAGACTTCGCCATCACAAGCGTGCTCAGCGAGCAAGCGGGGTGCCCCTCGCCCGCGAGGGCCCTCCTACGCGACGTGTGCGCGGTTCGCGCGCCGGTCGCCGAGGCCGAGAGTCACGGCGTGGCTGCAGCGCGCCTTTGCGCGACGGCGAGCAGTGTCGCGCATTTGCCGAACGGCTGAGATTTCTCGACGCCCTGATCGCTCACACGTGGATCTCGGACAGGGCCCCCGCGTTCTCTGCGCCGAACGTCGTGACCTTCATCCCCGCCCACTGCAGCATCGACACGTACAGGCTGGCGAGCGGCTGGGCGTTCGCCGGCATGACGTGCTGGCCCATCTTCAGCGTCTTGCCCCCGCCACCCGCCAGGAGCACGGGCATCTGGTCGTGCGTGTGCGCCGCACCGTCCCCGACGTCGCTGCTCGCGAAGACGAGCGTGTTGTCGAGGAGGGTGTTCCCGTCGACGTCCGTGATCGCGTCGAGCGCCGAGAGCAAGTGATAGATGCGCTGCATCTCCCACGTGCAAATCGCGTCGAGCTTCTGCCCGTTGGTGAGGTTGCAGGTCGGGTCGACCGTCGGATCGTCGGGAACGTGGGACAGGGCGTGGTGCTGGTCGGAGAACCCGAGGGCCTGGAAGTCGGTCGTCAAGAGGCCGCCCAGCCTGAGGGTGACCACCCGGCTGAGGTCGCACGCGAAGGCGTGAGCGACCAGGTCCGACATCGTGTCGATCGTCGCGTTCAGGCCGGTCGTGTTCGTCACGGCGGAGGTTCCGTTGGTCGTGAAGCTCGCCGTCGGCGCGGCGGGTATCGGGGTCACGCAGGTGCTGTTGGCGGCCAGCTTCGACTGCAGCGCCGCGATCCCAGCGACGTACTGGTCCACCCGAGCCTGATCGCCGGTGCCGAGCTTCCCGCGCAGCGCGGTCGCGCTCTGGTTCACGTAATCGAGGACGCTCGTCTGCTGCTTCCTCAGCGCCGCGAGCTGCGCGGGGGTGAGCGACAGGCTGGCGAAGAGGCGCCCGAAGAGCCGAACCGGATCGCTCTCGCTGGCGAGAGGCGTCGTCTTGTTCTGCCACGAGATGTTCGAGCCGAGCGTCGGTTGTGTGCCGTTGTAGCCGTCGTCGACTCCCAGGATGAGCGACGAGACCGGCGTCGACAGGCTGCTGGCGTACACCTGGTCGACCGAGATCCCGTTGGTCACCGTGGACCCGACCTCGTTGACCGGCTGACACGTGAGCATGGCGCCCGTTCCGGCGGCGTGGTTGTCGCCGCCGGCGGACACACAGATGTTGTTCTGGAGGTTGCCGACGAGCGTGACCTTCTTCTGCAGCGGAGCGAGCGGCGCGAGGACCGTCGGAAGCGTGTACGGCGTGCCGTTCGAGGGAGTGTCCGTCGGCTGGTACGCGGCCGTGTGCTTGAAGCCGACCGGGATGTAGATGAAAATCATTCGCTTCGGGGCCGTCGGATTGCCCGCCCGCGAGTCACGAGGCGTGAGCGCCTCCAGGAGCGGCAAGGCGAGCGCGGCCCCCACCGCGCCCTGCAGGAGCGAGCGTCGGAGGATCTTCGGATCGCGGTTCACTTTCCACCTCCGGCTCGCGTCGTGAAGACCTTGCTCTTCACGAACGCGTGAATCATGTCGCGCAGCGCATATCCGCCCGGCTGGACCGAGGTGAGGACCGACGAGATGGCCGGGCCGTCGGTCGCGTACGCGCCCTCCTGCCCGATCGCGTAGCTGAAGAACTGCAGGGCGAAGCAGGGCATGAAGTACGCGCTGTCCCTGATGCTCGCCTGCAGGCTCGCGATGTCGGTGATGGGCTTGTTGTAGAGGGTCAGGCCCGACGTATCGACGGGGTACTGTCCGTCCATCGTTCGATAGATGCCGACACCGTCGAAGTTCTCCATCGCGAAGCCGACGGGATCGAGCGCGGGCTCGTGGCACGAGGCGCAGGGCTCGTGGGTCGCGTGCACCTCCATGCGGTGACGCATCGAGCCCGTGTAGGACTCGCTCTCGATGGGCGGAACGCCGGGGGGTGGGATTCCGGGCGGACTGCACGCCAGCTGCGTGAGCACGTACTTTCCGCGATGCGCCGGGGAGGTGCGCGTCGGAAACGAGCTCACGGTGAGCACGCTGCCCTGGCCCAGGACGCCGACGCGGTGGGTGCTCGGGTCGAGCGTCACGCGGACGAAGTCCGTCCCGGAGGGGGGATTCGGCAGCCCGTAGTAGGTGGCGAGAGCCTGGTTCACGAACGTGTAGTTCGAGTCCAGGAAATCGGGGACCTTCGCACCGGCTGCCAGGAACGACTGGAAGTAGAGCGACGTCTCCTGGAGCATGGCCGTCTGCACGTCCGCCGTGAAGTTCGGGAACGTCTGCGGGTCGGGCTGGGCGACCGCGGCGAAGTCGCGGATGCCGAGCCACTGCCCCGCGAAGTTCTGGACGAGCCGAGTGGCCTTCGGGTCGTTCAGCATGCGCTCGATCTCCGTGTCGAGCGTCGCCGGGACGTGCAGGACACCGGCCTTCGCCTGCGCGAAGAGCTCGTCGTCGGGCATCGAGCTCCAGAGGAAGTACGAGAGCCGGCTGGCGAGCTCGTAATCGTCGAGCGCGTGCGGCGTCGTCGACGTCGGGTCGGGATCGGTCTCGACGCGATAGAGGAAGTTCGGCGACAGCAGCATGGCCTGGACCGCGAGCGCGGTTCCTTGGCGCCAGACCGCGTCGGCGGCGCCCGTGGCCATGGGATCCTTCGTCACCGTGTCCGAGACTCCCTTGATGGCGGCCACCTCGGCCGCGCTGACCGGACGCCGCCACGCACGCGGCAGGAGCTTGGTGAACATGTTGGTCGTGCAGGCGTCGCTGTTCGCGGGGGCGCCGCCGCAGTCGACGACCTGAGACACCGGCAGCACCCCCGGCGGGGCCGGAGTCGCGTCGAGGTGCATGTTCGAGACGTAGAGCTCGGTCTGGTACCCCGACGCCGTGTCCAGGAACATGCTCCGGACCTGGATCGAGTGCAGGCCGGCGATGATGTTGTCGGTCATCGTGAACGTCTGCGGGCTGCTCGGCGGGACGTTCGTGACGTCGTACTCGAACTGGTCGGTGTCGATGAGGACCTGGAGCTTGACCTGGCAGGGATTGACCGAGCAGGTCATCACGGGAATCGAGAAGGCCGTGACCGAGAACGTGTAGCTCCCGCTCAGTGGAATCGGGACCTGGTCCACCTCGAGGTCCGTTTCGGGGGCTCCCATCACATACCCCCGGACCCCCCAGAAGCCCGTGGAGGCGTTGTTCATGTACCAGGTGCCCTCCTCACCGCACATGTCGACCCCGGGCGTCAGGGTCCCGCTCGTGCAGGGCATGCCCCAGGTGGATGAGGGGACGATCGTGAACGACTGCGAGTACGGATTCAGTCGCCCCATGAGCTGCGCCCCGAGCTGGGCGCCGAGCGTCGAGTAGTCCTCGACGAGCAGGGGCGACGTCATCAGCGAGAGGCCGTCGTTGTCGTACCCGAGCGCGTTCACCTGATCGGGTGGGAGCGCGGAGAGCACCGACGACGGCTCGCCCAGCAGGTCGCGCACGGTGTTGTCGTATTCGACGCGCGTGAGGCGATGCATCGCGAGCTGTTCCCAGGAGGAAGCCTGGGACGCACCACCGTCCGCACCGGCCGTGGAAGCCGACGACGCGGAACCCTGGCTGTTGCTGCTGCACCCGCCGAAGAGCAGGAGGACGACAAGACTCCGCAGCGTTGCGCCGGCGAAGTCACGGAGCGGCACGATCTCGCTCATCGTCCGGTCATACGCGCTGGGTCCCGCGCGGGCAAGCCACCGCGCACCGTCATCACGATTTCACTTGTTCGTGACCGTCGGATTTGCATCGGAGGCCGCGCGGGGTTTTTGCCGCGTGGCCTCCGACGTCACGGCGTCGCCGTCACGGTGCGACGGTATACGCGTACGGCAGCCCGACCACCTCGTCTCCGGTGGCGTTCGGGTCGGCCGTGTTCGCGGTGTCGACGTAGATCGAGCCGGCGATCGCCCTTCCCACGGTCCCGGCATCGGGCTTGATGGTCAGCGTGATCGCTCCCGAGGCGCCCGGCGCCAGGACGAGCGGGTTGTACGTGCTCGTGCCCTGGAGCTGGTCCGCCCAGTAGTCGCCGCTGCTGGCGGTGACCGCGGTGTCGAAGGGCTGCATCGAGACCGTCGCGGTCGTCGTCACGTTCTCGGTCGGCGCCCCCGCCGGCCCGAACGGACCGACGAGCGCGGGCCACATGTACCAAGCGCCGTAGGGGACTTCCGGATCCTGCAGGAACACGGCGACCGTGTCCTTGCCGACCTGGCGCGCCCAGACGTCCGGATCGCCCGTGGAGGGCGCGGCATCCATGTTGATGGGCACCGTCGACTGCGCCTGGAGCTGGATCGCCGCGACCTCCGGCGGCACCGGCGACACCGAGCAGAATCCCGGGAGCGCCGTCGCCGGCGCGCAGGGGAACTGCGGCAACGTGACGTCCGCCAGCGTCGCGAGGCGGGCGTCGGCGAAGAACGCCTTCGCCACCGCGCCCGTGTTGGTCACCGTCAGGGTCACCGACTGGCCCTGGCTCGCCGAGACCTTCGTGTGCCGGCTGGTGGGAAGACCTGTGGCCGACACGTTGGCCGTGCCGAACGCGATCTTCGCCTTGAAGCCGATGGACGTCTGGTTGCCACCCGCCTGCGGCTCCTCGAGCACGAAGCGCCAGCGGCCCGCCTGCGGCGCGGCGCGGAAGAGCTGCAGCGCGTTCTGCGCCGCGCCGTTCGCATCGACGTTGCCGGCCGCGTCGAGCACCACGCCGTTGGGGTCGACCAGGAACCCGACGAGACCGTAGCCGGCTCCGTCGACCGAGAGGTTCAGCGCCATGTCGCTGACGCCGCCCGGCACGTCGAACGCGTACGTCTGCGTCGGAGACGCTCCCTGGCGCGCGTTGCCGCCGGTGAGCGTTCCCGTGAACGAGCCGCCGCGCGCGTCGATCGGAACGAGCGTGCGCAGCGTGACGGGGATCTCGGAGAGCGCGGCGCCGTGGAAGCGGAGGGCGGCAGCCGAGTCGCCCGCCTGGCTCGGCGCCTGGAAGCTCGCGATGACGGACGTCGTGGTGCCGGGGGGCAGGGTCACGCTCGACGGGTAGACGTCACCCATCGGGACGTAGCGCTCGGCGGACCACGTCAGCTGCACCGGCCCGGTGTAAGCCCAGGACTGGGTCGTGCCCGTGAACATGACCGCGGTCCAGGTGCCCGCCGCGGGCTTGACGACGTCGACGTGTCCGTAGCCGCTGCCGAGGCCCTGCGGCACCGAGTAGGCGGCCTGTCGGCCCTGCGGATCGAGCAGCCCGAAGATGACGAGGAGCTGGGTGCCCGACGCCTGCGGCTGGAAGGCGATGGCCGCATCGAGGTGGTCCGCACCCTCGGGCACCGTGAAGGTCTGCTTCACGATTCGCGCGCTGGTCGGGTTCATCTGCAGCGTCGAGCTCGCGCCCGCGATGGGCGAGCCGAGCTGCTCGAGCGACGGCTGCAGGTGCAGTGTCGTGGCGCCCGTGTTGGTGATCTGGAAAGCCTGCTGGATGCCGTCGCCCGGCTGCACCGTCAGCGCCGCGCTGCTCGGCGATGCGAGCAGGCCGGTCCCGGTGGGCCGCCTCGCACCGCCGTACTCGTCCTGCACCGAGAGCGCGGCGTTCACCGCGGCGAGCGCGTCGATGCGGCCCGCGCCCTGCTCGTCGGACGGAGCGCCGACGTCGCTCGCGGTGCTCTGGATGATGGTCTTCACCAGGGCCGGCGACGGGCTCTGGCCACCGTGCGTGCTGCGGTACGCCTGGATGACGAGCGCCGCGGCGCCCGCGGTCAGCGGGGCCGCCTCGCTCGTGCCGCCGAACACCTCGATGGGCGTCGTGCCGCCCGCGTAGTTCTGGCAGTCCTGGTAGAGCGTGTTGTTCGTCGAGCAGAGCGCCCAACCGAGGTCGCCCGGCGCGAGGACGTCCGGGCTGCGCGGCTTGTACTGCGCGAAGCCGCCCGAGCTGAAGGCCGACACGTTGTCGTTGATCCAGCCCGTCGCCAGCGGCGTCACGCCGTCGCTGGTCTGCGCGTAGAGGCGAAACTGCGTGCTCGCACCGGCCGCGATGACCCTCGGGTCCGTGCCGGGCGAGCCGAGCGTCCCCGACGAGCCGGCGTCGCCGGTGGCGACCGACACGGTGACGCCTGCGCGGATCGCGGCGGCGTTGGCGAGCGAGATGGGATCCTGCGCGTCGTCGGGGACGACGTTGCCGCCGAACGACTCGTTGATGACGTCGACCTGGTCGCGTACCACGGCCCACCCGATGGCCTGCACGAACGACGACGTGGTCGTGTAGCCCAGCTGGCTGAACACCTTCAGGCCGACGAGCGCGGCGCCCGGCGCCATCCCGCGGATGCGGATGTTGCACGGCGACGGCAAACGCGTGCCGCTCCCGAACTGGCCGATGTCGAAGGTGAGCGGCTTGCCGTTGGGCATGTCCTGCGCGGCGATCGAGCTCGCGTCGCCGAACATCTCGCCGCCCGCGGTCGGGGTGCCCGCGGGATCGCCGGTGAAGTCCTGGTAGTCGACGAAGACGCTCGTGCCGTCGGGGCGAACGAAGCCCTGGATGGTGGTGTCGAGCCCGTCGGCCAGGATGCCGACCGTGACGCCGGTGCCGGTGACCGCCTGCCCGTTGCCGTCGATGACCGTCTGCGCCTGCGGGGTCTTGGGATCGAGGAAAGCCGTGTTCGTGACCTGCAGCGCCTCGGGCTCGAGGGTGTTGCAGAGCGTGGACGGGTCAATCCCCGTGCTCGCGCTCTTGCTGCCGGAAAGAGCGCCGATGGCAGGGGAGCTGCGCGGGCGCGCTGGCAGCTTGAGCGTGCGGTCGCTGACCACCGCGAGGACCTCGGGCCTGGCGGACACCTTGTCGATCTCCGCCTGCGACATGCGCGTGGCGAGGCCGTTGATGATCTCGAACGACCGGATCGAGCGCGGATGCATCGCCTGCAGCTGAGCGATGAGCGGCGCGTGCGAGGCGGCGATGGCCGTGGCGCGGGCGGCCAACGTACCGCGGCTCACGGCGAGGCTCTCGATCTGATCGCGCATCAGCACGATCACGTCGCGATCGCCCATGGCGGCCGGCGCGGACGTCGATGACGCTTGCCCCCACCCAGCGTGCGTGTTGTTGCCGCTGCACGCGGCCCCAGTCACCATCAAGACACCGACCGAAAAAACCGCCAAAGACCTCTTCATGGATCCCCTCTTCGTGCGATGGGCTTCGAGTGCGCTTCGAGTGGGCGCACCTCTGCCATGCACCTACGAGGAGATCAACGCATCGCGACCGAAGTTCGCCGTCGCGCAACAAGGTCGCTAGCGTCAGCGGAAAAAGTTAGGCGCGGCGGTTGAGTCGGCTTCGGTCCGTCGTAAGAGATCGACCGGAGCGGAGGTCCGCCTCTTCAGCGGCTCGCTGCGTCGGCAATCGCTGGTTCGAGCTCGGACCCCGCATGCAGGAACAGGTCGTTGTGATGACCTCCGGCGACCACGCGCAGCGTCGCTTCAGGGATCGAGGCCGCGACCTTTTTCCCCATTGCGAACGGGACGACCTCGTCCGAATCGCCGTGGATGACGAGCGTCGGGAGGTGGATGCGCGGCGCCTTCGACAGCGTGTCGAACTTGTCGGGGCAGAGCCAGCGCGCGGGCAGGAACGGAGCCACGCCCGCTGCCATCGCTGTGATCGACGTGTACGGGCTCACCAGAATCAGAGCGGCTCCTCGGCCACGAGCGGCCATCTCCGCAGCCACGCCCGTTCCGAGCGAGATCCCCATGAGGGCCACGCGCTCGGGACCGATCCCCTGGCGCCCGAGCTCGTCCAGGATCGCAGCCGCATCGCGATAGAGCCCGCCCTCGTCGGGCGGACCGGACCTGCTCGCGAGACCGTAACCACGGAACTCCGCGAGGACGACCCCGAGGCCCCGGGCCCGGAGGTCCTCCGCGAGCTGGACGCGCCCTCCCAGGGTCTCGCCGTTGCCGTGGAAGATCACGACGGTGCGCGCGCGGTTCTGGGGAGCCGGGAACTGGGCAGCAATGACGAGCGCTCCATCCTCCGCGTGGATGGACCCCGGTAGCCGAGCCGAGCAGCGACGCAAAGCGTCACGTACCCGAGCAGCAGCGTCGCCAGGATCGGAACCCCTCTGCGTCGGGTCCAGCCCATCTGTCCAAGAAGTCGGGAGCCGGGCACGATGTTCCCGAACGTCCCGTGATCCTCCGAGTGTTTACGAAGTGTGAAGGCCCTCCAGAACGCCTCGCCGTCTGGATTTTCGTCTTGTTACGGTCGCATACGATGCCTCTTCGGCGCGCCGTCACCGCCACTGGGCTCCTCGCCACGCTGGTCGCTTGCGGGAGCTCCGCTTCGCAGGGGTCCTCGGGGGAAAAAAACGCCGCCATCGAGCACCTGATCGTCATCGTCCAGGAGAACCACACGTTCGACAATCAGTTCGGCGGGTACTGCACCGCCGCAGCCGGCTCGAATCCCACCTGCACTGCCGGCCCCGCGTGCTGCGAGGCAATGCCCGCGACGGACCCCGCAGGGACGAAGCCGACCGTCCTCACCGACGCCGCCCACGCCGCCTTCGACCCAAACCACACGCAGGCTTGCGAGCTCTCGGAGATCGACGACGGCAAGATGGACATGTTCGCGACAGCCGCCGCCATGTGCGGCGACGCGCGCAACGTGGCCATCGCCGACCCCACGATCGTCAAGCCCTACTGGGACCTCGCCGCCGGGGGTGCAATCGCCGACCGATACTTCCAGCCCATCGCGGGCCAGAGCTCGTCGAACGACATGTACCTCGCGCGCGCCGCGTACGTGTTCACCGACAACGACGAAAATCCCAAGGGGGCAGTCGGCGTCATGTGCGACGGCGAAACCATGCTCGGCCAGCACACGGACAAGACGATCGGCGACCTCCTTGATGAGGCCCACGTCTCGTGGTCCTGGTTCGCGGACGGCTACGGCGCGATGGTCGCCGCCCAGGGCCTGTGCCCGCCGAGGCCCGACGACTGCCCCATAGAGCTTGCGACCTACCCTTGCGCGTTCGACCCGAGCGATATCCCGATCGAGTACTACCCCTCGACGCGCGACAACCCGTCGAACATGAAGGACGTGTCGGCGCTGGACGCCGCGCTCCAGGGCGGCAGCGGTCTGCCCTCCGTCTCCTTCGTGAAGGCCATCGGCTACAAATCGGAACACCCGGGCTACGGGATCACCGCGAGCGCAGGCATCGCCTGGGTCTCCGCGCTCGTGGGGCGCATCGAAGCGTCGGCGTACGCCGCCAACACTTTGGTCCTCGTGACGTACGACGAGGGCGGGGGCTTTTACGACCATGTCGCGCCGCCGCCTGCGAGCACGGTGGACGGAAAGCCGTACGGCACGCGCGTGCCGCTCTTCGCCGTGGGGCCGTACGCGCGCAAGAACTACGTCAGCCACGTCACGATGGAGCACTCGTCGATCGTGAAGTTCATCGAGTGGAACTGGCTCGGCCAGACGGGACAGCTCGGCACGCGCGACGCCGTGGTGAACAACCTCGGCAGCCTGCTCGATCCCGCGAAGACGGGCGTCGCCGTTCCCGCGAACTGAATTTCGCCAGCGCATGTCATGTCACATGACATGACCGACCTGCTTCAGAGGCCCGCCGTCGGCGCGCGCTGGATCGTCCCGTGGCTCGTCGTGTTGCCCGTGGTGCTCCAGTAGACGCACCCCGCGTCGATGGCGATCGCGCTCGGGAGGTACTGCCGCTCGGCGACGGAGCGCGCCGCGCCGCCGCACCCGGACTTCGCGCACGCGGCGACTGCGCCGTCGGCGTATCCCTTCGCCTCCGAGCCGTCCTCGATCCAGTACACGCGCTCGGCGTCGGCGGTGAGGTACGTCGGGTGATTGCGACCCGCGACGAGCATCTCGGGCGCGCCGTTGCAGCCTGACTTCGGGCAGCGCAGGATCGCGCCAGCGCCGTCGGGATCGGCCGCGGCGCCGCCGATGCTGATGAAGACGCTCGCGTCGTCGACGGCGATGCCCCACGGCGCGGCCGGGAGCGACGTCGCGATGGCCTTCGGCCCGCCAGCGCACGCGGGCTTGGCGCACGCGAAGACGGCGCCGCGGGGAGCGCCCTGCGGCGACGCCTCGGTGTAGTAGATCCACGACGCGTCGGCGGCCAGGACGAGCGCGCCGTACGTGAGGCTCGTGAGCTTCTGCGGTGCCGCGCACCCGCCGGTGGGGCACGTCTCGACCGCGTGGTACGAGAGGAGATCGAGGAGGGCGCCGTCGGCGAGGACGGTGATCGGCTCGTCGTTCCCGTCGGTGAAGAGGCGGAGCGGCTGGCAGCTTTGCTTGTCGCAAGAGAAGGCGGCGCCGCTCGAGAGCTCGGTCCAGTAGAGATGGGTGTCGTCGATGGCGAAGCCCACGGGGCTGTTCATGCCGCCGACGACCGTCTCGGTGGATGCGCCCGCGCAGCCGGTCGCCTTGGGGCAGCGTCCGATGGAGCTGTCGGCCGCGACCGACGGGTCGCCTTCGTCGATGAAGTAGAGGTCCGTCGCGTCGAGGGCGAGGAACGACGGGTTCGTGGCGGAATCGACGACGACGCCGCCCGTGCAGGTCGGCTGCGGCTGCGCGTCGGCGCCGCTCTCGCTCGGCGCCGGCGCGGCGTCGGCGAAGTCGCCCGCGTCGCGCGGGCTCGCCGCGTCACTCGAGGGACCTGGCGCTTCGAGCTGAGAGCGCGCGCCGCACGAGGCGACGACGCCCAGAAGCACGATTCGCAGCGAGCGCGCGGAGGCCACGCGGCATCCTACCCCGCCTCCGCCCAGCGAGGGCCCACAGGTCCGACCCCGCGACCGCCCAGCCGCGTGGTGCATCTCAAGGAGCATGGCCGGATCGATCGGCAAGGGCGCGGGCCTTCGTCTGGAGCGACTGCGCGCCTCGGCGCAATGGGGTGATGGCGCCTTCCGCAATCCGAGCCACGTGATGCCCGGGCTCCGCAGGGGCACCGCGATGCCCACGATCGCCGAGTTTCTCTGGGGTGGGCAGCGACGCACCCCGCCGACGGGATTGCCCTCGGTGGATCCGCGCGCCGGCTGGACACGGCCGGCCGAAACGGGTCTCCGGGCGACCTGGCTCGGGCACTCGACGGTGCTCGTGGAGATCGACGGCGTGCGCGTGCTCACCGACCCCGTGTGGAGCGGGCGGGCGTCGCCCGTGTCCTTCGCCGGCCCCAAGCGGTTCCAGCCGGTGCCCGTGCCGCTGTCGGCCCTGCCCGAGATCGACGCCGTGATCGTCTCGCACGATCATTACGACCACCTCGATCGCCAGACGGTCGTCGAGCTCGCGAAGACGCGCGACGTGCCCTTCGTCACGTCACTCGGCGTCGGAGCGCACCTCGAGGCGTGGGGCGTCCCGGGCGAGCGCATCACGGAGCTCGATTGGTGGGAGAGCCTCGAGCTGCGTCGTGGCGGCGTGAGCGTCACGGCGGCTCCATCGCAGCACTTCTCGGGGCGCGCGCTCGGCGGACGCAACGCCACCCTCTGGTCGTCGTTCGCCGTGCGCGGGCCGATCCACTCCGTCTTCTTCAGCGGCGATACCGGGCTGACGCCGGAGTACGCCGAGATCGGCCGCCGCCTTGGGCCGTTCGATCTTGTGATGCTCGAAGTGGGTGCATTCCATCCTGCGTGGGGTGACATCCACCTCGGGCCGGAGAACGCGCTCGAGGCCCTGTCGCTGCTCGGAGGCGGGAGCCTGCTGCCGGTGCACTGGGGCACCTTCAACCTGGCGATGCACGCGTGGGACGAGCCAGCCGAGACGCTCGTGCAGCTCGCGCCGCAGCGCGGAGCGCACCTCGTGATGCCGCGCCTCGGCGAGCTGGTCGAGCCGACCCGCGCCGAGCGCGTCGAGCCCTGGTGGCGCGTGGTGTCTCAGCCCCCTCAGCGAGCGGTCAAGGCGTTCCACGCCGCGAGCGAGTCCATGTAGTCCCGCCAGTGGGCGATCTTGCGGCTCTCGAGTCGAATGACCGAGCAGAATCGGTTGTCGTACTTCGCGCCTCGCGACCATGCGCGCTCTTCAGAAGAGGTCCAACACCTCTTCACCCGCTTTCGGCGCGTAGACGCCCTCGATGAACATCCGGTACACGCCGACCTCCTCGGCGGCGTACGCGCCGACGGAGACGCCCTGCAGATGCTCCGTGCGGTTCCACACGGCGCGAGCCGCCCGGTCCACGGCACGCAGGAACAGGGCACGGTACGCGGGACAGAGATCCCGGACGCTCGCCGCGTCCTGCACCATCTCTTCGATGTAGAGCCGTCCTCTCTCGAGCGCCTCGGCCTCCACTTCGTTCGCGGGCCTCACCTTGGCACGTCGGGCGAGCTCCTCGAGATCGTGCCCCGTCGCCACGCCGGACCTGGCGACGATCGCCCCCTTGAGCGCGTGCTCGATGCCCAGCGCGGCCAGCATCAACGCCGGCAGGTGGAGGCGTGCGCGATACGGCCGCGAGAGCCGACCCGCACCCAGCCGCGCGGTTCGCGCGGTGAGCCCATCGAGCTGCAGCTGCCTCTGCACCGCGACGCTAGCGCGCATCAGCGTCGCGCCCTTGTACAGCCAGCCGTCCGGGTTCTTCGCCTCGAACTGCATCATGAAGAGCCGCTGTCGCTCTTCGATGGCGGCATCGCGCTTTGCGCGCTGCCGGGCCGGGTCCCCCGCAGGCCGCGAATGGAGCCCGACCGCAACCGACGTCGAATGAATGCGAGTGTCTCCTGCATGGTCCATGGGGGGATCTCCTTTTAAAGGTGTCTGCTGCGAGCGCACGCCGGACAGAACCAGCGGCCGAGACCGTTCCCGCGCGCCTCGCCGAGCGCCTCGGTGCGCGTGTAGTCGTGCGGCTCGTGCCCCCAGCCCGCGGCGCGGAATTTCCGGACGGCGGCGACGCGCGCCATCAGCGGGAGATCGCGTTTTCCGCAGACTTCCGCGTTCGCCGAACGACAGACGTCGCACGTCACGCGAATGTGGGCCGCGCTCAGAGTTTCGAGGGGCACACTTCGACAACTACTCTTCTGTTCAGTGCCGGTCAAGAACACTGCTGAACGGTCTACGGTCAGCTTCCCGTGACGTCAGCGGCTTCGGGCTTCAAGCGCGCCGCGAGCTGGCGGGTGGCCACGAGCTGCGCTCCCCGGCACGCGGCCCACCGCACCGTCTCCGGATAGCGCCATCCCTCGTGGCAGATGACGATCCCGAAGGTCAGAGGCCCGACGCGGAAGAGGCGGCGTTCCGTGCCAGCCGTGAAGAAAGGTTCCTCCGACGGGTCCAGCTGGACCTTGTCCTGGAAGCCGCACCGGTCGCCGCCGGCGTCGATGACGAGGGCCGTTATCCGCACCTGCGCGTCGACGATTCGCTCGGTGCCGATGACGGCTGCGACCTTCGCCTCGGCGCATGCCGAGGCCAGGGCGCTCCAACCGCGCTCGAGGAAGTCTCGGTCGGGCGGGGGCACGTGCTTCTGCGGTGCGCGATAGCCGGGGACGTAGCACTCGGGGAAGACGATCGAGCTGGCCCCTGCCGAACCCGCCGCGGTCACCCGAATGGGCGACGCTCCCACGTTTTCAGACGACGTGGCTGTCCTCCGAGTGTCCTCCCAGCATGAGAAGACGACCGATCCTTGCCGCCTACGCTTTGAGCACCGCTCTCGCCGCCGCCGTCGCGTACCAGAGCGGATGCGCGTCCCGTGGCAACGCCGACGTATCGTCCTCTCCGTCTCACCCCGCCCTGGGAGCCCGCTTCGAAGCCGCCTCGGTCCTCGTACCCGCAGGCAGCGACTGCACGCTCCATGCGGCCGGGACGCCGGCCACACCGGAAGACCTTCGATTCTCTGCCGACGAAGACGGCGTCGCCCGCTTCTACGCCGCGCGCCCACAAACCCCGGGCGACCTCGACGCGCTCTCGCTCGACTGCATCGAGCCGTCGGGCACGTCGAGAACGCACCTCGTCGACCTTCGCGCGAGCGAGACGTTCGCGCCGCGTCCGTTCGATGCGTCGAAGACGACGCTGGAGTTGCGCCCGGGCCTCGAGGGCGACCCGCGGCGGTTCTCGAGGGAGGAGCTCATCGCCAGGGGCTACGGGCTGCGCCCCGATCCCGCGTCCAACCCGAGCGGCTATGCGCGGTGGCTCGCGGCAGCGCGCGTCCCGGCGCACAAGCTTCGAAGCGCGCCGCCCCGCGCATCTCGCTCGTCGCACGGCGCGGGCCCGACCCCCAGCGTGGCGACGGCGGTGCGAGCCGAGGCCGGTGCAGCGGCACCCCTCGACGCGGGGATCGGCAGCAACTCGGGCAACCCGTGGACGGGCGCGCTGCTCACTGGCTCGTTCGTACCGAACAAGTCCAACCCCAGTCTGACCACCAGCTACCTGGCCAACGAGGCGACGTTCGTGGTGCCGGGCATGACGGTCAACGCCATCACGACGAACAACACGGCGACGACGATCTGGAACGGCCTCGACAACGTGTTCCAGGCGATCGTCGACGTGAACACGGGCCCCAATTCGGCCGCCGTGAGATACGGCATCCATCGCCAGATCTTCGCGCCGACCCTGAACGGCACCGCGGGGACGCTCAACCAGCAAGGGGTCGACTTCACCCCTGCGGCCAACGACACCATCTTCGACGAGGAGTGGTACTGCGACGCCTCGGGCAACCCGAACCTGACGGGCGGCTATGCCTGCAGCTCGATGACCGACCAGACGCAGAACGTGGTCTGGGATTGCAGCAAGGCGACGGGCTCGTCCTGCGCGCCGTTCCAGATCGGGACGGCGACGGTGAGCAAGGAGTCGTCGCTGGGCCAGTGGGCCGAGTTCGTGATCGAGAACGACACGGTGCAGGCCTCTCCCAACAACAACACGTTCTGGCCGGACTTCGCGCCCACCACCATGACCGGCAGCGCGCTCGTCGTGCCGGGTAACGGTGCCGGATACTCGCTGAGCGGAGGGATCAACGAGGTCTGGGCGACGACGACGACGGATCCCTCGGTCACCGTGATGTACGACTGGACGCCGCCCGCCGATCCGTCGCACGTGACGGTGAGCCTGAGCGGGAGCGAGGGCGTGTCGTGGAAGGTCGCGCCCACCATCCCGTCGTGCACGTTCGGGACGGGCGGAACGCCGACGGGTCCGGGCGGGACGCTGATCCCCGACGCCTCGTTCACGACGGCGTCGGCATCCACCACCTGCGCGTCGGGGTTCGACTACGCGCCGGGGCTGCCGGTGCAGGAGGAGATCTACACGGTCAACTGTCCGACCTCGTCCGGCTTCACGGTGAGCGCGCTGATAAGCGGCACGTGGACGCCGCTCCCCAACGCGTGCTCGAACGGCGCGCAGCCCGGGCAGTGCGGGTCGGCGACGATACCGAACCAGTTCGTGGCCGGGTGGCAGTACCAGGGCGTCACGCAATCGGGGCTCGGCATCAAGAAGTCGGAGATCATCATGGTCTGCGACGGCGCCGGGCAGTGCAGCGCGCCCTTCAGCCTGACCGCGAGCGACTGCTTGACACCCGTCAGCACCTTCTCGATCTCCCCGAATCCGCTCTACAGCCCGGCCGGTGGGCCGGGGCCGAACGGGACGATCACCTGGACGAACGCGCCGACGTCTCCCGCCAACTTCTATTACACGGTGAACAATCAGCAGTCCGGCATCTCGGCGTCGGTCCAGGTGTATAACGGCGTGCCGTACTTCGCGTTCATCGCGAACGGCCCCACCCAGCCCGAGACGCTGAACTACACCGTCACGGCGACCTGGAGCGGCCTCACGTTCACCGCGCCGGTCACCGTCGAGGTCACGCAGTGCATCGCGCAGTCACCATCGGTCGCGTGCGAGGGCCGCACGTGTGGTCCCTACACGGACGACTGCGGCAACCCGGTCAACTGCGGGTCTTGCTCGGGCTCCAAGCCGTACTGCGTCTACGGGCAATGCGAGGCGTGCGCCGAGCGGACGTGCCCACCCAACGAGCACTGGAATCCCACGACTTGCGCCTGCGTGGGCTGCCCGTGCGGGGAGATCATCCTCGACGGACACACCATCTGCGCCGTGTGCAAGTAGCTCGTCAGTTCTGGCTGTCGTCGTCGTCGGGCAGCGCGGCGAGCGCGTTTCCGAGCGCAGCGAGCTTCGGCGTTCCCCAGCCGCTCGCCAGGTCCCATCCGCGCGTCGCGCTGTAGCCCGGGATTCCGGCGAAGCCGTTGTTGCCGACGGTGATGTCGTGTGCCGCGGGGGCGAGCGCGCCGAGCGCACCCAGGAGGTACAGCTTGGCATTCAGGTAGCCCAGCGGACGCCCCGCGATCTGATTGAAGTCCGCCGCGATGCCCGCCCATTGCGGAGATCCCTCGCTCGTACCTCCGATCAGGTAGTAGCCCGGCGGCAGCCCGGGCAGGCCCAAGTAGATGAGGATCCCCGTCGACGGGTCGGCGTTGTACGAGACGTCCGGGAGCCCGCGGTGGCGCGCGAGCAGCGTCTGGTCGGACGCCGGCAGGACACGCTGCCAGATTGGCTCGGGGAAGATCTGACTGACCCCGCCGCCCCCCGCGCCGTTGTCGTCCCAGACGGTCTCGGAGATGTAGTTGCCGCTGGTGTCCGCCGTGAGGCTCGTGCCCCCGACGGCGGTCACCCACGGCGAGGACGACGGATAGTTGACGGTCGGGAAGGAGTAGAAGGTCGCCCCGTCCTGCTCGTAGTTGGCACTTCCACTGTCGCCGGCCGCGGCGAAGACGGTGACGTGCTCGGCCCGAGCCCGCTGGTAGACCGCCTCGAACTGCGCGATGACCTGCTGCCCCGCGCTGTCCATCAGCGTGTTCTCGGTGGCGGCCCAGCTCTGCGAGAAGACGTGGCCCAGGTGATGATCGAGCGCGTACGTCTCGATCTGGATGAATTGCGGCATGCCCACGGTGCCCTCGGTCTCGCTCACGGGGCTCGTGAGCAGCACGATGTTCGCGCCCGGTGCCATGGAGTGGGCCCACTCGACGTCGAGGGTGGACTCGAGCGCCCAGCCGACCATGTCCGAGTTCGTCGGGTCGAACTCCACGGTCCCGAGCGGCGAGAGGACCTGGAACGACGGCGGATCGGGCAGGCCGTAGTCGGAGTCGAACTGCTTCAGGTCGGCCGCGATCGTGGGGCTGCCGAACGAGTCGACGATGACGATGGTCTCGCCCCTGCCGTCGATGCCGTCGGCCAGCAGCGCGGAGACGCCGTAAGCGTTCTGCATCTCTTGCGGGCTGTAGCAGGGAACCCCGATCACGCTGCGGCACAGCGCGTCGGTCGGCGCGTCTCCGGCTTTGCCGGGCGCCTGCCTCACGCCTTTGACCTGACGAAAATCGACGCTGCCGCCGCTGGTGAGGATCTCGACTCCGCTGGCGTTCAGGTCGCCGACGGTGCTGAGCGACGGGCTCACGCTGCCCGAGGGACCAGAGCTGCACGCGGAGACGGCGGTGAAAGCGAACGCGATGAAGGCACTACGACTTCCGCTTCCGAGATTTCGCATGATCAATCCCCCTGGAGAGGCCGCGATGCGGTGGGCGGCATCGATCGCACGATATGCGTCGCGGTGCCATGGTCATTTGTGCGACGTGGTTGGGCCCGGTTTGTTTTTCGGACGCAGCGTTCCAACGACGCACGATTCTTCCGAAGCTCGCGGTCCTCGTCACGGGCGCGTCACGGAGCATCAACGAGATGACGGCCGTGGCTGTCGCGCGCCTGGGCGACGTGCGATGATCGAATGGTGGCGGCTACGCTCGCCCGAGCGCCTGTAGGCAGTGAGACCGTGCTCGAGTTCCCCGCGGTCGTCGAACCGCTGCAACAAGTGCGCAGCACGATCCTGATCGCGAGTCTCGGGAACATCCGACTGGCAGGACACTACGACGCCTATGCTCGGTGGGTGCCCGAAGAGCACCTGCGCCTGCTCTCGGAGACGCTCGCCGCGACCTGGATCCCCGTGCAGACCGCCGCCGCGCACTACGCGGCGTGCGACAAGCTCGCGCTGCCCACCGACGAGCAAGTGCGCATGGGGCGCAAGACGGTCGAACGCATCGGCCGATCGATGGCCGGCGCCGCGCTCCGTTTGGCGCGCGAGGCGGGCGCAACCCCGTGGGTGTTCTTTCCGCACATGCAGCGTCTCTGGGACCGTGCTTACGGCGGCGGCGGAATCGCGGTCTACAAGCTCGGACCA
>Ga0335069_10003230_pt1 | contig 24744 bp, 16 predicted proteins | sample Lox_Sample_11_FD_206714 | JGI IMG/M metagenome (GOLD analysis project Ga0335069, IMG submission 206714) | Soil microbial communities from Loxahatchee National Wildlife Refuge, Florida, United States - Lox_Sample_1.1 | ecosystem: Environmental > Terrestrial > Soil > Wetlands | place: USA... | reverse complement strand
GTACTTCTTCTACGGCGCCGGCTTCGGCGCCATCCGGTCTGCAAAGCTCGCGACGGCGGTCGCGTGCCCGTGGCCGTACCCGGAGGCCAGGGTCTACGACCCGAACGCCTTCTACGAGCTCGCGGGCCAGCGCGGACCCTACTCCGAGGGCAACTGGAGCGGCTGGATGAGCGCCCAGCCGTCGGGACGCCCGAACGTGTCGCCTCCCACGGATGGCGGCCGCTGCGGGAGCGGCGGTGGCTGAGACGCGGAGCGTCGTCATCACCGGCGCGTCGCGCGGACTCGGCTTCGCGTCGGCCGCGCATCTCTACACACGCGGATGGCGCGTGATCGGCGCGATGCGCTCGCCCGACGTGGGACTCGAGCGGCTGCGCGCGGCAACCGGGGCGGCCGTCGACGATCCGCGCCTGATCGGCGTGCGACTCGACCTCGAAGATCCGTCGTCGATTCCGTCCGCCGCGAAGGCCATCGAGGAAGCCGTCGGCGCGCCCGACGCGCTCGTGCACAACGCCGGCGTCGCCGCCGTCGGGACCGCCGAGGAGCTGCCGTTCGAGGTGTGGGAGCGCCTCTTCCGGACGAATTGCTTCGGAGCGGTGCGGCTCACGCAGCAGCTCCTCCCGTCGATGCGTGCCGCCGGTCGCGGACGCATCGTCGTCGTCTCGAGCCAGGGCGGCATCCGCGGCATGCCGTGGGTCAGCGCCTACTCGGCGTCGAAGGGGGCGCTCGAGCGCTGGGCCGAAGCGCTCGCCGGAGAGATCGCGCCGTTCGGCCTCGCCGTCACGATCCTGGTCGCGGGAACCTTCGCGACGGACATCATCACCGAGCAGACTCCGCACTACGGAGACCCGAACGGTCCCTACTCGAAGCCGTACGAAACGATCGACCGCCGGGGTCGCGCCATGGTGGCGCGGCTGGCGAACCCACCCGAGCGCTTCGCGTCCGCGCTCGCGAAGGCTCTCGACGAGACGGCTCCCTTCGCGAGGCACGCGGTCGGCTGGGATGCCCGCCTCTTGCTATTCGGCAGCCGACTCCTGCCGGGTCGGCTGCTCCATCACCTGCTGAGTCGAGCCATGGGGCTGCCCGCTCGGGGAGCCTGGAGGAAATAAGGTGCAACACGAATCGAGGATGCTGATCGACGGCAAGCTCGTCGCCGGTGAGGCCGGCCGCTTCCGGAACATCAACCCGGCCACCGAGGAGGTGATCGGCGAGGTCGCGGACGCGTCGAAGGCCGACATGCAGCGCGCGATCGACGCCGCACGCCGCGCGTTCGACGAGACGGGCTGGTCCACCGACCGCGCTCTGCGCAAGCGCTGTCTCCTGCAGCTGCAGGACGCGATCGAGGCGGAGAAGGAGGCGCTCCGCGAGGAGCTGATCCTCGAGGCGGGCTGTCCCCGCATGGTGACGCTCGGGCCGCAGCTCGACGCGCCGCTGAAGGGCGCGCTCCGCTACCCGGCTCGGCTGATCGACGAGTACGCCTGGGAGACGGATCTCGGCGAGGCGTTCGTCGAGCTCACCGGCCAGCAGACCGCGCGAAAGATCTGGCGCGAGGCAGTCGGAGTCGTCGGCGCGATCGTGCCGTGGAACTTCCCGTTCGAGGTGACGATCCACAAGCTCGGTCAGGCGCTCGCCACCGGGAACACCGTGGTGCTGAAGCCGGCGCCCGACACGCCGTTCAACGCGACGCGCCTCGGGCGCCTGATCCTCGAGAAGACGGACATCCCCGCCGGCGTCGTGAACGTCGTCACCGCGTCGGATCACCTCGTCGGCGAGGAGCTGACGCTCTCGCCGAAGGTCGACCTCATCTCCTTCACCGGCTCGACCGCAGTCGGACGCCGGATCATGGAGAAGGGCGCCGCGACGATGAAGCGCCTGTTCCTCGAGCTCGGCGGAAAGTCGGCCACGATCGTGCTGGAAGACGCCGAGCTGTCGAAGGCGTGCCTGATCGGGATCGGTCCTTGCTTCCACGCGGGGCAGGGGTGCGCGATCCCGACCCGCATGCTGCTGCCGCGCTCGCGCTACGACGAAGGCGTGAAGATCCTCCAGGGCATCTACGCCTCCATCGTTCCCGGCGATCCGCAGGAGCCCGGCACGCTATGCGGTCCGGTGATCTCGGCGAAGCAGCGCGCGCGCGTGCTCGGCTACATCCAGAAGGGCATCGACGAAGGGGCGAAGCTGCTCGTCGGCGGCACCGAGAAGCCCGCCGAGCGCGAGAAGGGCTTCTGGGTGAAGCCCACGCTCTTCGTCGACGTCGACAACCGGATGACGATCGCCCAGGAGGAGATCTTCGGTCCCGTGCTCGCCGTCATCCCGTACGACGGCGAGGAGGAGGCGATCCGGATCGCCAACGACAGCATCTACGGCCTCGCAGGGAACGTCATGTCGGGATCGCTCGAGCACGGGCTCGCCGTTGCCCGTCGGCTGCGCGCCGGCTTCCTCGGCGTCAACGGCGCGGCGGCCTACGGCGCCGACGTTCCCTTCGGCGGCTACAAGGCGAGCGGCGTCGGACGCCAGAACGGCATCGCCGGCTTCGACCAGTACACCGAGCTGAAATCCGTGGGCTACCCGGTCGCCTGAGGAGACGCACGTGCAGCTCTTCGACGATCTCGAGGACTTCGGCTCCTTCGACGACGCCGTCTCCGGCGACGTGCGCGATCCCTACACCGGACTGGCAGCGATGCGACGGCTGAATCCCATCCAGCGCCTCGACACGTCCGGCATGCCGCACGAGCAGTCGAAGCCGGTCTTCATGGTCTACCGCCACGACGAGATCGAGCAGGTACTGCGCGATCACGAGAGCTTCTCGTCCGGCATCGTCACCAGCGTCTTCGGCGACGTCTTCGGCGCGCAGGTGATGCTCGGGATGGACGAGCCGCAGCACGGCCGGTACCGCTCGCTCGTCTCGAAGGCGTTCACGCAGCGGGCGCTGGCGCGGCGTCAGGAAGAGCTGGTCGAGCGGGTGGCGCACGATCTGATCGATCGCTTCGCCGCTCGCGGGCGCGCCGAGCTCGTGCGCGAGTTCACCTTCCCGTACCCGACGCGCATCATCGCGGGGCTCCTGGGGCTTCCCGAGGCCGACTACCCGCAGTTCCAGCGCTGGTCGATCTCGCTGCTCTCCTTCACCGTGAATCGCGAGCGCGGCATCGCCGCCTCGGGCGCGCTGAAGGAATACTTCGCGCCGATCCTCGCGGCCCGACGCGCCGCGCCGCGCGACGACCTCATCAGCACGCTCGCGCACGCCGAGATCGACGGCGAGAAGCTCAGCGACGACGAGATCTACTCCTTCTTGCGTCTGCTGCTCCCGGCCGGTGTCGAGACCACCTACCGCTCGACCGGGAACCTGCTGTTCGGGCTGCTCTCGAATCCCTCGCAGCTCGACGCGGTCCGCTCGGATCGCTCGCTGATCCCGCAGGCGATCGAGGAGGCGGTTCGCTGGGAGGCGCCGCTCCTGATCATCACGCGGGTGGCCGCCCGCGACACCACGCTCGCGGGCGTTCCGATCCCGGCGGGCTCCGCGGTCATGCCGATGCTCGGCGCCGCCAACCGCGACGAGAGCCGGTACGAGGATCCGGACCGCTTCGACGTGTTCCGCGCGCAGAAGCCCAGCATCTCGTGGGGCCACGGCACGCACGTCTGCCTCGGGATGCACCTCGCGCGGCTCGAGATGCGCGTCGCGCTCGAGCTGCTGCTCGACCGGCTGCCCGATCTGCGGTTCGATCCCGAGGGCAAGGATCCGCACATTCGCGGGCAGGTGTTCCGGTCCCCGACCTCGCTGCCCATCCTGTTCCGCGCGTCATCGCGCTAGAGGAGAATTCCGATGTCGCTCTTCGATCTGTTCCGATTCGACGGCAAGCGCGTGCTCGTCGTCGGCGGCGCGACCGGCATGGGTGCCGCCGCCGCCAGGCTGGCGCTCGACGCCGGCGCCGACGTGGTCGTGATGGACTACGCGAAGGTGTCGCTCTCCGGTGTGAAGGCGATCCAGCTCGACCTGGCGAAGAAGGCGTCCATCGACGCCGCCGTCGACGCCTGCGGCGGTCCGGTGCACGCGCTGCTCGCGTGCGCGGGTGTGGCCGACGGGACGCCCGGCATCGAGAAGATCAACTTCATCGGCCACCGCCACCTGATCGACCGCATGCTGGCGAAGGGCATGCTCGGCCGCGGGGCCGCGATCGCGTTCATCTCGTCAGCGGCGGGACTCGGTTGGGAGAAGGGACTGCCCGAGCTGAAGGAGCTGCTCGAGACGCCGGACTTCGACGACGCCGTCGCCTGGGTGCAGAAGCACGAGAAGGCCAACTACTTCTGGATGAAGCAGGCGGTTTGCGCGTACGTCGCGAGCCAGGCGTTCCCGATGCTCCAGCGCGGCATCCGCATCAACGCGATCTGCCCGGGCCCGACCGACACGCCGCTCGCGCAGGCCAACAAGGAAGTGTGGCTTGCGTTCGGAGCGGACTACCGGAAGGACCTCGCGATCGAGGCGTCGACCCCGATGGAGCAGGCCTATCCGCTGCTCTTCCTCTGCAGCGACGCGGCGGCCGCCATCAACGGCATCACGCTCATCACCGACGCCGGCTACATGAGCTCGGGGATCACCGGCTCGTACCCGAACGCGACGATGTGGGCGAAGGTGCTGATGGGGAGGACCTGATCACTTCGGCGCGAAGCGCTGGCCGCCGTCGAGTCGGATCGTCGAGCCGTTCAGCATCGGGTTCTCGAAGATGGCGCGGGCCATGCGCGCGTACTCCTCGGGCCGGCCCATGCGCTTCGGGAAGGCGGCGTCCTTCGTCAGAGTCTCCTCCATCGCGGGCGGGATGCCGCGCGTGAGACCGGTGTGGAAGAGGCTCGGCGCGATCGTCATCACGCGGATGCCGAGGCTCCCGAGGTCGCGCGCCATCGTGAAGGTCATGCCGGCGATGCCGGCCTTCGCCGCGGTGTAGGCGACCTGGCCGATCTGTCCTTCGAAGGCCGCGATCGAGGCGGTCATCAGGATCACGCCTCGCTCGCCGCTCGCGTCGGGCTCGTTCCGGCTCATCCGCTCGGCCGAGAGCCGCGCGACGTTGAAGCTCGCGATCAGGTTGAGGTCGATCACGCGCCGGAAGGCGTCGAGCGGGTGCGGACCCTCCTTCGCGAGCGTGCGCTTCGCGATGCCGCCGCCGGCCGTGTTGACGCTGAAGTGGAGCGCGCCGAGGGCATCGCAGGCGCGGGCGATCGCATCCTCGGTGCCCGCGAAATCCGTTACGTCGCACGGGTAGAAGCGCGTGCCGCCGCCGAGCGCGGCCGCCGCCTCCTCGCCCTTCGAGCTCGGCAGATCGAGCAGCGCGACGCGCGCGCCCTCCGCGACGAGCACCTCGGCGGTCGCGCGCGCCATGCCGGACGCCCCGCCGACCACCAACGCAGCCTTGTCTTTGATCTCCATTTCTCCTCCTTGTCAGGCAGTCACTTCGGCGTGAACACCGGCATCTGCGACCAGCCTCGAACGGTCGAGGTGCGCGCTTGCACCGCGTGCTCCCAGTCGACCTGCCACGACGGGAAGCGATTCAGCACCTCGTCGAGCGCGACGCGGCCCTCGAGCCGCGCCAGCGCGGCGCCGAGGCAAAAGTGCACTCCGTAGCCGAACGCGAGGTGGTGATCGATCTCGCGGTGGATGTCGAAGCGGTCGGCGTCGGGGAACTTCCGCTCGTCGCGGTTGGCCGACGCCGTCAGCAGCAGCATCACGCTGCCGGCGGGAACGACGCGTCCGTAGTGCTCGACTTCGGTCGTGACGTAGCGCGCCTGCACGGGGGACGGCGACTCGAAGCGCAGCAGTTCCTCGATCGCATTCGGGACGAGCGCGCGGTCGACTACCAGCTCGCGGCGCTGGTCCGGGTGCTCGGCCAGCACCTTGCCCGTCCATCCGATCAGCCGGGTCGTCGTCTCGTTGCCGGCCGCCGCGATCAGGTTGATGTACCCGAGCAGCTCCGCGCGCTCGAGGCGCCGGCGCGTTCCCGTCTCGTCCTCGAACTCCGCCTGCAGGAGCTCCGTCATCAGGTCGTCGGAGGGATGCGTCGCGCGCCACTCGATGTACGCCTCGAAGGCGTCCGACGGATTCATGCCCTCGCCGAACTTCGCATCGAAGTCCGGCATCTCGCTGTCCGAGAGCCGCAGGCCTGCGTCGATGCGGTCGCGGAGCGCCTCCTGATCCTGCTCCGGGATCCCGAGCAGCATGCCGATCGTGCGCATCGGCATCTGCGCGCCGAGATCGCGCACGAAGTCGAAGCCGCCGCGGCCGACGAGCGGGTCGAGGCAGCGGGCGCAGAACTCGCGCACCTTCGGCTCGAGCGCGCTGATCCGGCGCGGCGTGAAGAGCCGCGTGACGAGGCCGCGGTGGATGTCGTGCGCGGGCGGGTCCTCGAAGATGAACACCCCGGGAGGCATCTGCATGCCGCTCCGGATCAGCTCGAGCAAGGTGCCGCGCGCGGAGCTGTACGACTTCCAGTCGACCGAGCACTGCTCGACGTCGTCGAAGCGCGAGAGGGCGAAGAAGTCGTAGCGCTCGTTGTAGTAGAGCGGCTGCTCGTCGCGGAGCCGTCTCCACACCGGATACGGGTTCGTGTCGATCTCGAAGTCGTAGGGGTCGTAGTAGACGGGCTTCGGCTGCGAGGTCATCGGGCACCCTCCGCGAGATACAGCGAGAAGTGGAGGCTGAAGTCGGCGCGTCGCTGTGCGGGCGCGCTCGGCAGTCCGATCATCAGGCCGAAGAGGCCGGTCAGGCAGACGCGCGCCGCCGGCTCCGCCTCGAGCCCCGCGCGCAGCTCGCCGCGCGCGGCGGCCCCGGCGAAGTGACGCGTCAGCGCCGCGACGATCGGGAACGGCTGGTCGTCGATCGGCAGGCCGGCGGGCCGACGCGCGTAGATCGCGAACATATCTCGAAAAAGATGCGCGTCACCGAGGCGTGTCTCGAGATCGATCACGCCTTCGGCCAGCTCGTGCAGGGCCTCGCGCAGGCTGCGCGCGCGATCGAGTCGCGCCGCGAGCGCGCGCTCCTCCAGGAACTGGAGCTCGAGCAGCACATGCCCCTTGGTCGGGAAGTGGAAGTAGAAGGTCGGGCGGGAGACGCCGGCCTCGCGCGCGATGCGGGCCACGTTCGCTCGCACGAGCCCGACGCGGCGGAACTCCGCGATCGCGGACTCGAACAGGCGCGCGCGGGTCGCGTCGACTTTGCGGCCGCGGCGTCCCGGGAAGGCGGCAGGGAGCGACATCGGCGCGCAGTCTTCCGGCGGGGCTGACGCCTGTCAATCCAGTCTTACGAGTGTCAGAAGAGAGTCGCGCCGGCCTCCGCGTCCCGAACCAGAGGCGAAGGAGAGACCTAAAGATGGATGGAGAGTCTGGCGTCCGACCGGTCGGTCGGTTAGGCTGGGCCGGCATCCGTTCCGAGGTTCGTGGATGGCGGCGACCCCCCTCAGCTCGCGCGACAAGATCCTCGATGCGGCCGAGGCGCTCTTCGCCCGACGCGGCTACACCGGAGTGGGTCTGCGCGAGCTCGCCGACGCGACCGGGCTCGGCAAGTCGTCCCTGTTCCACCACTTCTCGAGCAAGGCCGAGCTCTACTGCGTCGTGGTGTCGCGCGCGCTCGAGCGCATCGAGGCGCGCGTGACGCCGGTGTTCGACTCGAAGGCGCCGCCGCAGGAGCGCGCCGAGCGTCTCGTCGTCGCGCTCGTCGATCAGCTCGCCGAGCAGCCGACCACCGCGCGCCTGCTGCTCCGCTCGCTCTTCGAGGAAGAGGAGTTCGCGGACGATCCGCCCGCGGAGTCCGCGCGCGCGGAGGCGATCGTCACCTCGCTGGTGTCGCGCATGCAGGCGCTGCTGCACGAGGGCATGGAGGCCGGCGTCTTCCGGCGCGTGTCGGCCGCGCACACCGCGCAGACCCTGATCGGCGCGACCGTCTACCACTTCGCGTCGGCCGAGGTCGGCGAGGGCATCCTCGGCAAGCCGCTCTTCTCGGCCGAAGCCGTGGCCGAGCGCAAGTCCGAGCTCATTGCACTGCTCCGGCACGGGATCGCTGCGCCCGCGAGCCCGTCCCCCCAAACCTGAGGAGGAATGATCGTGGAGAAGCTCATCGCGGGACACCGCAAGCAGGTCGGCAACTTCGAGGTGATCGACATCATCGACGAGAAGGAGATCGCGCGGCTGCGCTCGCAGCTCGACGTGAAGGTCCCGATGGAGCTGCACTGGACCTGGAACTACGGCTCGGAGGTGGCCGAGCTCCGGAATCTCTACGAGAAGGGCAAGCAGAACCAGTGGAACGCGGAGGTCGATCTCGACTGGAGCATTCCCGTCAGCAAGGACGAGTGGGTGATGAACCCGCAGGCGTCGATGCTGGCGCAGATCTGCCAGCTGATGGGCAAGGACGAGGCGACACAGAAAGCGGCCGCCTTCGACGAGCTGGCCCACCTGTTCTCGCAGCTCCTCCACGGCGAGCAGGCGGCGCTCCAGCTCTGCGGTCAGCTCACCAACGTCTGCGACAAGATGGACGAGAAGTGGTACGCGGCGAGCCAGGTGATCGACGAGGCGCGCCACGTCGAGGCCTTCTCGAAGCTGATCCAGCGCAAGTTCGGCACGATCTACCCGATCGGGCCGACCCTGAAGATCCTGCTCGACATCCTGCTCGAGGCCGACAGCGCGCAGAAGAAGACGCTCGGCATGCAGACTCTCTTCGAGGGCATGGCCGTCGGCATCATGGACATGGTCCGGATCGAGTGTCGCAACCCGCTCGTGATCGAGTCGCTGCGGCGGATCGAGCAGGACGAGGCGCGACACGCCGCCTTCGGCGTGCTGATGATGCGCCGCGTGGTGCGCGAGGCCAGCACCGAGGAGAGGCACGCCATGGAGGACTGGGCCTTCCAGATCCTCGAGGCGCTGAACGCGAATCAGCAGCTCGACATGCTGCATCTCCTCGGCCCGAAGTACGGCATCGACCCGATGAACGTGACGCAGATGTTCCTGTCGCTGCCGAACTTCGCCGAGCTGAACAGCATGCCGTTCATGCACACGGTGGTGCCGAACCTGCGGAACCTCGGGCTCCTCACCGAGCGAACCGAGAGCCGCTGGCGCGAGCTCGGCATGATGATCGAGAGCTCGCCCGGGGTGAAGGGCGTGCCGCAGGTGGCGGCGAGCTGACGGACCGTCGCCCGCCATCCACGAGACCACCACGAGCCGTCCGGGTTCGTCCGATCTCGTCCGCTCGTCGACCACAAGGGTGTGACGTTTCGTCGAGATCCCGCGCGTCGGCGAAAAAATTCGTTGACGATGTGGCGCCGACACATCCAAGATCCGCCCCGCTGGATCCGCTCGTGCGGATTGCTCGGTGCGGGGTGTGTCGGTGGGGCGTTGCGGTTCGGCCATCGGGCTGCTTCTCGCTCTCGCGATCGCGGGAGGGCCTTGGCTGCTGTCCTGCTCGCCGAACCGCAAGATCTTGTCGCTCGAGCCCTACCAGCTCCTCGTCTTCCCGGGTGAGGCCGCGCTCGGCGCGACGGCGTTCGCCGTCATCAGCTCCAATTACGTCCCCGGCGCGGACGCGGTCGAGGCCTACGACCTCGACCGCAGCCGTGTCGGCATCGGGATCAAGGACGCCGCGGGGGTCGAATGGCCCGCGACCGTGCGGAGTGTGTTCCCGGTTCAGGCCTCCGCCACGAGCCGCCTGGCGCAGACGCGGCCGGGAGCCTGGGTCACGCTCGTTCTCTTCGACCTGCCGACCAACTCGGGGATCGACCTCGGCACGAACCCGAACTTTCTCGCCAGCGTGATCGTGCACATCGACACCGTGGCGATACCCGATGATGTGATGACCGGCTCGATCCACATCACGGGGTCCGGCGGCCAGCCCACCACGATGCTCTGGCCTTCCCTCTCCGATCTCGAGCTCGCCCCGCACGTGATGCGCTTCCGCGCTGTGCGTGACACCGATGGAGCGGGGCCGCTGGGCGGATTCCCGGACGAGCCGGGCGGCACCCAGATCGCCGGACTCGAGGGCGAGCTCGTCTACTTCTATGCCTGCTTCGCCAATCTCGAGGTCTACACCGGCAGCGAGGCCAGCAATGCGGGCATCTATCTCGGGCCCGAGAGCGATACCCCCGGCTTTGGAGGCTGGTTCAAATCGCGGCACTTCGTCCTCACCGATCCCGCAGGATTCACACTCGTGCCGCCTCCGGGTGGGGACGACGATGCGCTCGGCGAAGGGCCGCTGATCGAGGTGACCTTCGACCGCCCCAATCAGTCCCTCTTCGCGTGTACCTCGGACCTCGAGATGATGTGGCTCTGGAACGTCTATGCGGTGCGGCCGGACGCGGACGCGGACCACAGGACGATCGCCGATCAGCGCGGGACGGGCGCGCTGTCGACGACCAGCAACCTGTTCCGGGTCTATCCGATCCCGATCCCGATCCCGCAAGGGCGATGACCGTGATGCGAAGAGCCGCGCTGCTGCTGCTGATCGCCGGGCTCGCAGGGTTCGGAGGCGCTTGCACCTACGGCCATCAGGAAGAGCAATCCGGTCCCTTCCAGCCGCTGGTGTTCCCGGGCGAGGCGCGCCTCGGAGCGAGCGCCTTCATGGTGATCGACTCGAACTACTTCCAGATCGGCGATCAACTCGAGCGCTACGACCTGGACCGTCATCGGGTCGCCATCGAGGTGCAGGGCAATCTCGGCAGTGCCCCCGCAGCGGTGCGCAGCGTCTTCTCCCTGGAGTCCGGGCGCGCCACGGGCGACGCCAAAGCGCGTCAGAACGCTTGGGTGACGGTCGTGCTCTTCGATCTCCCGAGCGCGAGCTCGGGCGTCTTCTCGCCGCCCTATCCGCAGGATGCGCGGCTGCGCTTGAAGGTGGACGGCGCGACGGTGTCGGAGCTCGAAGGCGGGATCTGGGTGATCGGAGACGGCGGCCAGCCGACCTCGATGAACGCCACGCCGCTCTTGCCCTCGTTGGAGAACGAGCTCGAGCCGCGCACGATGGTTCGCCTGCGCGCGCGCGGGAGCGGCGCCCAGGGCTTCCAATCGAGCTGGACCATCGGCGGGATCAGCGCCGAGGTCGCGTTCAAGTCGGCGTGCCTGCAGAACCCGCGCGCTTTTGCCGGATCGGATGCCGTCAAGGCGGGCGTCACGGTCGGTCCGCCGCACGCGTCGACCACCGACGCCGGCTTCGATGCGGTCCAGATCGTGCTGAGCCAGCCGCGCGGCTTCCAGCTCGCGATGGCGACTCCCGCCGACGCGACGCGACTCGGCAACGGCCCGATCCTCGACATCACCTTCGATCGGGTGCCGAGCTGCAACGATCCCCTGAGCAGCGAGCTCGTCAAGATCCGCTCGCTCCAGATTCGCAGCCTCGACGGCTCGGTGCGCGTCGCGCGTCCGGGGGCCGGGGAGACGAGCTTCGACGGATCCGACTTCTTCTACGTCCACTACGTGGACCCGGATCGGACGTGATCCGGCGCGCGCGCACGTTCGTCCTGATCGTCGGGCTCGTGGCCGGGAGCGCCAGCGTCGCCCGCGCCGGGCTTCCCGGCGACGTCAACGGAGACTGCGTCGTCGACGTCGCCGACGCGGTGCTGCTCGAGCGCGCCCTCGCCGGCTACGTGACGTTGACCGACGAGCAGGCGGCCAACGCGAACGTGCCGATCAACGGCACGACAGACAAAGTCGTCGACGTCGCGGATCTGGTCCAGATCAAGCGCATCGTGGCGCGCGACGTGAGCCCGGCGACGCCGCTGCCGCGGCCCACGCTCGGCACTCTTCCGCCGTCGACGAGCACGAATCCGATCGTGGTTTCCGGAGGCAATGCTCCTTCGGGCTCCACGATCACACTCTATGTCAACGGACGCCTCTTCCCGTACACCGCGACGGCGGCTGCCGATGGCACGTTCTCGTTCGACAATGTCAGCGGGACGACCAACCACTTCATGCAGATTCCGCTCGTGGATGGTGCGAACCGGATTACCGTGGTCGCATCGCAGAGCGGCAATCAGAGCTGTAGCTCGCAGCCCAGGGACGTCGAGTTCGATCCGCCGACGCTCACCAATCCGCCTACGCTCACGAACGTGAGCACGGTGTGGACGCCCGGGAGCTTCGGGGGTAACGCGGTCACCATCAATTCCGACTTCGTCGTTCCCTCTGGCAAACAGCTGGTGATCCAGCCCGGCGTCGTCATCACGATGTCAGGTTCGGCCAATTTTCAGGTCGCGAATGGTGGGAATCTCCAGATTCGGGGCACCGCAGCCCAGAAGGTTCAGTTCGGGCAGGCGGGCACATGCGACTTGACACAGAACACTCAGCATTGGGATGGCATCGAGATTCTGTCCTTCGCCAACCCGCGCAACCGGATCGAGTATGCGGTGATCGATTGTGTCACCAACGGCGTTCGGGTCAGCGACGCCGCGAACGATGGTGCCCTGGTGTTCTCGTTCTCGGAGGTGAGTCACTGGAGCAACGAGGCCGTTCAGATCAATCCGGGTAGGGATGCACCGAATGGAACGGTTGCTGCGCAGATCCTGGACAGCCTGTTCCAGACGGGGCCGGGGCTCTACGGGATCGTGTCGGATAGTCCTGGCAGAGGGAATCCGCCGAACGACAGTCGAACGGTCCTGATCGAGCGCAATGTCATCCGCGGAACCCTCGATGCCTTGTCTCTGCAGGCAATACCGGACACGGTTGTCGCGAACGACATCCGTGGCGCGAGCGTTGCCGGCGTCTTCCTCAGTCTGATTGACAACACGGTGAGTTTCACGATCGAGGACAACACGATCACGGACAACTGCAGAGGTGTCGTGCTGAAGACGACGGCGCAGATCAAGCCGACACTCCTGCACAACTCGATCTTCGGCAACGACGAGCATTGCGGCTCCAGCTGCACCCCTTCGGCGAGGGGCTGCAAGGACTACACGTTCATCACGGACCTCTCCGGGTACGGGTACGACTGCACCGGGAATCCGCCGCCCGGCACGCTCGAGTCCAAGTACAACTGGTGGGGCTCCACCGACTTCGCCTACATCCAGAGCCGCATCGATCAGCCGTGCCCCTCGAACCCGATCCGCTACATCCCATACCTCGACGCGCCCTTCGATCAAGGAGGTGCTCCGGTCGGCGACGGGAACGTGCTCCAGGGCACGATCCCGGCCGGGACGCTGGCGGTTGGCACCTACAACGTGGTCGGTACGGCGACGATCAGCGGCAGCGTCGCCATCCAGGGCGGCACGACGCTCGCCTTCGCGCACAACTCCGAACTGGTGGTGACGGGCGCGGGCAGCCTCACGGCGCAGAGCGCCGTCTTCACGTCCCTCGTGCCCCAGGGTGCCCAGCCGGCGCCGGGCGACTGGAAGGGCATCACGATCCAGGCGGGTGGCCACGCGAACCTCGCCGACGTGGTGATCAGCTACGCGGCGACGCCGCTGAAGGTCACGGGCAGCGGCAGCAATCTCGACCTCGGCAGCTCCCTCGTGCAGAACTTCAGCATCAGCCCGGGCATTCGCGTCGAGAGCGGCGCCTCGGCCAACATCCACGACAACCGCGGCACGAACCTCGGGATCATCGCCGCGTCCGGCAAGGACGGGATCGCCGTCGCGGACACGAGTGCCAGCGTCACCATCGACAACAACGAGATCCGGGGCGGTACGGCGGGTGTCCGGATCACGAACGCGTCGCCGGTGCTCCGCGGCAACTATCTCCGGAGCAACACCTTCGGTGTGTACATCACCGGAAACGGCAGCCCGCTCATCACGCAGCGCACGACGCCGAGCGTGCTGCCGAACGAGATCACCGGGAACTGCTGGGGCATCTACCTGAGCTCGACGCTCCAGCCGACGCCGGTCGTCACCTACAACAAGATCTACGCCAACACCCTTTGTCCGAACGCCACCGAGACCAACTACCGGATCGACAGCTACGGAGCGAATCCGGCACAAGACCTCCAGGCCGATCACAACTGGTGGGGTGGGAGTTCCGACACCGTCGCCACGGTCGCGGCGACGATCCACGATCGCAGCGATGTGTCGACGCTCCCGACCGTGGACTTCCTGCCCTTCTACCTCAATTCCTCGATGAGCACGACGGGGGGAGACGGCAGCACCTTCCTGCTGGGAGGGGTATCCAGCAACCCCGGAGATACCGGCGACATGCTGCCGCCCGGGCCCTACACCGTCGCCGGAACGATCTACGTGTCCAACGTCTGGCGGCTCGGTCCGGGCGTCACGCTCAATTTCGCGGGCAACTACGCCGTGGTCGTGAACGGCGACCTGAAGATCGCCGGCGCGTCGGGCCCGACCTCGGGCGTCACGCTGGGCGCGGCCGGCGGCGTCACGCGCTGGGGCGGCATCGTCGCGAGCGGCGCGAGCGCATCGGTGGATATCCAGTACGCGACGCTCGACAAGACCAGCACGGCGATCTCGGTCACGAACACGACGAAGCCCGTGTCGATCGCGGACACGACCATCACCAACTTCAGCACCGGCATCCGGCTGGACGGTGTGAACCCGAGCGGCGGCGCGCAGATCGTCCGCACCACGATCGACAACAACCCCGTCTCGGGAACCGGCATCGCCCTGAGCGACTCCACCGCGGTCATCCAGAACGACACGGTTCGCGACGTCACCGTCGGCATCTCGGCCGAGGGCGATTCGACGGCGACGATCGGCTCGAGCGCCACGACGGGGAACGTGATCGAGCGCTTCGTGGACACGGGCATCCTGTTCACGGGACCTCAGGTGGACGGCAGCATCCAAGCCAACACGATCAACAACAGCGCGCTCACGGCCCAGCAGGGCCAGGGCATCCAGCTCGTGAACGCGTCGCCGCCGATCACGGGGAACACGATCACCGGGACCTACTTCGGCATTCACGCCTTCGCAAACTCCAACCCCGTGATCGGCGGTGGAAACCTCCTCTCGGGCAACGTGTGGGGCATCCTGCTGCGCGGCGAGCGCTACCCGAATCCGCCTCCGAACGGCGTCTATCACAACCCGAATCCGGTGATCGAGGGCAACGCCCTGTCGAACGCGTGCGCGGTCACCGGTTCCCCCTATTGCATCTACTCGCCGCTCGCGCCGTCGGACCTCTGCCCGAAAACCGGCGGAAACCTCTGCATCTCGGGCTACCAGTACGACGCCAACCTGGTGATCGACGCGCGCCAGAACTTCTGGGGCACCGCGGACGAGACGACGATCCGCTCGAAGATCTTCAACGAGGGCGCGAATCCGATCCCGGTCGACTTCTCGAGCTATCTGAACGCGGCTCCCCCCACTGGAACGGTGGTCGGAGCGGCGGCCGTCTTCACCTCGATCTTCCGCGACGTCGGGGCCAGCCCACAGATCATCCGCCCGACCCTCGGCATCCCCTCGACGACGATCTCCTTCACGCTGACGGCGGACGCTACGAGCGGCGCGCTGCGCATCTACCAGGAGAAGGAAGACGCGTTGATCCAGAGCTTCAACCTGGGCTCGTTGGCGGCGGGTACGCACTCGCAGAGCTGGGACGGCACCGACGCGAGTGGAGCGCTCGTCGCCGACGAGGCCTATCGCTTCGAGATCGACGCGTCGCAGGGGGGGATCACGCATACGTTCAGCCTGACGCGAGACGGCACCGTACTCGGCGCAGCATCGCCCTACACGGATCCGAACGTCGGCTGGAACGCGCATCAGAACCAGTACTGGAAGGGGCTCGCCTACAACCCCTACGGATCGCCGATGCGCTCGATCCTGCGTGTGGACGGTGGCCCGGGAATCTCCGCGCCGGGCGCCTTCCTGGTCACGCGCGCGCTCGCCCCGTCGCAGAAGCGCCTGATGGTCTTCGACGGGCGCGACGAGAACGGCGTGATCCTCTCGAGCCCCTCCTCGTCCCAGAGCGACCGCTACCTGGTCGGCGTCCACGGGCTGAACGTGATCACCCGCAACGCGATCTTCGTGCAGGACACGGCGCCGTCGGTCTTCGGCGAGAGCTACGTCGCCTCGCCGCCGACGATCGACAACGTCGAGGTGCTCTCCGATCCCTATCTCGCCGTTCCGACCTACGACCAGGTCTCGACCTTCCGCTATCAGCTCGACCAGAACGCGACCGTCTCGATCTGGATCCTGAAGCCCGGCGTGAAGGACCCGACCGTGCCCGGCGGTGTGGCGGCGGTGCTCGTCTCCAACCAGGACCAGGACGCGACGGCGATCGTGCCTCCGTTGACGGGCCCCACGCCGATCATCCACAGCGTCACCTGGGACGGATTCGGCGCCGACGCGGACGGCGAGGTCCTCCAGGCGACCGCCTCGGGCTCGTACACCTTCTTCATCGAGGCGCGGAATCGGACCTGGTCGAATTTGAAGACGAGCTACCGGGGCACGATCCAGGTGCGCCTCGCGCCGGGGATGTAGGAGAGCGTCAGTGGAAGGGCGAGGGCGGATCGGCTGGCGTGGCATCGCGATGCTCTCGCTCGTGCTGGCGGCGCTTTCGATCGCGTCGCCGGGACACGCCGGCCTGTCGGCTCCCGGCACGGCGGGCAAGCCCGCGACGCCGAAGCTCGAGCCTCCGAGCACCTGCAACAGCTGCCCGTGCTCGCCGACCCAATCGGGACCCGATCCGAAGTGCCCGTGTGACGGGGCGGCGGTGGCCGATGGCGACCCCGTGATGCTCTTCAACGGCGCCTTCGTCCACGAGCGGACCGACCTGGTCGTGAACGGAGTCGTGCCGATCGAAGTGATCCGCCGCTACGACAGCTCGAGCAGCTACGACTCGCCCGTCGGCTACGGCTGGTCGCTCAACTTCGACGTGCGTCTCTACGACGTGGGAACCGAGATCGTGGTGCGCACGCGCTGCGGCGGACAGGATCGCTACGTCGAGCCCCCCGGCACCGGCGCGGCCGTCGCGGCGCCCGCGAATCCGGCGCGTGGCAGCGTCCCGCGGCTGGAGCGCCTGGATAACGGCCTCTACGTGGTGAGCTACCAGGGTGGCTCGCGCGCCTTCTTCGACGACCGCGGGCGCCTGGAGTTCCTCGAGAATCCCCAGGGCAACCGCCTGCACCTGACCTACACGTCCGCGGATCGGCAGCCGCTGATCGGCAGCTCGCCCTATGGCGTCGACACGAGCGCGCCCCAGGTGGTCGCGAAGGTCTATCAGCTCTCGCGCGTCGCCGAGGAGCTGTTCGACCGCGGCGTCAGCACGCCGGTCTTCGTGGCCACGGGTCGCTACGTGGACTTCGGCTACGACGGGAACGGGCGGCTCTCCACCGCGAGCAGCTCAGACGGCCGGGTCGTCACCTATGTGCACGACACCGTGAGCGGTGGGACGACGACGAAGGGCAACCTGACCCAGGTGCAGGGGCTGGTCGGGCTCGTCGACGCGTACGGCTACACCGATCCGAACGACGTCCACGATCTCACGTCGCTCCTGGAAGGGCAGGGCGCGGGCGGCGGCTCGCCGCCGGTGGCGCCCGTCGTCCTCACCTACGCGAACGATCGGGTGGCGACGGAGACGCTCGGGCAGTCGCTGTGGACCTTCCAGTACCCGACGACCGAGGACTGGACGCGGACGGTGGTGCGCCGCGTGGTGAACGCCGCCGGCACGCACAACGCCACCACGAAGTACACCTTCAATGCCTCGGGATTCGTGGTGCAGCGCATCGATCCCGACGGCACGAAGTACGATTTCGTGCGCACTCCGGCGCCGCCGCCGGCGCCTCCGACCCCGTCCGACACCTTCGTCGACCAGATCCAGGTCTCGAGGCCGAACGGAGCCGGCGGCTACAACGTGGTCCGCACGACGAGCCTCGGCTACGACGGCGAGCACCGGACGTCGCGCAGTGTCCAGGTCGTTCCCGGCTCACCGGGCGTCACGCGCACCGAATCCTGGGAGTACGACGGCGAGTGGCTGAAGGCTCACCAGCTCGTCCAGTCGGACCAGCCGCAGCGGATCTTCCGCACCGAATACAGCTTCTATCGCAGCGGTCTGCACGACGGACAGCCTGGCTACTCGGCGACGGCGCCGATCACCAACATCTACCAGATCCAGCGCGCGGTGACATCGCCCGGTGGCGTGCCGAGCTACGAGGTGACGACGCTCGAGTACGACCGCTACGGCCAGCTCGCGCGCGTCACCCCGCCGGCTCTCGCGACCAGCCCGGACAACTTCGCGATCGTGCGGAGCTACTACGACCTCTCGGATCCGAACGTCGGCACGCGCGCCATGCTGGCGGGAATCCATCTCGAGGCCGGAGCCGCGCTGCCCGAGCTCCAACGGAGCTTCAGCTACGACGCGCGCGGCTTCCTCCACGTCCTCACCGACGCGCGTAGCCACACGACCACGTTCGGCTGGGACGACCGCGGTCGGCTGACCCGCGTCACCAACGACCTCACGCCGGCGGAATCCGTGCTGCTCACCTACGGCGCGCCGAACGCGAGCAACCCAGCCAGCGTGCAGCCGGGCGCCTACCTGATTCAGATCGAGCGCGGGAGCGGGCCGACCCAGAGTGAAGATCAGATCGAGCGTCGGCTGGTGGACGCGCGCGGCTTCCTGGTGGGCGTGCAGCGAAAGAACGACGACGGCGTGTTCGAGAGCTTTGCGACCTACGCCTACGACAGCGACGGCAACCGGCTGCGCGCGCTCGACGGCCGGGGCGAGCTGCACAGCTGGACCTACGACGATCTCGGCCGCGCGCTCACGTTCTCGGACCACGTATCGCTGTGGAACGGCAGCGGCAACCCGCCGGCAGCGCTCCACACGACGAGCTTCGAGAACGACGCCTTCGGCGACCGCACGAAGGTGACCGACGACAAGGGGCGGGTCACCGACCTCGCCTACGACGGCGCCAATCGGGTGCTCTCGGTGACGCAGGAGGGTGGCGGCGATGCGCCGAGCCTCCAGGCGCCGCTGCTGACGGCCTTCGAGTACGACGCGGCGGGCAACGTGACGAAGGTCACGGACCCGAAGCTCCAGGCGACGATCTACAGCTACGACCTGCTCTCGCGGCTCGGAAGCGTGCAGCAGCCGGGCAGCGAGACGGTGTCGTACCTCTACGACGCGCGCAGCCGGCTCGCGAAGACCACCAACGCCCGCGGTCAGGATCTCGTGTACGGCTACTTCCCGTTCGGCGGCCTGGAGACGGTGCTGTTCGACGCCGACCACGACGGCCTGGCGGGCACGGGCGAGCGCACGCTCTCCTACACCTACGACCCGAACGGCAATGTGACCTCGACGAAGGACACGGCATTCCTGACGAGCGCGCAGGCCGGCGGCGGTCTGCCGGCCGGGCGGCTCTTCAGCTTCACGTACGACGCGCGCAACCGCCTCGACACCACGACCGCGCACTACATCGCGGGCGCGCCGGTGATGGATGCGCGCTACGACGCCTTCGGGCAGCGCGACGAGCTGGTGCTGGCCGACGGCCAGACCTTGCGCCACCAGTGGCACTACGACCTGCAGGGCCGCGTGGTGGCGGCCTGCCTGCCGCAGGACGCCACCACCGACCCGTGTACGGCGACCGGCGCCACGAAAAAGCTCGGCTTCATGCCGCTCGCGGACGACAAGCTCGGATCGATCGCGCACGAGAACGGCCTCGTGACGACTCTGGCCTACGAGGACTTCGGCCCGGTCCATTCGATCGGCGTCAGCGGCGCCTCGGCGCAGCAGCTCGTCTACGGCTACGACGAGCTCCTGAACGTGAGCAGCATCGCCGAGACGCAGAACGGCACGGCCGTCAGCCCGAGCTTCGGCTTCGGGTACGACGCCGTCTACCGCCTGACCGGCGCGACGTATCCGGCAAACCTCGATCTGCCTTCGAGCGAGAGCTTCGGCTACGACGCCGCCGGCAACCGCGACGACGACCCCTCGAACCCGACGCCCTGGGCCTATGATTCGGACAACCGCCTGACGAAGAGCCCGGGCCTCTCGGCGCGCTGCTACGACGCGGACGGCAACCAGACCTCGACGCGCAGCAGCGGCGACTGCGCCACGGGCACCATCGCACAGAGCTTCGGCTGGGACGCGCAGAACCGGATGACGAGCTTCAGCGAGGGCTCGACCTCCGCGAGCTACGCCTACGATCCCTTCGGGCGAAGAATCGAGAAGACGGTGAACGGGACGACGACCTTCTACCTCTGGGACGGCGATCGGCTGCTGGCCGAGTACGACGGCTCGGGCAACAGGCAGGTCCGCTACGCCTACGTGCCGGGCTTCGCGCCGGTGCAGGTCGCGTACAAGAACGGCGCCAGCGAGAGCATCTACGACGTGCACAGCGATCATCTCGACACGCCGAGGATGCTCACGGCGTCACCGGGCCAGACGGTCTCGTGGCGCGCGAGCTACGAGGCGTTCGGTCGCGCGCACGTGAGCACCGATCCGGACGGCTCGAGCGTGACGCCGGATCCGCAGATCCAGTTCAACCTCCGCTTCCCGGGGCAGTACTTCGACGCGGAGTCGGGGCTGCACTACAACCGATTCAGGTACTACGACGCGAGCACGGGGCGGTACATCAGCGCGGATCCGATCGGGCAGTTCGCGTTACTGACGGGGGGCGGGCGTCGACTGGGTGCCGCGTCGCAAGCAGCGCCATCCATCCTCGCAGCGCCAGGAAGTCGATGGGCCCTTGGACTGGCTAATGGCAACCCGTACTGGTATGCGGCTGGGAATCCTTTGGTTTCGCTCGACCCGCTTGGCTTGATTTCGCTTCAGGTCGGCCCCGTCACAGTCGGGTATGGGAGAGACGGAGGCTTCGGCGAGGCCAATGCTGGTGATTGGGGGCTTTCCGTAGACCTATATGGAGATGCTCCCGTACACCGCGACGATTTCCCGGAGCAGCCCGTACCCGATGACGCGACCATCGGATACTCGCATCTTTCAGAAGGTGTCGAGGTTCAGGTAGGTCCATTCATTTGGGGCCACTCAACTGGTGAGGGCAAGGCAATCACCGATCATGCAGATCCGAGCCTCTACGGGCAGCAAGGTGTGAACTACTCGATCGGGTGTAACGGAGACGGATCGCCACCGTGGGTGCCTCGCCTTACCTGGGGCTTTGGTTTTTCCATCAATTTTGGAGGTAGTGCGACAGTTGGCCTATCCGGACTCTAGTGCTCGTTCACGCCTCCGTGCCCGGCTGTTGGCGGTTCACCCGGCAGTCAGTGTCGTTGTGCAGCTCGTGGCAATCGCCGTAGTGGTTCTGGCGAATCGGCTTCTTCCCGGACTGCTCGGCGATCAAGGCCGGATCTTGGCGAATGTTCTTCTCTTGACTTATCTGGCGGGGTACTTCGGGTGGATCTTGGTGGCTGCTGAGTTGAGCACGATGGTCATTCTGGTGCTCGTGCTGAGCATTGTCGGGATCGGATACGTTGGATTTCACATTCAGAGATCCGTCGAACTCGGAGAATGGACCGGAGACCCCCGACGGTTCGGGGTCGCATTTGCTGTCGCCGCGACATTGTTTGTGGTCGCTACGGGCGCGATCTCATTGTCGATTTCGAAACGGTCCGGCAGGCCGAGTCCGTCACGGTTCCTGATGAGCTGGCTCGTCTTGCTAACGGGTCCGGGTTGGCCGGGGAGCATCCTGGTGATCCGACGGACTCTCGGCTGATCGAGTCGCACGAAGTCGAGCTCGACCACGCGAAGTGAAATCTTCGACGTGCACAGCGATCACCTGGACCCGCCGCGCATGCTCACAGACAACACGGGTCTGCCCGTGTGGCGCGCGAACTACGAGGCGTTCGGTCGCGCGCACGTGAGCACCGATCCGGACGGCTCGAGCGTGACGCCGGATCCGCAGATCCAGTTCAACCTCCGCTTCGGGCAGTACTACGATGCTGAGTCGGGGCTCTCGTACAACCGGTTCCGGTACTACGACGCGAATGTCGGCAGGTACGTCAGCGCGGATCCCATCGGGCAGGGCGGTGGAGCGAACGTTTTCCAGTACTCTCAAATGAATCCGTTGCGGGTCATCGATCTACTCGGACTCAGAAGTCTCACGCCCGAAGAGTGCAAGAAGATCAGGGCGCTCTTGGATGCCGAAGAACAGTATGGAACGTGGGCCGCTGCGTTCCTCTACAGTGATCTCCAGTCGGCTTCGGCTTCGGCAAGCATCTCGACCCGGAACTCGCCCCTAACAAAGACACGCCCTCGGCAGTAGGGGACATCGATGTCGACTGGTTAGTGCAAACGCGCACGGCCAACGTCGGTGCTAGCCCGAGAACCTCGGATGTCGCCTTCTGGGCGTTGAAGAACACGTGGAACAACTTCAAGAAATTGTTGGGCGACCCCAATTTTCCGTCGGTCGACGACATAACGTCTGACGCCGAGGAAATGACGATGCTCAACGCAATGAGAGACGGAAAGCAGTCCTTCTCGGATTTCTTCACCGGTGACTTCATGAAGAAGAACTGCCCCGACCTTTGCGAGCAAAAATGAGATCAATCTGAGGTCAAGCGTGGCCAGACTAGTTCGCGCAATGCCCGGGGTTACCGGTCTTATCGTTGGCTTGATTGTATGCGTCGCGACCACCGCGGGAATCATGGCGTTCAGGTCGAGACCTGTCGGTATCTCGGACAGGGCAGAAGTTCCAAGCCATTTTCCTGTTGTCGTTGTCCAACGAGATCAAGCTGGAAGCGATAGGCAGATCAGATGTCGGGTGGAGTTCTTCGACACGGTCACTTCCAGCTCAGCGACTCAGCACGACCAGTTTCTCGTCAGTGATTCCGAGATGGACGGCTGTCTTCGATCACTCGACTCCCAAGAGGACTTCACCGATTCCACCGGCCGACGGCTGCCGGTTTGGAAGATTCACGCGTCGATCTCCCGAGTCGCCGATGACCGAACGCAGCAGTTCGAGGTCCTCGCGACCTGGGACGACGATTGGATCAATCGGGGGTGGTATGTCTCCGATCCGAACGGCGTTCATCCGAGGCGCTATCAAGGTTTCGGGGCAAGCGCGACCCTGTCGTCCCTCTTCAGCGGCTTGGTACTCGGTGCGGTTGCTGGAATAGTGACCACGCGACGAATCGGTAGATCGCGATAGTTGAGCCTCTCCTAAGTCTGGCAGTGCAGATCGTGAGTTCCTTGGGGGCGTGACCTGCTCTCGCGGCTCGCGAGCGTGCAACAGCCGGGCACGGAGACGGTGTCCTACTTCTACGACGGCCGCAGCCGGCTCGCGAAGACGCTCGACGCCCCCAAGATGCAGCAACGCCTAAATGAGATTGGTCACGGCACTAAGGCGACGACAACCTGCGATCCGAATGCGGACGCCGACAAGATTAACAACTTCGCCGAGCAGCGAATGCACGATTCGGATCGTGCCCCCTATAGCTGGAATCCCCTCCACTTCAATACGTGCACGTCTTTTGCGAACGACGCGCTCGAAGCGGGGCAGCAGTGATTAAGCGGCTGGCTCCTTGGCTCCTTCTCGCCGTGTCCCTTGTCGGGAATCTGTACTTGCTCATTCTGCTGCTTGATGCTGGGGTTTCGCTCGATGGCGCGAGATCGCAGGTGGAGCGCTTGAGAGAACGCAGCGATCTTGCACTCTTCGTCGTTCGTAAGGAGTGGATAGGAAAGGAGCTAGCGAGCGTTGTCGCCCTTTCCGAGGAAATTGGGCGGCAAGGTGTAATCGTCAAGAGGACTCCAGATGGTTCATTCGAGATCGGTGACGTTATCTTTGAAATCAGAGACGGCACGGTAACGCAAGTGCGTTACTTCGACTGAGCAGATCCATCATCAGAGGGCTGACACTCTGGCCGCCGCGCATAGCGCGTGAGCCTTCTAGTTTCCCACACACTGTCGAGTTCGCGGAGAAGCTGCGAAGAATCCTTCGCCCTGAGCCTTACGATGCGGACAACCGCCTGACGAAGAGCCCTGGCCTCTCGGCGCGCTGCTACGACGCGGACGGCAACCAGACCTCGACGCGCAGCAGCGGCGACTGCGCCACGGGCACCATCGCACAGAACTTCGGCTGGGACGCACAGAACCGGATGACGAGCTTCAGCGAAGGCTCGACCTCCGCGAGCTACGCCTACGATCCCTTCGGACGAAGAATCCAGAAGACGGTGAACGGGGCCAGCACCTTCTACCTCTGGGACGGCGACCGGCTGCTGGCCGAGTACGACGGCTCCGGAAGCCGACAGGTCCGCTACGCCTATGCGGATGGCTTCGCGCCGGTGCAGGTCGCGTACAAGAACGGCGCCAGCGAAGACATCTACGACGTGCACAGCGATCATCTCGACACGCCGAGGATGCTCACGGCGTCACCGAGCCAGACGGTCTCGTGGCGCGCGAGCTACGAGGCGTTCGGTCGCGCGCACGTGAGCACGGATCCGGACGGCTCGGCGGTAACCCCGAACCCCGGCCTAACGTTCAACATTCGGTTTCCGGGGCAGTACTACGACGCGGAGAGCGGGATGCACGACAACCGGTTCAGATATTACGAACCGGGCACCGGCAGGTACACCAGCGCGGATCCTATCGGCCAGTATGGAGCGCTTTCCCCTGACGGTGTACCGGTCTCTGTGGTTGGCCCTTTACCGCTCTCTGATGCAGAGCCCCCTGTCCTTCCGCTGCTAGTAATGAACTCAGGGCAGCGAGGGTTCCCAGACGCGAACCTCTACCTGTATGGGATGAATAATCCGACCGGTATTGTCGATCCGAGTGGTCTTTGGGGATTCGGCGCCATTGGGTCAGGCTCGGCTGAGGGTGGCGTCGTCGCAACCGGCGTCGGCATAACCGGAACTCTCGTCGGAGCAGGCGTCTTCGGGGGAGGATCTAAGGGCGTGAATTTTGGAGCTT
>Ga0335069_10003228_pt1 | contig 24750 bp, 23 predicted proteins | sample Lox_Sample_11_FD_206714 | JGI IMG/M metagenome (GOLD analysis project Ga0335069, IMG submission 206714) | Soil microbial communities from Loxahatchee National Wildlife Refuge, Florida, United States - Lox_Sample_1.1 | ecosystem: Environmental > Terrestrial > Soil > Wetlands | place: USA... | reverse complement strand
TATCCTCGAGCAAAGCGATGTCCTGCTCGAGCTTGCCCGCGATGTAGACGACCGTTCGGCCTCTCTTGCGCGCGAGGTCCTCCAATTCGCGAATCGGTGTTTTATCAAGCCGGCCTTCATCGATGTTCGCCACATAGAAAAGGGGCTTTGACGCGATGAGGTTGAAGGAGCGAATAAGCTGCCTTTTATTTTCGTCGTACTGATCGTTATCGATGAACGAGCCTTTCTCGAGCACTTCTCTGACTTCCATGAGCATGTCATGCTCAGCCTGGTTCTTTTCCTTGGATATCTTTGCAAGCCTTTCGATCTTTTTGAGCCTCTCTTCGACGATCTCGAGGTCTGAAATGACGATCTCCGTTTCCACGATGTCGATATCGCGTACTGGATCCGTATGTGCGTAGACGTGGGGAACATTCTCAGTTCCGAAACAGCGTACAACGTGGGCGACAGCATCTACATTTCTGATGTGGGCGAGGAATTTGTTGCCGAGCCCTTCTCCCTTGTGGGCATCCTTGATGAGGCCTGCGATATCGACAAATTCTATGGTGGTGGGCACCACCTTGTCCGGTCTCACGATAGCTGCGAGACCTGCGAGCTTGTCATCAGGTACCGGCACCACGCCGACATTCGGTTCGATAGTACAGAATGGATAGGGCTGACAGGGGACCGAAAGCGCAGTGAGCGCGTTGAAGATCGTCGATTTACCCGAATTAGGGAGGCCGATAATACCGCAGCTAAAACTCATACTCACACCATATTTTTCGCGCCTGACCTGTGGGGGTAATGGCCACAGGCAAATATCTGAAACAGATACCGCAGGGCCGATTGCCTTCCCGTTTCCGTGTCGCTTACTCCTGCCCTTTCCGGTTATAGATGCTCATAGCCCTGGCGCTGCCGTCACGGACGAACGTATTGAGGGCTTCAGCGGCGGTATCGAGGGCTTCGTTAAGTGCCTCGAGTTCCTCTCTCTCAAACCGTCTCAAGACGTATTCCTCGGCTGCCATGGCCGGATTTCTTCCGATTCCTATCTTTATCCGATGGAACTCAGCCGAGCCTAAGCGTTCTATAACGGACCGGACACCCTTGTGCCCGCCGTCCCTTCCGTTCCACCGAATGCGCACCTTGCCGAACTCCATGTCGAGATCGTCGTGGATGAGCACGAGATCGGCAATGTCGATATTCATCTTTTGTATGAGCTTTGAGAGGGGCTCTCCAGAGAGGTTCATGTAAGTTTCGGGTTTTGCGAGGATCAGGCCCTGCGTGAGCCCGATCCTGCACCCGGACTGTTTCTTGTTGAGAGGGATATTAAATCGTTCGGAAAAGCGGTCTATAACGAGATAGCCGATGTTGTGTCTCGTATGCACGTATTCGGAACCCTTGTTTCCGAGACCACACAGTAAGTACAAAAAAACCTCTATCCCTTCTTGTCTTCCTTCTTTTCCTCTTTCTTGTCTTCCTTCTTGTCTTCTGCCTTCTCTTCGCCTTCCTCAGCGGCTGCAGCTTCTTCAACGACCGGTTTCTCTTCCACAACCGGCGGAATGACCGTTACGATGGCTACATTGGGGCCTTCGAGAAGTTTTACGCCCGGGATCGAGATCTGACTCACGTGGAAGGAATCGCCGATTTCGAGTTCCGATATATCTACGGCGATCTCCTCAGGAATCTGCGTGGGCAGACACTCGACTTTCATGGACCTCAAGTGCATTTCAATGATTCCGCCATCAATCTCACCCTTGGATTTTCCCTTGAGATGAATGGGAATTTCGACCTCGATAGTCCTTTCCATTGAGACCTGGAGAAAATCGATATGGAGGATCTTATCCCCGAGAAATCCTCTCTGGACTTCCTTCACCATAACGGGCCTGTTCTCCACGGTCTTACCGCCGGTAAGCTCCATATTGAGAATCGCGTTTCTGCGCATCTGTTTTCCCAGTCGTTCCCAATCTTTTGTTGAGATAGTGATGGAAACAGGCTCCAGCCCCCTTCCGTACAACACGCCGGGTATCTTTCCTTCGTTGCGGAGTTTTCTTGCCACTCCTTTTCCCTTCGCATCCCGTTTATCTGCCTTGATTAATATTTGCTCCATTGATAATCCTCCTGAAACCTATATAAATAATGAACTGACTGACTCGTCGTTATGAATCCGCTTGATAGCCTCACCGAGAACGGGCGAGACATCGAGCGTCTTTATCTTCTTTGATTTCCTGGCTTCTTCCGAGAGAGGGATCGTATTGGTGGCGATCATCTCGGCAAGCGGAGAATGAATGATTCTTTCCACGGCGTTTCCTGAAAGCACCGGGTGGGTACAACACGCGTAGACGGCGTGAGCGCCGCTTTTCATGATAGCCTCGGCCGCCTGAACGATGGTCCCGCCCGTATCGATCATGTCATCGAGGAGGATGGCCGTCTTCTTTTTGACGTCGCCGATCACGTGCATCACCTTCGAGACATTCGCTTTTTCGCGCCTCTTATCGATGATCGCAATAGAAGCATTGAGTCGTTTGCCCAACTCGCGGACCCTTTCTACGCCCCCTGCATCGGGGGAAACGACCACGATCTCATCTTTTATCGTCTTTTTCAGGTAGTTGAATTGGACCGGTAACGCATACAGGTGATCCACCGGTATGTCGAAGAAGCCTTGAATCTGTCCGGCATGGAGATCCATAGCAAGTATCCTCGAAGCGCCTGCCACAGTGATAAGGTTCGCCACGAGCCTCGCCGAGATGGACGTCCTGGGGAAAACCTTCCGGTCCTGGCGGGCGTACCCATAGTAGGGCATAACGACCGTTATCCTGCCCGCGGAAGCCCGTTTCAATGCATCGAGCATGACGAGAAGCTCCATGAGGTTTTCGTTCACCGGCGGGCACGTGGGCTGAACCACAAACGTGTCCATGCCGCGCACGCTTTCGTCGATCTCCACCTGGACTTCACCGTCGCTGAAGTGGCTCACTTTTGCCTTGCCAAGCCTCACCCCGAGGAACTTGCAGATCTTTTGCGCCAGTTCCGGATTTGCATTTCCGGTCAGTATTCTGAGTTTGTCCAATTTAAGTCTCCTCAAACAATAATTTCTGGGGCGGGAGGATTCGAACCTCCGAATGCAGGCTCCAAAGGCCTGTGTCTTACCGCTTGACGACACCCCAATCTTCTATCCTGCTGGATCCGCCTTATTTTGCACTTTCTCGTAAGCCTTCAGTACATTGGCCTCGATTACCTGTCGGGTCTCTTTATTCAATGGATGGACAGTGTCCCGGTATGTGCCATCCTTCATTCTTTTGCTCGGCATAGCGACAAAAAGTTTATCGTCCCCTCGAATCACTTTCAAATCCCGCACAATAAAACACTTATCAAAGACAACCGACGCGTAGGCTTTTACACGATCTTCATTAATCATGATAATCTTAACATCCGTAATCTCCATAAATATCATCCCTCCCTGCTGATATACTATGAGTTGTAAAAACAGCGCCTACGTTTTCAATCAATCGGGAAGCCTTGCGCGCATCCTCCATACTCGCAAATATCCCGAAGACTGACGAACCACTCCCGCTCATCAAAGAACCCAGAGCCCCGGCTTCTTTTAATCTATCTTTGATAGTCCTGATTTTTGGACACATTGTTATTCCGATTTGTTCAAGATCATTTTCCAGACTACCCGCAATATCACCTATGTTTTTGAAATTACCCATCAATTTAATATTATTTTCGTCTCTTGTCAACACGATTTTTAGCTTCCCATAGACCTCTTTCGTTGATATGACGGCCTCCGGATAGACCACAACATAAAAGAGGGGAGGCAGATGAACGGGGGTTATGATGTCACCGATGCCCTCCATGATGCACGACTTGCCGAATACAAAGAGGGGCACGTCGGCCCCCACCTTTTTGCCCAGTGCCATTAATTCTTCATGCGAGACCGGAAGGCTCCACAGAGTCGAGAGGGCCTTGAGAACGGTGGCCGCATCGCTGCTCGGTCCACCGAGACCGCTCCCGATGGGTATCTGTTTTTGCACGTAAATACGGACTCCTTGGCGGATCGAATAGGTCTGTTTCAAGAGTCTTGCGGCCCTGAACATGGTATTTTGTTCGTCTTCGGGCAGGATCCCTTTGTCGTCTTTAACGATAATGTGGTCGAAATCGAGCTCTTCGATGGTGATCGTATCGTAGAGTGAAATAGGGTCTACCAGGCTGAAAATATTGTGGTATCCGTCCGGTCGTTTGGATAATACCTTGAGGATGAGGTTCACCTTTGCCGGTGATAAGAAGCGTTGTTTCATGGCGGGTTGGTGACGGCCGATAACACGGTCGGTTGATTCACTTCACTCCTTCAAGGCTGAACTTGTCAACACTGTATGCCGGATCGGCGATGAGATTGACTTTGGTCTTGTACGTGCTCTCGATATATTCCAGGGAGTTCTTTTCCTCTTCGTAGAGAAGGTCTGCGACTTCAGGGGACAGGTGAATGTTCACTATCTTCCCTTCACCCTTCTTACACGCGCTCGTCAGCTCTCTTAAGACCTCATAACAGACAGTGTGCCTTGATTTGATGTAGCCTGAGCCTTCACAGTTCGGGCACGTTTCCGAGAGAAGGCTCACTATGTTGTGTCTGGTACGCTTTCTTGTGATCTGAACCACACCAATCTCGCTTATCGGATATGCAAACGTTTTGATTCTGTCTTTTTTTAAGGCTTCCACAAGCGTCTGAAAGACCGTCTCCCTCGATTCCTTTCTCTCCATGTCGATGAAATCAATTACGATGATACCCCCGATATTTCTGAGCCTTATCTGATAGACGATCTCCTTGACCGCCTCAAGATTCGTTCTCAGTATGGTATCCTCAAGGTCTTTCCTGCCCAGGTATTTGCCCGTATTGACATCGATGACCGTCAGGGCCTCGGTATAATCGAGTACGATGTACCCGCCGGATTTGAGCCATATCTTCTTTTGCAGGAGTTTCGCCACCTCGATCTCAATGCCGTATACCTCAAAGATCGGGTCTTTTTCATTAAAAAGCACCACTTCGCATCCTTCTTCAGGCAGATACTCTTTGATGAATTGTTCGAGTTTACTGTAAACAAACTCGTCATCGACGATGATCCTCTTTAGATTGTGGGAGTGCACGTCCCGGATGACTCTGAAGATGATGCCCATCTCCTGATGCAGAATCGCAGGCGCGCGCTGGCCTTTTGCCTTTTCTTGAATGCTCTCCCAGATTCTCAGCAGAAAGTTGAGGTCGGAGCCGAGCTCCTCGGCAGCCTTTCCTTCCGAGGCGGTGCGGGCTATGATTCCATAGCCGGGCGGACACAGCTGCTTTAAAAGCGCAGCAAGTCTCTTTCTCTCCTCCTCGTCCTCTATCCTGCGGGACACCCCGATATGATCTGTAGCCGGCATGAGCACAAGAAGCCTTCCCGGCAAGGTTATCTTGGAAGTGACCCGGGTTCCTTTTTGACCGATCGGCTCCCGCGAGACCTGGACCATGAGCTCCTGTCCGTCTTCAAGCACCCCTTCTATACGCTCACCGCGCTCTATCCGATAATCAGAATCATCGTAGTCTTCATACATCATTTTGTCGAGAATGATGTCACCGACATAGAGGAAGGCTGATTTCTCAAGACCGATATCCACAAACGCCGCGTCCATGCCGGGAACGATCCTTACCACTTTGCCCTTATAGATACTGCCGACCATGCTGTGATCGTTCTTCTTCTCTATGAAGAACTCGACGATGACCCCGTTTTCAAGAAAGGCTATTCTCGTCTCATTAAAGGTTACATTAATAATCAGTTCAGACGTCATAAATCCTGCCGGCCTCTACCTTTATAATCCGTTCAAATGTGCCGCGTGCCCCCAGGTTTTTCACCTTTTTCCCTCTCCAGAGATAGAAGAACCTTGATTTGCTGCGCTTCCACGGGACAAACTCCCGCGCCATATCCTTTTCGGTCACGAGAAGGAATATGTATTCTTTTACCATATCCGTTAAAGCCCCTTCAACAACGTCTTTCACTTTCATGCCGAGCGGCATGGCACGGTTTATCTTCTCGAGTGTCTTCGGGTCCTGAGCCACGTCTTGCGCGGTCTCAATCTCGATGAGCTCGCACGTACTTTCGATGCCGATGGGCAGGGCGTCGGAAAGCGCAATTTTGGGCAGAGGATGGTATTTCCCGTGAGTGTTGATTGTTATGCCTGCCGCCCGTATCGCCCTTAAGAGAATGTTCATCGTGTCAATATGGCCTATATAGCGGGCATCAGAGCACTTGGTATAGCGGAAGGTAAACCTTCGATGAGGCTTAGGACTTAAACTCAGTGGGCTCGCGTCAGCGGGCGCCACACCTACTTCCAAAGCGGGGAAAGAGCGGCCGGAAGTCGAAGAATCGAGGCTTAAGGGACGGCGCAGCCCTGCCACGCGCATTGGGCTACCCTTCTTTCCGCATGAAAGGCCGCACCCCGCGCAGGCATTAAGACAATCCGGCGTTGCCTCCCCTGTTTGCGCTTTCTCGAGCTCTTTTTCCAGAAAGGACGCTTCCGTGCCCATTTGAACGAATGACCAGGGCAGCGATTGGTCGTGGTTTCTTGCACCAAGATATGAACTCATGTCCATGTCGTTATTACGAAACCACTCTTCGTACGGCCCGAGTGAAAAGAACTCCCTCCATGCTTCGAGCCTCGCACCTCGCCTAGACAGAAACTCGAAGAGTCCGGAGATTTTTTCATCGCCCCTCGACACGATGGCTTCCACCGTGCTCACGTTTGTGTCCCGATAATTGACTTTTACGCCTCTGCCTTTCAAGACTCTCTTGATAAGCATCATCTTTTCGTTGAGTGTGGCCTCGTCCTCCATGGGGAGCCATTGAAAAGGGGTATGAGGCTTGGGAATAAAGGGGGAGACGGAGAGGTTGATGTCCATACCTGCCTCGCGAAAAGGGGCGAGTAGTTCCCTGATACCCACAAGATCCTCTTCTTTTTCCCAGGGAAATCCGACCATCAGATAGAGCTTTAACCGTCTCCAGCCGAATTTCTTGAGAAGGGGTAGCTGTTCCGTCAGATGTCCGACGTCAATGTTCTTATTGAGCCTTAAGCGAAGCGCATGTGTGGGCGCCTCAAGGGCGAAGGTAAACCCCGTTCTGGCTATATGACCGATTGCGGCTATCTCCTTGTCGCCGATGCTCCCTATTTTTAGCGAAGGAAGAGAGATGGATACGCCGGGATGATATGTCTTCACATAATCGATGACCTGGAAGAGCACGCTGTAATCGCCCGAGCTTAAGGAAAGAAGGGAAATCTCCTCGTAGCCCGTAGTAGCCATAGCCTGATCAATAATGTCCGTGACGCATCCCAAAGAGCGTTCCCGGTACGGCCTGTATCCGAATCCGGCTAGACAGAACCTGCATCCGTTGGCGCAACCCCTCGATACCTCAACGTTTAACCTGTTATGAACGCTGCCGACCGTGGGTATGGGAGGGCGCGCAGGATGATACGTTTTGTCGAGGTCTTTCATATAGACCCTGTTTACGGTCTTTTGGGGAAACCTCGGGGCATAGACGCCCTCGAACCTTCCCAATTCTTCTATTACGTCCGTTCTTTCGAGTCCCTTGAGCATCTTCATCGCTTTGAGCAGCTTGATGATCAGCTCGTCGGCCTCGCCCACAACGATGAGGTCGAAAAAGGGCTCGTACTGTCTCGGATTGAGCATCAGGGGCCCGCCTCCCACGACAATAGGACCCCCCTCTCTCTCGTCGGAGCGTATCCGGATGCCTCCGAGGTCGAGCATATTGAGGACATTCGACACATTCAGTTCGTAGGTAAGGGAGAACCCCACCATATCCATGGCGCTCAATGGCGTTCTTGATTCCAGGGTAGAGAGTGGAATGTTGTGTTCTCTGAGGTGCTTCTCCTCGTCGATCCAGGGGGCAAAACACCGCTCGCACCATACCGCCTCTACGTTGTTGGCGACTTCATAGAGGAGAAAATGGCCGAAATAGGACATGCCGATCTCATAGACATCGGGATAACACAGGGCGAACCTCACCTCCACGTCCTTTACGTCTTTCATGATCCTGTGAGGCTCGATGCCTGTATAGCGCGCCGGTTTCAGAATATGATTGGGGATTTTCAACATAGGAGGTCCTGAATTAAGGTCACGAGTTGTGGTCCTGCCTGTCTACGCGCCATGTTCCTTCATTACTCGCTTTAAGTCATCCGTGACCATAGTTTCAATCCTCTCGAGCGCTTCTTCCGTGGATGCTTCAAATCTGAGCACAAGGATGGGCTGTGTGTTCGAAGACCGGACGAGCCCCCAGCCGTCGTCGAAGGTCACGCGTACACCATCGGTATCGATGACCTTATATCTTGTTTTATAATATCGGGTGAGGTCTCGTACAATCTCGAACTTCACATTGTCGGGACAATCGATCCGTATTTCCGGCGTGGAGTACATCTTCGGCAGGTCGCTCAAGAATTCCGACACCGGCCTCTGATCGTGCTCCATAATTTCGAGAAACCTGAGCGACGCGTAGATTGCGTCATCGTATCCGAAGAATCTGTCCGCAAAGAAGATGTGGCCGCTCATTTCCCCTCCCATCAAGGCGCCCGTCTCCTTCATCTTTTGTTTGATGAGAGAGTGGCCCGCCTTCCACATGACGGGCTTACCTCCGTGTTTCTCTATATCTTCAAAAAGGTTCCTGGAGCACTTGACTTCGGAAACGAAGTAGGCGCCCCTGCTCTGTTTGAGGATGTCCCGCGCGAAAATTATCATGAGGTAATCGCCCCAGATAATGTTACCTTTCTCGTCTATCACACCTATTCTGTCTGCGTCGCCGTCGTAGCCGATACCCACGTGGGCCTTTTTTTCCAACACGGTCTTTCTCAGCACATCGAGGTTTCTCTCCACTGTAGGGTCGGGAAAGTGGTTCGGAAAACGACCGTCCATGGTGCAGAAAAGCTCGACCACGTCCTGCCCCATCTCCCTCATGATGGGCGCGCTTATCACGCCGCCTGTGCCGTTGCCTGCGTCGAGAACGACCTTGAAACGTTTGTTGAGTTTTATGTTACGCCGCAAAAACTCATAGTAATCGGGTACGATGTTCGCATATTGTCTGTACGCTCCCTTGCCCGTCCCAAATCGTTTCTTTTCTATGATTCTTCTTATTTCCTGGATCTGTTCGCCGAAGATTGTAGATTTTTCGAAAGCCACTTTAAAACCGTTCATCTCAGGGGGGTTGTGACTGCCCGTAATCATGATGCCGCCCTCAACATCGAGGTTGAAAAGCGAATAGTAGAAAAGACCTGTGGGTACGAGCCCCACGTCTATTACGTTGAGCCCACTCTCGACCATGCTGGCGACGAGCAGATCACGGTAATGTTCGGAAGAGAGCCTGCAATCGCGGGCCACAGACGCGACTTTCTTTCCCCGTGCGGCCATATAGGCAGCGTAGGCCCTCCCGATATTGGTTACCGTTTCATCGGTTAAGTCTTTCTCAACATTTCCTCTGATATCGTACTCCCTGAAAATCTCATTATTCATTCGGGGCTCCTATTCGTTGATGTATGCTACACCCAGGATGGCTGCTTCTTCCCCGAGGCTTGCCCGTTCAATCTTCAAGCCTGCGAGCGACGCGGACAGGGCCCTCTTCTTCAGGACCGCCTCCATCTCGGTGATGAGGTGCTTTGTCCCGTAAATCACGCCGCCTCCGAGCACCACAATCTCCGGGTTCAAGAGATTTACGAGGCTTGCCATGGCGGCGCCGAAATATTCAACGACCTCCTGCCAGATCTCCCTGCACAGATCGTCCCCAAGCATATACGCTTCCTCCACGAGGCCGGTATTGAGACGCTCGGTGTTTCCACCGATGAGATCGAATATCCTGCCCTTATAGCCCTCTTCAATCCTGTGTTTTACCCTGTCGATAACGTAGGAGCCCCCGCAGTATGCTTCGAAGCAGCCGTTGTTGCCGCAATTGCACCGGTATCCGTACGGATTGAGGATCGTATGGCCCACTTCAGCGCCCACATTTGAAGAACCCCGATAGAGCTTTCCGTCAATGATCAGACCTCCACCGATGCCGGTGCCTATAAATACACCGAGAACGTCGCGCGGTATCGCTTTCAATCCGAATTTCCATTCGCCGTAAGTGGCGGCGTTCACATCATTCTCCACGTATGTTGCTATCCCGAAGGTCTTTTCCATGTCGTCTTTGAGAGGCGCATTATGCCAGTTGAGGTTGGGAGAAAAGAGTATCATTTGAGACCCTTTTTCAATCTGGCCTGCCGTAGCGATGCCCACCTGCTCGATCCTGTCCAGCGAGACCCCGCCTTCCTTTATTGTCTTAAGCACCAGACGGATTATGTCCTCTTTTACACCGTCGTACCCTTTTTGCGTCTCAGTCGGAATCCTCCGCACAGGCGTCACCATGCCTCCCCGGTCCACGATGGCAGCGGCGATCTTTGTCCCGCCTATATCAATCCCTATTCTCATCCGGTCATCCCGTGATACCACCCGGTTTCTTATCGAGTAGCTCCGCCATCATCATCGCGTTCTTTGCCGCTTTTCCGGCATGACAGTTGTTAAAAAAAACAAAGGTCGTCGATGCCTGAGCGGCGATATCCTGGATAGGGGCAACGAACCGGCTCAGTTCTTGTTCCGAGTAGAGGTAGTCGTAGCGGACTTCCACCGGCTCCTTAAACCACGAAGTGTTTCTCCCGTGAAAACGGAAATAGCCCGTGCGAGACGTAAGCACCGGCGAGAAAGGAAGAAGTCCCTTGAGCTTGGGTTCGTCCACGATACAGTATCCGTAGCCAAGTTGTTTCAGCATATCCCAGTAACGCTCTGCCGACCACCTGGCGTTTCTGAATTCTACGATTGATTCGTAATCCGCTAATTCCTCTCTGAGCGTGCGCAGGTATCCGACATTCTCATCGCTCGGAACAAACATGAAGGGAAACTGGAAAAGCGATGCCTTGAGATTTGTCTTAAGCGGCGCCACACCGGCTCTAAAGCGTCGGCAGACCTCCTTCACGTTCTCGGTTCTTTCGTGCGTCATGGTCTTGTGCGCCTTGACCACAAAGGAAAAATCACGGGATGTCCTTTGTGCAAAAGACTCCATGGTCCTTTCGGAAGGCATCGAATAGTAGGTATAGTTGATCTCAAGGGCTCTGAACCCGAGGCTCTTTTCGTAGTAAGGCAGCATCTCGTGCTTCTTTATGCCCTGGGGATAGACCGTTCCCACCCAGTCATCGAAAGAAAATCCGCTCGTCCCGATCAATATTTGGCCCATGAGTTTTCGTTTGACATCGCTTTCGTATCTACATAATATATGTGGGTAGAGAAAATCTCAAGAAATAATGTCGGAAGCCCTTGCGATATATGGTTAACGGATGGTGTCGGCGTCTTGATGCCAAGCCTTTTTTACCTTGCCCACGGATGGCACGGTCTGTCTGAGACGTGAGCCTCGGGTCCCGCATTACGAATTTTGAGATTATTTCGCCGAAGGCGAGCCCTGAAAGAGACGGGTAACTAGTTCCCGAGAGGAGAGGAGTCCATGGAAAAACAATACGTGCTCGACGATATGACCCTCAAAGAGTCATGGAGGCTTTTTCATATTATGGCTGAGTTTGTGGAGGGGTTCGAGAATCTCGCGGAGATCCAACCTGCTATTACATTCTTCGGGAGTGCGCGGTGCCACAAGGGAGACGAGCTCTATGAGCATACCGTCGAACTTGCAAGGACGCTTGCGAAAAACGGCTTCAATATCATTACCGGAGGCGGCCCGGGCGTCATGGAGGCGGCAAACAAAGGCGCAAAGGAAGGCGGGGCAAAATCTGTCGGCATAAACATAGAATTGCCCTACGAACAGAAACCCAACCCGTACTCCACGATCAGGTTAAGCTTTCGATATTTCTTTGTCAGAAAGGTCATGTTCCTGAAGTACGCAATGGCCTACATCGTCATGCCCGGAGGTATTGGCACCCTCGACGAGTTCTTTGAAGCGTTTACTCTGGTACAGACAAAGAAGATGAAGCCTTTCCCTATTATACTTGTGGGATCTTCCTACTGGACGGGCCTCATAGAATGGATGAAAACGAACCAGCTCGACACAGGCAAGATCAGCAAAGAAGACCTGGAGATATTCCGGGTGATGGACGATCCCCAGGAGATCGTCGAATACGTAAAGAAGTTTGTGATACTATAACGGATCTATCTTGCGGGCGAATACGAGGTAACCGGTATGGGCGATCATTCTGTCCTGCGGGCGCACCCTTTCAGCCACCGTTTTGTATTTTCTGTGCATGATCTCCATGACTTCGATTTGACCGAAGCCCTTCTCCAATGCCTTGAGCAGCTCTGAAATCTGATTGGCCGTTGGAACGATCATACCTACGTAAGCCCCCTGGCTCATGAGACTTCTCACCTTATCAAGGCACGTCCAGGGTTCGCGCACATCGATGAATGCCGCGTCAAATCCGCCATCGGAGTATTCGTTTACATCCCCGTTCTTAAGTTCCACATTGGCCCATTCCCCGTATTTCTCTATGTTCTTTTTTGCGTTCCTGTAGTGTCTTTCTTCCTGCTCAAAGCTAACGATGCTCCCCTCAGGGCCTACAGCGTGAGAGAGGATATAGGTGAGGGCGCCGCTTCCCGTGCCCACCTCGAGGACTCTGGAACCGTTCTTTGCGTTAATCTTGAATGCTATAAAGAAGCTGTCTTTGGGAAATACGATCTGCGTTTCTCTCTTGAATGCGTACATCACCATATCTTCGACAGTCGGCTCATAGATCTCATATTCACCGATCCGTTCTCCATAGGCCCTGCCGATAATATCCGAGTAATCGAGTGCGCCCCCCTTGCCGTGAAAACCCTGGCCCTGGGTGACCCGTTTTAAGTATTTTCTGTCTTTATAGACGATCAGGACGAGACTATTATCACGGATGATACTCACGGTTTGCCCCTGTCGCAAAAAAAGAATGGCCTCCGATTCATCCGGTTAATCTATTACAGATGACAACCGGTTGTCAAAGCGTGCTTTTGCCCTTGAGATGATTATGGTCCGGAAAATGTGGTACATTTTACCATGGGCCAAAACGAGATACCGTGCGCCGACGATACGGCGTTTCACCAGCTTCAATTAAGGGGCATTGACTCAGGCGAGGGGGTCACAGTGGAGAGCCATATATTCCTTGTATCCCAGCTTCCCTGCTGCGCGCAGATAGCGCTTCCCTATTGGGCGAAAATCGCCGGCAGGATCAAAAGCGGGCTTGACCGGGACGTGCTCATCAGGGTTGTGGTGACGCTATTTGATAAATACGGCTCCGCGCTGTCAGACTACACCGATATGATTGCCCTGGATAAGGAAGAAAGAGGGGAATTCGAAGTAAAGCTCACTGAATATCATGACACGGCGGAAACGTATGCCATAGCCGTTTACGAAGCGGAACAACTGTAATACCTCCTATGAAAGAAGACCCAATAAACAGACCTTTTGTGAACCTTCCCGAATTACTGGCGGAACGTAAGATCGGCCTCAAGGCCTCGCCTGATCCTGCTCGAGTCCAAGCGGAAGCAAACGGAGCAGACGACACGGACATCCTTACCGAGGCCATGCGAGGTGTAAAAGTCATCCCCTCTGGCAAAGAAAGGATCACGGTAAAACGCGAACCCCGCCACATCCAGGCGACTGATTCACATAACTCAGTGAATTTACTGGAAGAAGCTCTTTCTGAGGGCGGCAATATCAATGTGACCAATCTGCCTGAGTATATGGAGGGATTTATAGATGGTACCAATCCGCTCACCATGGAAAAACTCAGAGGTGGCGAATTCTCGGTGGAGAAAACGCTCGATCTGCACGGCGCCTCCATGGATGGCGCCGCCGAGATGTTTCAGGTTTTTATGCGTGAAGCGATCCGTGAAGGGTTGCACTGTGTGAAGGTGATACACGGCCGGGGGCTCAAATCCAAAGACGCACCCGTATTAAGACAAAGCTTAAAGACGTGGATCATAAAGGCCATGCATCGCAAATGGATTCTTGCCTTCTCTAACGCAACCATGAGAGAAGGGGGACCCGGTGCGACCTGTATCCTGCTGCATAAGAGGCCGGCAAAGAAACGGATTCACATTATCGGATGAAATGGACACCGTGAGGCCGCCTGCCAAACCGTCCTTTTCGGCCTGAAACATGAGGCTTTCAGCGAACAAAAAAACAGAGAAACCCTCGCGGGTTCCCCTGTTTTTTTTCTGTTCTTCCTGCCTACGACCGCCTTACTTTACGTAGGAGACGCTCGTAGCGTAGTTCAGGTAATTGACTGATTTGTATTCGCCCTTTACCTTAGCGCCTATCTTGAGGCCTTTTGCGCGATTGTATTCCTGGTCAAACTTGGTGTAGTCGTCCTGAAGGGTGACATTACCCTTGGCGCCTTTGACCACAAAGCAGTGGCACAGAACATCGTGGCTTAGTACCGTGCCTTCAAACTCCATGCTTTTGGCCGCATCCATCTTCTGCTGAAACTGGGCTTTCAGATCCTGCAAACCGGCATCTCCCTGGGCCATGGCCGCGCCCGCAAACATAACCGTGAGCAGCAGCGCCATACAAACTACCAACACTCTTTTCATACTGAACCTCCTCCTTTAGATTTAGAACCTCTAAATGCAACATAATGATCGCCAGATATTCTTGTCAAGGGGGGGAGATATTCAATTGACAAGCTCCAAGGGAATGAATAGTATAGCCTATGGGATTTCTTCGGGAGAGGGTTGTTTGATGTCCTTGAACGGTATCATCGCTTTCACTTCAGGCATTCTCTCCTTCTTCGCGCCCTGCGTATTACCGCTTGTGCCCTCCTATCTCATCTTTATAAGCCGTGTCAGCATTGACAACCTCGAGGAGATGAAAACACTCAAATACAGGAGAGCGATGTTTCTGCATGCGGTCGTCTTCGTTTTGGGGTTCTCCTTTGTTTTTGTGGCCTTGGGCGTATCGTCTTCGATGATCGGTTACTTCCTCTCCACCTATCAGGGCTACATCTTGAAGATCGGAGGGGCCATATTGATCGTCATGGGCCTCTTTTATCTGAACATTATCAGGATACCCGTGCTTGACCAGGAAAGGGTTGTCCATCTCAAGGAAAAACCTATAGGCATCTTTGGCACCTTCTTCGTAGGGGTGACCTTTTGTCTGGGTTGGTCGCCCTGTATCGGTCCGGTGCTCTCGTCCATATTAATAATTGCGTCAACCGAAGGCAGTGCCTGGCGGGGTGTGTATCTGCTTTCCATCTATTCCCTGGGGCTTGCCATCCCGTTCCTCGTGTCCGCTGTTCTCTTTAATCGACTCTTAGGTCTCCTCAAGAAGTACGGTTATCTGGTGAGATACGCCGTAAAGATCATGGGCGTGCTCCTCGTCTGTATAGGGGTTTTGCTGATTACAGGACATTTTGGGAGGCTCAGTCAGTGGCTGGAGCAGATACTCTGAATCACCAAAGCGATGCGGTTCCTTACATATCTACCGTCACGCGTCATGTTACAGTGATACGGGTCAAAAGGAGGAAATAATGAGAAAGCTATGGCTTGCGGGATTAGTAATCTGTGGCCTGGGATTTCTTCAGACTGGCTACGCGGCAGAAAAGACCCTGGGGACGGAAGACGTACCGAGGATGGCCAAGGAACAATTGAAGACCATGCTTGGGAGTTCCGATCTCATTATCGTCGATGTAAGAAAGGCGGAGGATTGGGATGAAGCGAGCGTTAAGATCAAGGGGGCGGTCCGCGAGGACGCCCACAATCTCGGCGCCTGGATCGATAAGTATCCCAAGGATAAAACCCTGGTCTTTTACTGTGCCTGAGTGAACGAAGCCACGAGCGCCAGTGTGGCGCTGCAATTCATGATGCGAGGGTACAAAAAGGTATATGCATTGAAAGGCGGATGGGAGGAGTGGAAAGCAGCCAATTACCCCACCGAACCGAAAAACGTCAAGTAGTGGTTTTTCCATACTCGTCTCCCGGCGGCGGCATTGCCGGTTACATTGGGTCACAAATAAGGGGCGCCCGTCACGGCGCCCCCATCCTTTCCTTCTTCGCGTGTTCTCTATTCAGTTAACCTGTCGATTCCCGGCTATTTGGCATAGGAGATGTTGATCGCATAGTTAATGAAGTCGACTGTCTTGTATGTGCCCCGCACCTTGGAGCCGATGACAAGGCCTTTCGCCCGATTGTACTCCTGATCGAACCGCGCGTAGTCGTCCTGGAGCGTGAGGTTGCCCATGTTGGTTGCGAGAACGATACAGTGGCACATTACGTCATGGCTCAAAACCGTGCCTTCAAAGTCCATTGATCTGGCCGCATCGAGCCTGGTCATGAACTGCTGTTTTATGTCCTGCAAACCGGCATCTCCCTGGGCCATGACCACGCCTACAAAGCCAAAACACAACGCCAATACCATAAAACCTACCAACGCCTTTTTCATATCCAAACCTCCTGTGGTTTTTTTTAATCCTAAGAAAGCCTAAGAATGGTGGTGACCGCTGTCAAGGCCATGGCCCCAAAAGCCTTAAAGTTTTGGCAAAGGCGGGGCGCACTTTTGACTTTCAAAGGCCCCCCGTTATCTGTTATAAGAAAAAAGGAGGGAAGAAAATGGAAAAGATTGGAATTATCGGCCTTGGCAACATGGGCGAGTCTATACTCAAAGCCCTGCTCAGCACAGGGACAAAAAAGGAACGTCTTGTCCTCTTCGAAGTGAAAGATGATCGTGCCGGCCAGATGGAACAATTGTATGGCCTGAAATGTGCCGAAAGCGCTGCCGAGCTCGCGAGAAAAGCGTATTACATCCTCCTTGCCGTGAAGCCTCAAGACGCGAAAGACGCGATCCGCACGATCACCCCCTATCTTGACGATAAAAAAATTCTTATTTCCATTATGGCGGGTGTTACCACGTCAAACATCCTTTCGGTTACGGGGAAGCCGGTCAAGATTGTCCGGATGATGCCCAACATTTGTGTAAAGGTTGGCGAGGGTATTACAGGCATCACCTCGAATGCGGCCGTATCAAAAGAAGAACGAGAGACTATCCAGAAAATATTCGCTTGCCTTGGCGATTTTGCCGTGGTTACCGAAGACCTGATGGATGCCATCACCGCGCTTGGCGGAAGCGGTCCTGCTTTTTTTCTCCTCTTTCTGGAAGCTATGATCGATGCGGGTGTCAAGATAGGGCTTCCCCGGGAAAAAGCAAAAACCATATCGTTTCAGGTCGCCAAAGGTACATTAAAAATGCTCGAGGAGGAAAAGATTCACCCCACGGTCATGCGCGACATGATTACCTCTCCCGGCGGCACCACCATCGCAGGTATCTCGGTCCTTGAGGAGAGGGCCTTCAAAGGAAGTGTGATAGAAGCCGTGGAAAAGGCATGGAGGAGGGCAAAAGAACTTTCGTCATGACCACGATGAATTCTCAGGACAGCAAGCGGCAGTATATGGTGGAAACCCAGATCGTCGGCAGGGGGATCAAGGACCATCGGGTGATCGCGGCCATGCAGAAAGTTCCGAGACATCTCTTTCTGGACGAGGCACTCTGGCCGCAGGCCTATGAAGACCATCCCCTGCCCATCGGAGAAAAACAGACCATCTCTCAGCCCTATATGGTGGCAATCATGACCGAAGCCCTGAAACTGACAGGAAAAGAGACGATCCTCGAAATAGGTACGGGGTCGGGTTATCAGGCGGCGGTCCTCGCTCAGCTTGCCGAACAGGTCTATACCATAGAGAGAATTCCTGCCCTGGCCAAGCGGGCACGCAAGACCTTTGACGCGTTGCACTACAGAAATATCGTCGTCACCATCAGGGATGGCACAGCCGGCTGGAAGGAACATAGCCCGTATGACGGCATCATAGTAACGGCTGCAGCTCAGGCCGCGCCAAAACCTCTTCTTGATCAGCTTGCTCCGGGGGGCAGGCTCGTTATCCCCATAGGAGACGAATTTACGCAGGACCTCATGGTATACGAGAGGGTAGACGGGGGCGAATTCAGGGAAGAGAACTATGGCGGCTGCCGGTTCGTAAAACTCATCGGGGCATACGGGTGGAAAGAATAAAGAATAGCGATCAGGGTCCATCCTTTCAGGAAGATGCCGGCATTGTCGCGGAAAAGCTTTACATGAGAGACCTACGGCGGCTCCCTTTGCTCACGCTCGAGCAAGAGCGGGCCTGCGCGGAAGGGGTGACGAGGGGAGACCCTGAGGCTCGGCGTCGCATGATCGAGGCCAACCTGAGACTCGTTTTGAAGATCGCCAGACGATACGTGAATCAGGGGTTAGCGCTTCTTGATCTTGTCGAGGAAGGCAATATTGGTCTCATTAAGGCCGTTGAAAAATATGACCTCGCAAAGGAATGCAGATTTTCCACGTACGCCACGTGGTGGATTAAGCAGTCCGTAGAGAGGGCCATTGCAAACCATTCGAGGACAATACGACTTCCGGTCCACGTCTCGTCACGGGTGAACAAGATCACGAAGCTCGCGGACACCTACCTGGAGAAGGAAGGAAGGGAGCCGACTATCGAGGAAATCGCGCACGATACCGGATTTCGGATCGATTTCGTGGGGAATCTCTTCTCTATAGCCATGCGGACCTACTCCCTGGAGACGTTCATAGACGAGGAAAACAAACTGACTCTGGAAGAGGTTCTCGTGAACCCATCAAACGAAGAACCCCTTTCCATCCTCGAGCATACGAGGCGAGTGGAGGAGGTTGCCTCCTGGCTCGACACATTGACCGCTGATGAGCGAAAAGTCATCATGCTCCGGTTTGGACTCGATGGGGATGATCCACAGACCCTCGAAGACATAGGCAAGGTATTCGGCGTCACCAGAGAAAGGATACGACAGATAGAACAAAAGGCGCTTAACAAACTACGCAAAACAGTAAAGAGAAAGAACATTGGAACAGAGAGCCTCTGAAGAAACCGTGAGTCACAAAAAAGCCGCCGCGGATATCGTAAAGAGGGGTTCTGTTATTACCCTCATCACCCTTGTGAGCAGGCCAATTGGTTTCGTAAGGGAGGCGATCCAGGCCTATCTGTTCGGCGCAACCATGCTCGTTGACGCCTTTGTGGTGGCCTTTATTTTCCCCGAGTTGATTCAGACGCTCTTCGTTACGGGGGCCACAAGCGCCTTCCTTATCCCTGTCTGTTCCCGTTATGCCGACGATCCGGAAGAATTTTCCCGGATATACGGGACATTCATTAATCTTGCCATCCTCATCCTCGGGTTCATTTCCCTCATTCTCTTCTTTTGCGGCTCCCGCATCATGAGCATTACCGGATTCCCGCCGGAGACCAAAAAGGTGGCGGCCACGCTCTTTATCATCATGATACCTGTCATCGCCCTGCATGGTATCCTCTCGGTGCAGAAGGCATTTCTCAATGTGAAGTATCACTTCGCGGCGCCCGAAATGTCCGGCATCCTGTGGAATATTATCTTCATTGTCTCTGCCCTGGCCCTTAAAAGCAGAATCGGTATCTACAGCCTGGCCGTAGGCGTGAGCGTCGGTTCTCTCGCACAGGTGCTCATGCAGATACCGTGGCTCAAGCTCAACGGGATATCTTACCGTTTTACGCTCACCTTTAAACACCCCTCTGTGCATGAGGCAAAAAGACTTTTTACGGGTGCGCTTATCGCGACCTCCGTAGTCCCGATTAACAGTCTCGTCGATAAACTCATCGGTTCACACCTGCCGCCGGGTCAAGTAGCTTCTCTTGCATATGCCCTTCGCATCTTTATTCTTCCCTTCAGCCTCTTCGCCGTGCCTGTCTATACGGTGCTTTTTCCCACCGTGTCCCGGCTCTATCATCAGAGAGATTGGGACGGCATCCGTTCCCACATAGACAGTTCCATGGTGTTGATCTTCGTAACCCTCGTACCATCGACAATTCTTCTTTGTCTTGCCGGTGACGGTATCCTGAAGATCTTATACGAGCGAGGCGCTTTCATGGCGAAAGATACGGCGCTCGCTCAACGCGCCCTTTTTGGTTTCAGCATAGGCTTAATCTTTTACGGGCTTTCCATCTCTTTTGTACGGATATTCAACGCGATCCACGACGTAAGAACTCCTGCCATCGTAGGAATTGGATGCATCGCCTTGAACGCGATTCTCGATTACCTGTTGATGAAGCCTTTTCAAAACATGGGAATAGCACTGGCGACTTCGATCGCGTCCTTCTACAACTTTATGGTCCTTTATCTTGTATTGAAAAAGAGAATCGGGTACAGAATAGGCCGCAAAGGTTTGCGGGACATGATCAAATCTTTGGTGGCCGGTGTCATGCTTGCTGTTCTTGTCTATCTGACCGGACGTCTTTTCCATAATCCCTACATCTTTGTTTCGGTGAGCGCTTCTCTGGCCGTCGGCATCTACGGCATGTTCTTCCGCGATTATTATCGCATGTTCTTTCGTCGCTCATAATCTTACTTGTTGTGACAATTATCTTAGAAGATGCCCCCTTTTTATGGTAAATTAATCCCCATTATGTTCTCAAAGGATAATCTCACCCGGGAAAATATTGTTAATCACGTACGAAAGATCTACGCAGAGAACTACCAGGACAATGACCTAGGCGTCATGGAACGCGTATTGGATGATGTAATCGACCTGTTTCAGGGATTAAGAAAGGGGTACCAGGCGTGCGATACCCGGTATCACAACCTCTTTCATACGTTTCAGACAATCCCGCCCTTTGTTGAGATGATCGACGGATGGAACAGGAGTGGCGGCGTTCCCAAGATCTCGAAAGAGTATTTTAAGTTCGGCGTGATCGGCGTTCTGTTGCATGACACGGGATACATAAAGGCACAGGGAGACGATCAGGGGACCGGCGCAAAGTACACATTTACCCACATGCAGAGAAGCGTAGATTTTGCGCGCCGGTATTTGGAGGAATTGGGAGTGGAATATAGCATCATTCCCTGTATTCTCAACATCATCCGATGTACCGGCGTGACCCTGGATATGAACATCGAATTCCATTCCGAGGAAGAAAAACGCGTGGGCTACGCCCTTGGCACAGCGGATCTTCTCGGCCAGATGTCGGCGGAAGATTATATCGACAAAATTCCTGTACTCTACGATGAGTTTGCCGAGGCGTATCGTTTTGCGGGTATGGACAGGTTGAACGCACATAACTCTGCAATGCCGTTAAGCGCAGAAGACCTGCTACGGAGCACGCCTAAGTTCTACGAAGATATCGCCCTTGCCCGTTTCAAAATGATGGGTTCAATGCATCTATTCATCGGCTACCACCACGATGGTTCTCAGAATCCTTACGTGGAAGCTATCGAGAAGAACATCAATAAAATAAGGCAGACGGCCGGCACATAAGAAAGCTTGGCTGATCGCAAGCGCAAGATGGCCGAGAACTTCAAAGAGAAAGACGAGAACGCGCCGTGCAGGCATTGTTGACTAACAGGTTTTGCCTGTGTTAGCATCGTTTCACCATGACCGCTTCCACGATGCAAAAGGACGGGCAAAAGCCCTTCAGGGAATTTCACGTATCGAGGAAGACACGGGACAAATACGATTTCAACGAATCGCTCTTCACCTTAAGCGGTAATGTAATCTTCGCAAATTATCTGGCTGCCCGAACCTTTGCCCAAAAAATGAATATGAAGCGCGACCTTCTCAACTATCCGGAGCGGGCGGTAAAAGCGGGCCAGCTTATTGCCATGGGTCTTATCGATGAGATTCTCCACTACATCTTCGGTCTCTACATGGAACAATCGGAACCGGCGATCATGGAAGAGGCCATGGACTTCTTGTCTCAAAAGCTCGGGCGCGAGGCGCTCGAAAAGGCAATCCGCCGGTTCACCGACGAATTCCCGCCGCTTCACGTATACAGACGGGATATCGATATAGAGAGCTATTTGGATGGCGAAACCGCGGGTGTAAAAAACCGTCTGATAGTGCTTGAGGAGATGCTCCTCTTATGGCTCGCGAATACGAACCCCGCCTTTTCCCCTTTCTTCGAACTCTTTGAAGATACCTCGCTCAGGCAAAGTACGAAATATTTGAGTATCATCGAATCCCTGCGATCCTATTTTCAAACCAAGCCGTACTTCGGCCCCGAGCATCAGAACCTTGTCGATATGATGCGAAGCGCGGCAGTTGCTGCACCCCACTCCCTTGCCGGACAGCTCGAATATATCATGGAGCACTGGGGATATCTTCTCGGTAAGTACTTTCATCGCATGCTCAAGGCACTCGATCTGTTCAAGGAAGAAGAGAAATCGCCGTTTTTGGGTCCGGGGCCCGCCGAGGTATACCGGTATACGGGGCTTGAATTCGAAGCGGAACGCTTCACCCCCGACAGGGAGTGGATGCCGAGACTGGTGCTCATGGCGAAAAACATCTACGTCTGGCTCGATCAACTTTCCAAGAAATACGGACGGCTCATTTCCAAGCTTAACGAGATACCCGATGAAGAACTCGAGATCTTGCAAACAAGAGGTTTTACGGGCCTCTGGCTCATCGGTGTCTGGGAGAGGAGTCCCGCGTCCCAAAAGATCAAACAGCTTTGCGGCAATCCTGAAGCAGTGCCGTCAGCTTACTCCCTCTACGACTACCGGATCTCCGATGATCTCGGGGGCGATGAGGCATTCCAGGGTCTCAAGGAGAGGGCCTGGATGCGGGGTGTGAGACTCGCAAGCGACATGGTCCCGAACCACGTGGGAATCTCTTCGCGATGGGTCGTCGAACATCCCGACTGGTTCATATCGCTCGATCATAACCCTTTTCCCTGGTACGGTTTTAACGGCCCCGATCTCTCGCATGACGAGCGGGTTTCCATCCAAATCGAGGACCATTACTATGACCGTTCCGACGCGGCCGTGGTTTTTAGAAGAAGGGACCGATGGACAGGCGATGAACGATACGTCTATCACGGAAATGACGGTACCAGCATGCCATGGAACGACACGGCCCAGCTCAACTACCTGAACCCCGAGGTTCGCGAAGCCATGATCCGCACCATATTGCATGTGGCCCGTCAATTCCCCGTTATTCGTTTTGACGCGGCAATGACGCTCACAAAAAGGCATTACCAGAGATTGTGGTATCCTGACCCCGGCACCGGCGGGGCCATTCCTACGCGAGTCGAACACAGCCTTTCAAAGGAAAAGTTCGATCAGCTGATGCCCAACGAGTTCTGGAGGGAGGTTGTTGATCGCATTGCAGAAGAGGCGCCTGATACCCTTCTTCTGGCAGAGGCTTTCTGGCTGCTGGAAGGATATTTTGTTCGGACCCTCGGCATGCACAGGGTTTACAACAGTGCCTTCATGAACATGCTCCGGGATGAAGACAACGCCAAGTACCGTACGGTCATGAAGAACACCCTTGAATTTGATCCTGAAATTCTGAGGCGCTTTGTCAATTTCATGAACAACCCCGATGAACGAACAGCGGTTGATCAGTTCGGAAAGGATGATAAATATTTCGGCGTCTGTACACTCATGGCCACGATGCCGGGACTGCCCATGTTCGGTCATGGACAGATTGAAGGCTATGCCGAAAAATACGGCATGGAATACCGGCGCGCATATTGGGACGAGACACCCGATCAGTATCTCGTCGAGCGGCACGAACGGGAGATATTTCCGCTCCTCCACATAAGGCCGCTCTTTGCCGGTGTGGAGCATTTTCTGCTCTACGATTTTTTTACCGTGGACGGACGCGTTAACGAAGACGTCTTCGCCTATTCGAACAAATCGGACAACGAGCGAAGTCTTGTGGTCTTCAACAACCACGATCAAGGCGCCGCCGGATGGATACGAACGTCGGTTGCCTATTCTTCACGGGAGGAAGGGGCGGAGGCCAAAAGGCTTGTCCAGAAGACGCTTGGTCAGGGGCTCACTGTGACGAATGAGCCCGGTCACTTTACGATCTTTCGTGATCACATCTCGCATCTCGAATACGTGCGGGACAATAGAGAACTCGCTGAAAAGGGCCTCTATATCGAAGTCGGTCCCTACAAGTGCCACACGTTTCTTAACTTTCGCGAGGTGCGGGACAACGAGTGGCGTCACTATGCCATGGTTGCCGGATATCTCTCGGGTCGGGGGGTTCCGAGCATCGAAGAATCCATGCAGGAGCTTTTTCTCAGACCGGTTCACGAGCGATTGAAAGAGCTCATCAATGTCCGTATGCTCGAGAGGCTCTCTCAAACTGCACTTGAATTGAAAGAGACCTCAAGTAAGCCAACTACATCCGCGTTGATCGGAGAAATTGAAGAAAAAACCATGAACCTCATCCGCGAGATCAAACAATTCGCCTCGGCGGAAGGTGATGAAGCCCATCTCACGAGTCAGATCATAGCGAAGCTCAATGCTATGTTATCCGCACCACTGGTCCCCGAATATCTGCCGCCAGGTCGCCCGACAGCGGCTCATTTTTGTTGGCTCTTTGTACACGCGCTCGGGAAGATCACGAACGAGACGAGCGCTGTGAACGAGATAAGCAGAAGCTGGATTGATGAATGGATGCTCGACCGCATCATAACAGCGACGCTCAGCGAGCTCGGTTGTGACGACAAGGCCCTCTGGGAGGACCTCCTGCTCATCAGGATCTTCACGGCCCACCAGGGCTGGTATGCGAACGGGGAGGCAGCCGATGTCTACAGGCTTTTGGAGCCCTTTGTCAGTGACAGCGAGGTGCAGCGGTTCCTCAAGATCAACAGATACAAAGAGACGCTCTGGTTCAACAAGGAGACCTTTGAACTGCTCCTGTCCTGGA
>Ga0335069_10003227_pt1 | contig 24750 bp, 24 predicted proteins | sample Lox_Sample_11_FD_206714 | JGI IMG/M metagenome (GOLD analysis project Ga0335069, IMG submission 206714) | Soil microbial communities from Loxahatchee National Wildlife Refuge, Florida, United States - Lox_Sample_1.1 | ecosystem: Environmental > Terrestrial > Soil > Wetlands | place: USA... | reverse complement strand
CAGGTCGCCCAGACCTCGTCGGCCGCCGAGCGCCAGGCGCTCCACGCTTTTGCTCTGCGATCAAAGCGCGTGCGCAGCTCGGACACCACCGCGAGCGACTGTTTGCGTCCTACTTCATCAGACATGGGGAGCCTCCTTGATGCGTGCTTTGGCTGTCTCGCAGGATCGGTGATGCGTCTGCAGCGTCGCCGGCGCCTCGGCCGAGCTCGGCGGCGAGCTGGGAGCGTGAGGTGATGTCGAGCTTGCGGTAGGTGCTGGTGAGATGGACTTCCACGGTTCTGGTGGTGACGAAGAGGGTCTGAGCGATCTCGCGGTTGGTCAGGCCATCGGCGGCCATCTGGGCGACGCGGCGTTCACTGGGAGTGAGCGATGCGACGCCGCTGAGCGAGATCCGCCGGGGGCGCGCGCCGGTCGCAAGCAGCTCGGTCTCGGCGCGCCTGGCGAGTGGCGCGGCGCCGCAGAGGGTTGCCAGCTCGAGCGCGTGGCGAAGCTGGTCGCGGCCCTTGGCGCGGTGCTTGGCTCTGCGCAGCGCCGCTCCGAGCTCGGTGCGCGCCTTGGCGTGCTCGAGCCGCGCCGGGGAGCCGTCGAGCACCTGCACGGCCTGCTCGAGCAGCGCGAGTCCCGCTCGCCCGCCCTGCACCACGCCCGCGGCTCGCAGGGCCGCGCCGAGCGCGCGTGGCGCGCCCCAGGTGCGCGCGAGCTCGAGCCCTTCGCACGCCAGCCGCTGGGCCTCGTCTCGTTCGCCGAGATGCAGGAGCCCAAGCGCGGCCTGCGAGCGCCAGGCCACGAACGCGGGATTGCCTGCGCCGATCGCCTCAAGGCCACGGCCCACGGCGAGCAGCTCACGGACACCGCCGGCGAGGTCGCCGCGCAGCAGGCGATGGCGTGCACGGCTGTCGCGCAGCATGAGCAGGGGCTCGCCGTCTCGGAGTGCCGGTTCGCGCGCACCCGCTTCGGCCAGCGCGAGGGCGGCGTCGTCGAGTCGGCCCTGCTCCATCAGGGCATCGGCGAGCAGGACGGCCGGGAGCACCGAGAATCGCCATGGTGTCCCGCCGGCTTCACCCCCCAATGCTTCCCGGCACTCGGCCTCGGCTTCGCTCAGCTCGCCTCGCCACACGAGGGTCTGCGCGCGGTAGCACTTCGCGGCGGCGAAGATCCTGATCGAACCGCGCAGGCGTGCCTCCGCGAGCGCGTCGTCGTAGATCGCCAGCGCCTCATCGAGGTCCGCCATCGCGAGCACGCCGGCGGGCAGAATGAAGGCCACGTCGGGAATGTCCCGCGTGACGGGCGTCCGGTCGGCGAGCGCCCGACGCGCGAGCGGGACGACCGCCTGGGCCGGAACTCCGGAGCGCGCGTCGTGGTGGGCGAGCAGGGCGAGCAGCAGCCGCTCGCCGACCGTATCGCCGGCGGGCCGGCGGCGGACATTCTCGAGGCGCTCGCGAGCGTCGGGATAGCGTGCCGTCTCGAGCAGGCCGCAGTCGATCAACCCGGCGTCGCGCAGGCGCTCCAACTCGCCATCGGCGCGGTCGAGCCCGTCGAGCGCGTGCGTGTACACCGTGACCGCCTCATCGACGCGCGCGAGAACGGTCAGCTGGCGGGCGAGCGTGAGCGCGGTCGTGGCTCTGCGGACGGGGTCCTCGAGCAGCACGTGCGCCTCACCGAGGTGCTCGACCGCGGCGTCACCGCTCACCAGCACTTCCAGGGAGCCCAGCTCGAGCAGCACCGCGGCGCGCACGGCGCCGGCGGGTGACTCGCTGAGCGCGCGGCGCAGGTAGGCGATCGCGCTCGCGGCTGCACCGCGCGAGCCCGCCCTGCGCGCTGCCTCGCGCAGCACCGCGACCGCGCGTGAATCGCCGGCCGGAGAGCTGCGCAGCAGGTGCGCAGCGATTCGTTCCGGCTCAGCTCCCGCCTCGTCGAGCAGTCGTACAGCACGGGCGTGTGTGCTGTCGCGCTCGGCGGGACTGAGCGCCTCGTAGACAGCCTCTCGAATCATCGGATGCACGAACCCCAGTGGCGGCTGCGGGCGCAGGATGTCGACCCGGGCCAGCGCGCCGGTCGCCTCTACGGCGGCCTGCTCGTCGAGGTCGGCGAGCGCGGCGGCCTGCAGGGCCTCGGTGTCGTCGCCCAACACGGCGACCGCCCGCGCCAGCCTCGTCGCCTCCGGGGTGAGCCGCGCCAGGCGGACCGAGACGGTCCGCGAGCCGGCGCGTGCCTCCAGCTCGCGCAGGCGCGCCACGTGCTCCTCGGTCGGGGCCAACCCCTCGTCGGCGATCGCGTGTACGAGCTCGCGCAACAGCAGCGGATTTCCACCCGTCTCCTCGTGGCAGGCGCCACAGAAAGCGTCGTCGGCCTCGGGGGAGAGGTGCTCGCGCACGAGGCGTGCGGCGGCCGTCGGGCTCAGCGGAGCGGGCCGCACGAGAAGCGCGAGCGGGTCGCAGACGACCTGGCCGACGAGCCCGGGTTCCGCTCCCGGCTCGCCGAGCCGCGAACCGACGACCAGCAGGACGCCGAGGCTCTCCATCCGCGGCAGCAGGTACGCGAGCCAGCGCAACGAGGGCGGATCGCACCAGTCGAGATCATCGACCGCAAGCAGCAGCGGCCCGCGAGCGGCGACGTTGGCCGCCAGCCAGTACAGGCCGTGCAGCGTCGCCAGCGACGAGTCGGCGGCCGACGCACCCGTCATCGTGGCCGGATCGAACAGAGGGGTCGCCAGACCCGCCGCGCCCGCGAACAGCTCGTCGCGCTCCGCCGCCGGCAGGCAGGCGAGCAGGGGCTCGAACAGCTGCCGCACCACGCCGTAGGAGAATGAGCATTCGAGCTCGGAGCCGCGCGCAGCCAGCACCCGCATCCCCGCCGCCTCACCCAGCGCCCGCGCCTCGACGATCAATGCCGTCTTGCCGATCCCCGACGGGCCCTCGATCGCCAGCAGCCGGCCTCCGTCGGGGGCGGCACCGATCAGGGCTTCAATGGTGGCCAGCTCGACGTCGCGCTCGAACAGCCCAGCCGAGAGACGGTACGTGGGGTCTGCAAGCGTCGCGCTGCTCATCTGCTGCTCCTCGCCGGTGGAGTTCGAACGCCATGCTGCCCACCGGCCGGGCTCCTGTCATCGACACCACCAGCAATCCGCCTCCCCTGCCGGCTGGTGTCGCGGCATTCCCGCCAGCAGGAATGGTGTCGGCGGAGGGTGGACCGCTGTCAGGCCCTCGAACTCTGAGGCTCGGGCCCGGGTTGCCACCCAGGCTCGGGTGTCCACGCGCCGCGGCTCCCAGTCGGCGACTGGCGGGGCGTCCCCGAGACGGAGCGCAGACAGCCGAGCGGGCTCTCGCACGCGACGCAGCGCGGCTGTTCGATATGCCACGCCGCGGCGTACTGCGCGATCGCGCAGCGCGGGCACTTGAGCATCGGCATTCGGCGATGGTGCTCGAACGAGCCGGTGGTTCGCATCGTGGACCACCACGGACCCTCCCCGAAGTCCTTGGCCGCCGGGGGCCGCAGCCGCGGGCGCAAACACTTCGGATCGGACCCGGGTGGGCCCACGATGCGGGGCCGGTCTCGCCGCGGAACCATGGGCGAACATGAACGACCTGACCAGCACGTTCGTGCGGCAGCGCGAGCGCTTGAACGAGGTCATCGGCGTGCTTGCGAAGTATGGGTTCGCTCGCTTCGTCGAACACGGCCACGGGATTCCGCAGGTGACCGCTGCCGTCGCCGGGCGCATCGGCGATCCCACGCTCCTTCAGGAGTCGAGTGGCGAGCGCCTGCGAGGTGCGCTGACGGAGCTCGGGACCACGTGGATCAAGTTCGGGCAGATGCTCAGCACGCGCCCTGACCTCGTCGGCGCGGACGTGGCGGCCGAGCTCGAGAAGCTGCGGGCCGACGTCCCGCCCGACCCGCCCGGCATCGCCAAGCGGCTCGTCGAGAGCGAGCTCGGCGGCTCGGTCGACGCGCTCTATGGCTCGTTCGAGTCCGAGGCGTTCGCGTCGGGCTCGGTGGCGCAGGTTCACCGTGCGACGCTCAAGGATGGAACCGCCGTGGCCGTCAAGGTGATGCACGACGGCGCCGACCGCAAGATCCGCTCCGACCTTGAGCTGATGGAGGCGCTCGCGCGCTACCTCGAGGAGCAGGACGCGGAGATCGTCCGATACCGCCCGACGGTGCTGGTGGGCGAGTTCGAGCAGATGATGCGCGTCGCGATCGACCTCGGCCAGGAGCTCTCGAACCTTCAACGCTTCCAGGCCAACTTCGCCGATGAACAGGATGTCGTCATCCCGCAGCCGTACCCGGACATGTCGGGTACCCGCGTCCTGACGATGGCGATGGTCGAGGGAGCGAGGTTCACCGACCGTGCGAGCATCGAGGCGGTCGGCTGGGATGTCGACGTCCTGGTGCGCCGAGCCGTCGAGATCTACCTGGAGATGATCTTCCGTGACGGGCTGTATCACGCCGATCCGCACCCGGGCAACTTCCTGCTGCCGGACAGCGAGCACCTGGCGATCCTGGACTTCGGCGACGTCGGTCGCGTGTCCAACACCCGTCGACGCCAGCTGGAGTCGATGGTCATCGCGATCGGCACGCGGAATGTGGATGCGCTGACCGACGTCATCCTCGAGATGACGACGCCGCCCGCCGACATGGTCATCGAAGGATTGAACGATGACGTCGATACGTGGCTGAACCGCTACCTGATGGTGGGCGTCGGCCAGATCGACATGGCCGGCGCTATTCGGAGCGCCACGCAGCTCATGCGCGACCACGGACTGGTGCTGCCCGCCGACCTGGCGCTGCTGTTCCGCGTGCTCCTGCTGTTGCAGGGCCTGGGGCGCGGCGTGGGAACCGAGGTTCGCCTCACCGAGCTGCTGACACCGTATGTCCACCAGATGATGTCCCTGCGGTACGACCCCCGGCACCTGGCCCGGCAGGCCGCGCGCGTGGCCGGCAAGTATGAGCGGCTGGTCGCGGAGTTCCCGGAGGACGTGCAGGCGATCCTCGCGCAGATCCGCAGCGGCAAACTCGGCGTCGACTTCCGCGTGCATGATGCCGACGGGCGGGTCGATCAGCTCGTCGACGGCCTGATCGCGGCCTCGTCCATCCTCGCCTCCGCGCAGCTCCTCTCGCGTGACACGCGGCCGACCGTCGCCGGCTTCTCGCTTCCGGGGGCCGTGGCCGCCGGCGTCGGCGTCATCACCTGGCAGCGGCTGGCCGCTGGGCGGTCTGGTCACCCCACGATGGTCGCCCGTGCACGACGGCTGGCCCGCATGCGCGCCACGTCCTGACCGCGTCCTGACCGCCGCCGGGCCGCGGCATTTGCCCCGCCGGGCCGCGGCATTCGCCCCGTCACGTCACGTCTCCCGGCCTGCGCCACGCAGCAGAAGCGTGTCGAGGCCGCGCGTGAGGCCGACGAGGTGCGGTGCCCAGGGTCCCGGCAACGTACGGCTCGGGAGTGCTGCCCGCGACGTCGGCGCCTCGTGCCTCGCGAGGACCGCGGAGATCCTCGATGGGGTATCCGAGCTCCGGCCGACGGATCTCGGACAGGCGCTCGGGCCGACATTACGGGCCGACATTACGGCAGCTGGCGTGCCGCCAGGAGTGCCGCGGCCTGGCACACCGCGGCCGTCAGCGAGAAGTTCCCGGCAGCCACGATCCCGCGGGCTGCTTCATCGATGTCGTTGAAATCCGCAGCCGTGAGTCCCGACGTGCCGATGACGACGCAGACGCCGGCTTCGATCGCCGCCAGCGCGTTCTCCCTGACCACCGTGACGGAGGTGCAGTCGATGAGCACGTCGATCCCGTCGAGTGCCTCGGGCACGGTCGCGTAGACCGGGACACCGAGAGGCTTCTCGCCGAAAGGCGAGGTCGGGCGCGTCCAGAACGCCACGCACCAGCGCCTGCCCGGCCCACCCGGTGGCCCCTGCTATGCAGACCGACAACTGCTTGCTCTGCTGCATCGGCCCCACTCTCCTCTCATCGCCACGATCGCCGCACGCCCTGCGCCTCCATCAGGCGACGGCGGCCAGGGCCGGTCTGATCGTCGATCCTGCCGGCTCGACGCGGGCAGTCGCGATCCGGCAGAGCTCGCGGAGCGCAGGTGCCGGCGTCTCATCGCGGCAGAGCAGTTCGAAATGCAGATGCCGAGACGGATCGAGCGGACGGACGATCAGCTCGCCCGGCACTCTTCCGGTCATCGTCGTGAGCGCGACCGCCGTGCCCTCGGAGACGGCCGCAAACAACGAATTCCCCGGGCCGCCGCGCTCGAGCACCGGCGTTACTCCGAGATCCAGGAGGGTCTCGGTGACCGCGCGGTCGTATCCGGCACCGTCGCGGTGACCCGTGACCACGACGTGCTCGTCCCGCAGGTCGTGCGCCCCGACCGCCCCGGGGCGGGCCAGCCGATGGCCCGGCCCCACAAGCACGCCCCAGGGTGCGCATCCGAGGCGCAGACGCTGCAGCCTGGACGACGCGAACGTCGATGGTGAGAGAAGGACGTCGAGGCGCCCCTCGAGCACGTCGCGCAGCAGCGTCCCGCCGTGAGACTCCACGACCGTGATCTCCACCTGCGGGCGTTCCCGCCCGAAGGCGTCGAGCAGCGAGGACTCAAGCGGCCACCGCGCACCCGTCGCGATCCCGATCCGCAGGGTCCCGACCAACCCGGCCTGGATGTCGCTGCCCGTGGCGCATGCGTGGTCAGCTGCCGCGAGCGCAGCTCGCGCACGCCCGAGGAGGAGCTCCCCCGCGTCGGTGAGGTTCACCCCGCGCGCGTGACGCTCGAAGAGCTGGGTTTTCAGTTCGGTCTCCAATTGCCGAATCTGGGCCGACAGGCCGGGCTGAGCGACCCACAACCGCTCGCCGGCGCGCGTAAAGCTGCCCTCTTCGGCGATTGCGACGAAATAGCGCAGATGACGAAGTTCCATGAGTTCCACGCGGCATCCGGTACGTGTCTCGTCCTAGTACTCGACGCGGACGCGGTCGTCGACGTGGGTGACTCCCGGAGCCGCCCAGGCGGCAAGCAGGGCCTCGTCGTGCTCTGCCCACGAGCCGACGGCGCCCTCGACCGACCCGTCGTTGACCTCGGCGTCGACCGTCACCGGCACGAGGCTGTCCAACATGAGCACCCGCAGCGCATCAGCGCGCAGGTCGGCGTCCTCTCGACTGTCGAGGAGTCTCACCTGGAGCTCGTTGTTCACCGCCGTCACGCCGAAGACCCGCTGGGCGGCCTTCCTCGCCTCCTGCTTCTCACGGAAGCTCCCGACGGTCCCGCGCAGCGTGATCACTCCGCCGTTCGCCCCGATGGCGATCGCGTCGCTGTCGACCTTCGGATCCCACAGCAGCTCTTCGCTGACGTTCCCCATCAACGTGCCGTCCGACATCTCCGTCTCCTTCGCGGTTGGTGAGTCGCCAGCGATGCTTGCGAGGCGCGAGCGCGTTCGCATCGTGGGCATCCCCGAATCCGATCCGCAGTGTTCTGGCCCGACCACCATCGGTCGGGCTCGGCTGACGTCTGCGGCGACGAGGCGGGCGAGCTGTAACGCCTCCGTCTCATAGCTCCGCTTGACGTTTCGAACGGTTCGGCGGTCGTGGCCAGCACCCCCCTCGGCGTGCTGCTCGGTGTCGACCCGTGGAACTTCGAGCGCGAGCGCCGACTGAGGACAGCTCGCAGCATGCTTGAGCAGAACGGGGCGTCTACACCAACATCTTCGTCCCGATTCCCGAAATCCAGCGCATTATCGAGAATCCGCTCGTTCAGGGTGCCTCGCTCACCGGAAGCGAGCGCGCCGGCGCGAGCGTCGCGGAGATGAGCGGACACAACCTCAAGAAGTCGGTGCTCGAGCTCGGGGGCAGCGACCCGTTCATCGTCCTCGACGGCGAATACCTCGACGAGACGATCACCGCGGCAGTCGCCGGTCGGATGGCCAACACCGGGCAGAGCTGCGTCGCCTCGAAGCGGTTCATCGTGCTGGAGCCGTGGTTCGATCACTTCGTCGATGGGATGCACGAGCGCTTCGCCGCGCTCCAGCCCGGTGACCCGTTCGACCCAGCGACCACGCTGGGTCCGGTCTCTTCAGAGCGCGCGGCCGACGGTCTGATCGAGCAGGTCGGTGACGCCGTCGGCAAGGGCGCCACGTCGTCACCGGCGGCGCTCGGATCGCGCGCCCGGGCGCGTTCGTGGAACCGACCATCCTCACGGGAGTGACGCCGGACATGTGTGGATTAACAGTCCGACGTCGACCCAGGCGGATCTGCCGTTCGGAGGTATCAAGCGCTCGGGCTTCGGTCGCGAGCTGTCCGAGCTCGGAATGCACGAGTTTGCGAACCACAAACTCATCCGCACGTTGCCGCCCCGAGGGGCCTGAAGATGCCGCACCGTGCGAGCGCCGTGAGCAGTCCCCGGTCGGGCGACGGCGCATGCCGGGCTCACACGAGCGTGAATGCCACCGCCAGCAGGCTTGCGACGCCTGCCTGCACCGACGAGGACGGCCTCGGCAGCCGTGCGCGAGGCATCCTCGGACTGCGCCATTCGAGCGGTCGCGCCGGCGTCTGCGTCGAAGATGTGCAGCCACACCGACGAGACGAACACCATGCCCGCGGAAGACGAACACCATGCCCGCGGTGTCCATGACGACGCGTCGGGCTGCCATTGTCAGACCAGACGGCGGGACAGCCTGGCCAGTGCCAGGCGGAGTGCGCCGCTGACCTCGTGCAACTGCCCCTGCGCGGCATTGATCCGGTACTGGGTCAGGCGCAGCTGGCGCAGGCGGGTGCCCGGGTCGCGCTCGGCCGCGGCGGCGGCGAGCATCGCTTCGATCCGGTCGGTTTCACGAACCAGATCGCGCAGTCGTCGCTCTGCCGACCTGACGTTCGCCCGCGTGGGGGTGCCTGCGCTCTGCTCGCGAGCGAGTACGTCGCGTGCACGTCCAGCGCGGCTCGTCAGGCGCTCGCGGTCCGACCGTCCTCGTCGCTCGAGGATGAAGAACATGCGGTCGCGAGGGTCAGGAGGCGCTGCGCTCACGCGGCGAGCGAGGTCCGCTCGGCGAGGGCCCGCAGTCGGCGCAGTCCTTCGGCCTCGAGCTGCCGGCTGCGCTCCGCGGTGATGCCCAGCACCTGTCCGATCTGCTGGTGGGTCTGAGGCGCCCCGCCCTCGAGGCCGAAGCGGAGCTCGATCACGCGCCGGACACGTTCGCACAGGCACGCGAGGGCGGCGCCCAGCTCGCGCCTCGCCTCGGCACGGTCGAACGCGAGCGTGACCTCGGGCGCCCGCGGATCGGCGAGGAACTCGACCAGCGGCGTCTCACTGTCCGCGACGGGTGCGTCGAGCGACGCCACCACATGAGGCGCGGATCGCAGCCGCTCGACGCGTCGCAGCGAGAGCCCCGTGAGCGTTGCCAGGGCGTCGGAGTCGGGCCGTGGGCTTCCGTGCGCCGAGAGCTCCCGCTCGGCCCGGGCGATGGCCGCGAGCGCGCGGCGTCCCTCTCGGGGCAGCCGGATCGACGGAGCTGCATTGATCGCTCCCAGCATCGAGCGGCGCACCCACCAGGTCGCGTACGTCGAAAGGCGATGACCAAGACTGGGGTCGAAGCCGTCCAACGCGCGCATCAGACCCATCATTCCCTCCTGGACAAGGTCCGCGTGGGGGACGCCACGCCCGCGGTACGCGCGCGCGAGTCCCACCACCAGCCGCACGTTGCCCTCGATCAGGCGATCGCGGGCCTTCACGTCGCCGTCGGCCGCGAGCCGCGCGAGCTGGCGTTCCTCTTCGGCGGCCAGCGGGGGGCGCCGCAATGCCCTGTTGAACGCGCCGCCGAGCGAATCGTCGCCGGCGGGCATGCGGATGGCTGCTTCGTTGCCGTGCATCGTTCCAAGCTAAGCCGTGACGAGCGATAGAGCTAGACGGCCTGTCCTGCGTCGTATCGACATCACGACTGGGAGCGTGTGCCTCATGCCCCTGCCCTGCCCGAGGTGATAGTGCGGGCATCGTCGGATGCCGCGAGCCCCCCGACGAGCAGCAGGAAGCCGCCGATCGGCGCGACGAAGGGACCCACGTCCACCGACGCCCCGCCGGCCGGCGTGACGAACATCGTGACGACGCTGTACAGCATGACGGCAAAGCCCGCCACGGCGGCGACGACGCCGCCGGCGCGCTCCTCGGCGGGGGTGAGCGCGAACGAGAGGACCCCGATCACCGCGACGGCGAGGACCAGCCACGCGGCGAGGTCTCGGGTATGCCAGAGGGAGAGGCCGACCCAGGAGCTCCCGGCCGCGCTGCTCATCCACGCCGAGTACCAGGACAGGCCGGTCGCCACGAGGACCGTGAGCCCTCCGACGATGCCGATGATCCGATCGCCCTTCAGGTCCTGCACTGCGGTCGCGACGAGGGCGCGCGACGGGGCGGCGCGGGTCTCGTGGGGTTGACGGGTGTTGGCAGCCATGACATGGATCTCCGTTTCGGTGTCGTTTGGGCCCGCTGGTGGCACGGCGCCTGGCGTCCAAGCATTTCGGCTGCCCGCGCGAGATCAACCAAGTCTGAGACCGGGGGACATGCGGGTAGAAGGCGTACGTCTCGCCGGCTTCCGTGCACGTCTTGGCTGCTGCGGCGACGCGGCCCCACACCGGGGACATGTTCACCTTCACGGCATCTCTCTCCCGCGGTCAGGCTGCGCTGCGTGGCCTGGCCGCCGCGATCGTGGGCTTCGTCTTCATCGTCTGGCCGGGAATCTCGATCGGCACGGCGGCGGTCCTGTTCGCCGTCTACTGCATCATCGACGCTGCCGTCCAGTTCTCCAACGTCTTCGACGGCGACGAGAGCGGCGCCCAGACCGGCCTGCGCGTGCTGCTGGCGGTGCTCGACATCGCTGCCGCCGCGATCGCGATCATCTGGCCCGGACCGACGGCAGGTGTCCTCGTCATCGTCATCGGCCTGTGGGCCATCTTCGGCGGCTTTGCCGAGCTCTGGGGTGCATTCGCGGTGGGCTCCGGGTGGCTGGGCCTCACCGGCGTGCTCTCGATCGCCGCCGGCGTCGTGCTGGTCGCCTGGCCAGGTATCGGCGCCGTCTCGCTGGCGATCATTGTGGGCGCCTACCTGGCCGCCTACGGCATCATCCTGCTGATCGAAGCGGCGACCACGCCCGCAGGCGAGTCCGTCGGCGATCCGGTGGCCGGGCCCTGATGAGCCTCGTCCGGCGTCGGTGGCGCCCCGGCCGAGAGTCGGGGCGCCGGCCCGGGAACGGCCGCGATCCACTCAAGACCCTCGAAGCACGACACGCCGAGCGCGTGCGACAGGCGACCGCTGTCCGCGCTCTCGGCGAGTCGTTGATCTCGCTCGCGTCGGTGCTCGGGACGACAATCGCTGACCCTGACGGCCGGGTCATCGGCCGGCTGGCCGACGTGGTCGTTCGTTGGGATGCCGAGGTCGACCATCCGCCGGTGACCGCGGTGATCGTGCGCACCGGTGGCCTACGTGTGGTGATCGACGCGGGCGCCGTCGCGTTCGAGCGACCGGCCCGGCTGACGCTGCGCTCGGCGGCCGCCGACGTCCGGGCGGTGAAGCGCCATCCGGGAGACGTGGCGCTGGCCCATGACGTGCTCGATCACCAGCTCGTCGACGTCAACGGGGTCAAGTTGGCCCGGCCGTCCGACGTTCATCTCGCAGTCGTCGACGGAAGGATCGTGCTCACCGGCATTGAGATCGGCATCGGCGCGCTGCTGCGACGCCTTGGGCCTGCGCGGCTGCGTCGGCGGGCAAGACCCGCTTCGGCGATCGACTGGGCGGTGATCCGCGGGTTCTCACCTGCACGGCCGGTTCATGGCCCGCCGCTCGGTGGGCCGGCGGCGATCGCCGGCCAGGTCGGTGCCGAGTTGCGGCTCGGTGCAATCGCCGGCGAAGTCCCGCGGCTGCGCCCCGACGAGATCCAGGCGGCGCTCGACCGTCAGCACGGCGGCGGAGACACGTCGTCATGAGCACGCCCTCGGCAACCCAGCTGCGTCGTCGCCGCCGAAGCATGCCGCGCTGGCTGGCGGCGGTCCCAGCCTTCCTCGCGATCCTCGGCCCGGGGCTGGTCTCCGCGAACGCCGGCAACGACGCCGGGGGGATCCTGACCTATGCCAGCGCAGGGGCGCAGTTCGGCTACAGCACGCTCTTCGTGATGGTGCTCGTCACCGTCGCCCTCGTCGTCGTCCAGGAGATGTGCGCGCGACTCGGCGCGTACAGCGGGGAGGGCCTCGGCGCACTGATTCGCGAGAACTTCCCGTTGCGCAGCGGCGCGACCGCCATGGTGCTGCTGTTCGTCGCGAACGCGGGGCTCACCGTCAGCGAGTTCGCCGGCATCGGCGCATCCATGGGCCTGCTCGGGGTGTCGCGTTACGTCGCCGTCCCGATCGCGCTCGTCCTGGTCTGGTCGCTCACGGTCCTCGGCGACTACTCACGTGCCGAGCGCATCTTCCTGATCATGGGCCTAGCCTTCCTGACCTACCCGATCGCCGCGATTCTCGGGCATCCGAGCGCCGGAACGGTCCTCAGCAACCTGGTGTGGCCGCATTTCGTCCGCTCGAACGCGTTCCTGCTGTTGGTGGTCGCGCTGATCGGTACCACGATCACGCCATACATGCAGTTCTACATCGCATCGGCGGTCGCCGACAAGGGCGTCACGCCTGAGGACTACCCCAAGGAGCGGGTCGACACGATCAACGGCGCGGTCCTGTCGGACATCGTCTCGATCTTCATCATCATCGCGACGGCCGAGGCGATCGGCGGCAGCGGACCCTTGACGTCCGCCGCCCAGGCGGCCGAAGCGCTGACCCCCGTTGCCGGGGCGGCGGCCACGCAGCTCTTCGCGATCGGGCTGCTGGGCGCCTCGCTGCTGGCGGCGTCCATCGTGCCGCTGTCGACCGCCTACGCAATCGCCGAAACCGCCGGGGTCGAGCGCTCTCTCTCGCGCAGCCTTCGCGAGGCGCCCGTCTTCTACGGCCTCTTCACCGCCCAGGTCGTCGTGGGGGCGGCGATTGCGCTGATCCCGGGGAACCTCGTGACCTTGGTGGTCGACGCCCAGGTGCTCAACGGGGTCATCACGCCGGTGCTCCTGACGTTCGTCCTGATCCTCGCCGGTCGTCGTTCCGTTCTGGGCGACGCGGCCAACCGCGGGGGCTATCGGCTGCTCGCCACGCTGTGTGTCGCCGTAGTGGGGCTGCTGTCGGCGCTGGTGCTCGTGGAGACTGTCGTCGGGTGGTTCTAACAGCGGTCGCCCACGGTTCCGCGAAGCCTGTTGAGCCGCACCGCGAGGCGGCTCCGGACTGATCCCCCCACAGTCGCGTCGTGCGTCGGGCCGGCATGACCTTCGAGCAGCCCGAGCATGCTCGCACCGAACGTCAAACGGACGCGCGCGGATCCTGGGGTCGGGTGCGGGCGGCCGACGAAGCGAACCGCAACACCCGGGGTCGGCGACAGGCGGCCTTGGCCTGGCGTGCGAGCTTGCGCTCGGCGTCGAACCCCGCTCTTGGGCTCGCCGTCGGCATACCCGTGCGGCCCCTTCTTGGGGGGCGCCGACGAGCAGCTCGAGCGTGCGGATCTTGTGGGGCCGCCCGCTCGCACAGTCCTGCTGGGGCCCTGCGCCTCGGTTCCACGGGCGACCGGCTTCGCGCGCGAACCGGGAGGACGGCGCTGACCGTCGCTTTCAGCGAAGCGCGAAGTTCTCCCAGCGGATCTGACCGGCTGGTACGCCTGCGCGCTGAAGATCGTGGTCGAGGGCCTTCACCATGGCCGGCGGCCCACACATGTAGACCCAGGGATTGCGGCGGCCCGCGGCGCCGCGCAGCACATCGAAAGCCTTCAGCACACCGTGCTGGTCGGTCGAGACGATGTGGGTCCGCAGCGTGGGGCAGCGGGCGGCGACGGCCTCGAGCTCGTCGCGGTAGAGCGCATCCTGCGCACGGTGGACTGTGTAGTAGAGGTCGACGTCGCGATCGAAGTCCTCGCCGATGCTCCTGATCCAGCTGGCGAACGGCGTGATCCCGATGCCGCCGGCGATCCAGATCTGATCGTGACCGCCGGCGCGGTAGTCGAAGCCGCCGAACGGCCCGACCACCTTGGCGGGGAGCCCGGGACGCAGCTGGTCGTACAGATCCTTGGTGTAGTCGCCGTTCGCGCGGATCGCCAGCTCGAGCCGCGGCTGCGACGGCGCGCTGCTCACGGAGAACGGATGCCGCTGCCAGCTGCTCAGCCCGCCGAACGAAACGACGACGAACTGGCCGGCGGTGAAGCGGATGGGCTCGCCGGCTGGGTCGAGCCCGACCTCAAGCGCGGTCGGGCCGGCGCGGTTCACGGCGCCGACGCGGTAGGTGTGACTTCCCAGCACGCGGGAGGCGAAGAACTCGCGATAGAGGTAGGCGCACACGCCGGCCGTTCCCGTGACCACGAAGGCGACGCGCAGCACAGTCGAGCGGTCCAGGACGGGGTCAACGACCGCCGCGTGCGCAAGGGCGGCCGCGACGAAGATGCCGGTGAGCCGGTGCGCGGTCAGCCAACGTTCGTAGGTCGCGCGCGCGAGGCGTCCGACCAGGCCGTGCCAGCGGGCGGCGTGCAGGCCGGGTGCCAGCGCCCAGATGACGAGGAACCCGATGCCCAGGAGCGCGAGGTCTCCCAGGCCGGTCCCCACCGGGGAGAGGTCGGGGATGGCGGAGGAGGTGGCCAGGGCGACGTGCGGCAGGAGCAGCACGGCACCGGCCACGGCGGTGCGGCGGTGCCAGAGGGCGACGCGGTCCAGGCCTCCGAACGCCCGCTCGATCGGGCGCAGCAACGTCATGAGCACCAGCGAGCAGGAGAAGAGGAGGATCGCTTCGGCCCCGACCAGCTCCCCCAGGTAGCGGTCGTCTGGTTGGCCCGGCGGCCGCGCGAGCACCCACAGCAGGACGTTCGCAGCAGCGACGACCGCCAGCACCCCAACGCCCGGCGAGCGGGCGCGCGTGCCGGCCCCTACCGGCTCGGGGGCGGAGCCGGTCGCCGGAGGCGGCACGGGACGGGGGGGACCCGTGCCGCCATCCGGCCCCATGGCTAGTACGCGACCAGGATCTGGTCGTCGACGAGCGTGACGCCCGGGGCGGCCCACGCCGCGTCGACGGCGGCGTCGTGGTCGGCCCAGGAGCTGACGACGCCCGAGAGCACCACCGTGCCGTTGGTGCTCTCGACCGAGAGCTCGTCGGCGTCGAGTTTGGCGTTGCGCTTCATCGCCTTCGCGATCGACTGCTTCACCTCGCTGGCGGGCGGGCCGTCGGGGACGATTGACACCTCGTCGTCGACGCCCACGACACCCAGGACGTTCCCCGCGAGGAACTCGGCTTCGTCGCGCTCGAACTGCCAGTTGGCGGTCCCCTTGAGCGTGACCCACCCGTCGTTGACCTTCGCGTCGATCGTCGACGGGACGAGGCTGTCGAGCATCAGCGCCTGCAGAACGGCTTCGCGCACGTCCGCGTCGTCGCGGCGCGAATCGGCGAAGATCCGCACCTGCAGCTCGTTGTGGACGCCGGTCACCCCGTAGACGCGCTCGGCGGCGTGCTTGGCCTCGCGCTTCTGGCGGAAGCTGCCCACCGTCCCTTGCAGGGTCACGACTCCATCGTCGTCGGCTGAAACGGCGACGGCCTCGCTGTCGACCTTGGGGTCCCAGAACAGCTCGTCTGTGACATCGAGCTCCAGCTGGGCATTGGACATGTCCACTCCTTTTCGTTGCTGTCGGGTCACTGCGGGAGCTACGGCGGTCGGCGTGCGTGACCCAGAGGTCTGCCGCTTGCCTCCATCGTTCGCGCCTATGCCGCGATGAGGCCTGGGCCCAGGTCTGGGCACGCGGATGCTGCGCGCGCTCGTGAGCCGCTATCGGGTGATCGACCCCCTCGAAGGCGCGGCCGGCGATCACGTCCGTCGGCGGGAGGGCCGACAGACCTGTCGCCTGCAGAACCGGCGGCTATGAATCTCACCGCGATTGCTGATTGATCCTGCCGCGCAGGCGCTGGAGACCCATGACATGACAATCGACAGCGCTACACACGAGCGTTCCAGCGATCCGCCGATCGAGCGGCTCGAGTTGCACGCCTGGATGCTGCGGGCGGCGGCATAGCGATCATGTCCGCACCCCGATACCCCTCCCGAGGTGCGCTCGTGGCCCTCGCCGCCGCGGTCGCCCTGAGCGGATGCGGCGGATCTTCCAAGCAGCAGAAGGCCATGGCCGCGGTGTGCAGCGCGAAGGCCGACGTCGTCGCGCAACTCGCCGACCTGCAGACCCTCGCGCCCACCGTCGCGAGCCTTCCGATGGCGGCCGCCGAGGTGGCCGCCATCACGGACGACCTGAAGAAGATCAAGGGATCGGAAAACGATCTGAGCTCAGACCGGAAGCAGGCCGTCCAGCAGGCGATGCAGCGGTTCGGCGCCACCGGAGGGGCGGCTCTTGCCGAGCTCCTGATCTCGCTGCGCAACCATCCCGCCAAGACGCAGCTCACCACCATCGGCCAACAGGTTCAGACCTCCTACCAGCAGGATTTCGCGCCGGTCAAGTGCGACTCTTGAGGGCGGGGTGCCGCCCGCGCTGCGTGTGCTCCGCTGCCCGGGCTCCTCCGGACCCCCCGTCCTCAGCAGCGCAGCATCGCGGCGACCCCACCCGCTTCGGTGAGCGCTGGGGAGTCGCGTGCTGCGAGGGTCGTGACGCCTGCGTCTGTGGCGATTGCGGCTTCGACGGCTCGTTCGCCAAGGAGCGCCGTGGGGCCGCTGATGGTCTCGGGGACGAGGTCGGCCGCGGCGGAGAAGTCGCCGCGCGGGTCGAGAATGAGATGCTCGACACGGCCCTCGACGAGCAAGGTGAGCACCTCGCGCGCTCCGACGGCGGCCCCTCCGGCCCTTGCGCGCTCACCGGCGAGTGCGGCGAGCTCGGCCGCCCGGGTAAGTCAGGCGTCCTCGATCAGCGACTCGAGCGTCTCGGCGATCACGTGTTGATCCTCGCCGACGAGGTTCAGATCGCTCTCAGCGATCACGCGATCGCCGACCAGCGGTGGAAGGGCATCGCGAAAGCGCGCGGCGGCCCGAGTCTCGGAAACGATCACGATGCGCTCCCAGCCGAGCGACTCCAGGCGCTTGGCGGTCTCGGCGGCCGCGGTGTCGAACAACTGGTCGCGCTGGGCCTCCCGCGCGCCTCGTAGCTCTCTTGGTGAGAGGCGCCCTGCACACCGCGTTCGGGGCTGCCGGCTGCGGACCCGCCGAACCGGCGCCAGTCACCGAGCTCCAGCTCGAACGTCGAGTCGCGGGCTCTGTCGGCTCGGCCTGCTCGATCTGCAGCAGCCGCACGATGTGGCCGCTGACGAGGACGATCCGACTGGCGCGCCGCGGTCTGCGATGTCGACGAGTGGCGAGACGAACGGTTTGGAATCCCAGACGACGAGATCAGCTCGAACTCGATGCGCTCACGCAGCCGCCGGAACGCGAGCCGATCGTCTCCCGCGGATCAGTGCGCGCATACACGCTGACAACCGTGCGTCTGGGCTCGGCGGTGGCGAGCCGGCGCAGAACGTCACGTGTGACCATCAGGTGGACCCTAACTCGTGCAGCCGGAGACCGCTGCCTGATTCCCGAGTAGCATCGGCCAACCATGGAGACGCGCTTCGAGGTGCTGCTGGAGTCGGCTCCGGACGCGATCTTGCTTGTCGACGCGCGGGGCCGGGTCGTGCTCGTCAACCGCCGCGCCGAGGAGTTCTTCGGATACGCGCCCGGGGCCCTGGTCGGTCATGAGGTTGAGCTGCTTGTTCCGGGCCGTTTCCGGGGACGGCACCTCGTGCACCGCGCCGGCTACATTGCCGATCCGCGGACGCGCGAGATGGGGGCCGGACTCGAGCTGTACGGCCGTCGTAAGGACGGGAGCGAGTTTCCGGTTGAGATAAGTCTGAGCGCGACGCAGGTTGACGGCGACCAGCTCGTGATCGCGATCTTGCGCGATGTGAGTGAGCGCAGGGCGGCCGAGCTCGAACGCCAGGAGGTCGCACGCGAGCAGGCCGCTCTGCGGCGGGTCGCGACGCTCGTCGCGCGTGCGGCACTCCCGGAGGAGCTGTTCGCGGGTGTCACCGAGGAGGTCGGCCGGCTGCTTCGCGCCGACCACGCGCACCTGGGCCGCTACGAGTCCGAAGACACGGTGGAGATTCTCGCCGACTGGAGCCGCCAAGGCGAGCCCTTCCCCGTGGGCGCTCGCTTCAGACTTGGGGGAGAGGATCTCTGCACGTTGGTCGCCCAGGCCGGTCGCCCGGCACGGATCGACAGCTATCCCGATGCCTCCGGACCGCTTGCTGTCGCCACAGCCGAGCGGGGATTCCGCTCCGGGGCCGGCGCGCCGATCATGGTCGAAGACCACATCTGGGGCGTGATGATCACCGGCTCCACACTGGAGAACCCCCTGCCTCCAGACACAGAAGCGCGGCTTGCATCATTCACGGAGCTTGTTGCGATGGCGATCGCAAACGCCGACAGCCGCGCCGATCTGGCCGCCTCCCGCGGGCGCGTCGTCGCGGCCGCGGATGAGACGCGGCGGCGGATCGAGCGCGATCTTCACGACGGGGTGCAACAACGTCTGATCTCCGTCAGCTACATGGTGCGCGCGGCGCAGGAGGCGACGCCGCCTGCGCTCGGCGAGCTCGCCGCCGAGCTCTCCCGCGTCGCCGAGGAGCTCAGGGGAGTACAGGACGACCTGCGAGAGATCTCGCGCGGGATCCATCCCGCGGTCCTCGCCGAGGGTGGCCTGCGCCCAGCACTCGAGACGCTCGCGCGCAGCCCCGCGATCAGGGTTGAACTCACTGCACACCTCCCCGAGGGGCGACTGCCGGAGGCCGTCGAGGTCACGGCCTACTACGTGGCCTCTGAGGCGTTGACGAACGCAACAAAGCACGCGCAGGCGCGGGTCGTGAATCTCGACGTCGAGCACGCGGACGGCGTCGTGCGCCTCTGCGTACGCGACGACGGGATCGGCGGTGCCGACTTCGCCCGCGGCTCGGGGCTCGTCGGCCTCAAGGACCGCGTCGAGGCGATCGGCGGCGCATTTTCACTCCGGAGCCTGCACGGCGCCGGGACAAGACTCGACGTCGTGCTCCCGCTCGACAAGGAGTGACACGCATCAACCGACGCGCCCGTTCTACCTGCCAGTCGGTACTCGTGGATTCCGGCCCGCAGGGACGGCGAATGGCCGCTGGCGGCGCAGACACGGACGCGCTCGGTGTTCATGCTCCATCCATGACGCCTGTCGCCCGCAGCGACGCAACGACCGGCTCCCAGGTGAGCACGGCAGTCACGCAGCTCAGGCCTCGGTCGGGCTCGCAGCGCCGCGCGAAGAAGCCGGCCTCGGGCGTGCGGCGAGCCACCCGGCGGCGGCCACGCACGGCGTTCGTGTTCTCGGGCGGCGCCAGCCTCGGAGCGCTTCAGGTGGGCATGGTGCGCGCGCTCTTCGAGCGAGGGATCACCGCGGATCTGCTGGTGGGCACGTCGGTGGGCGCGCTCAACGCGGCCTTCATCGCCAGCCGCCCGCAGACGCCAGCGACCGCCCGGCAACTCACGAGGGCCTGGTACGAGATCAAGCGCGCGGACGCGTTCCCGCTCAGCCTGCGGACCGTGGTCGGCGGCCTCGCCGGGAGCCGGGACCACCTCGTTCCGGCGCGTGGCCTGCGCCAGATCGTGGAGCGCCATATCCAGCTCCGCTGCCTGACCGACGCACCGATCCCCCTCCACCTCGTGGCGTTCGACATCAAGAGCGGGCGCGAGACGCTGCTTTCGGAGGGCCGGGCCTGCGACGCGGTCATGGCGTCCTGTTCGATCCCGGGGATCTTCCCGCCGGTCGCGATCGGCGATCAGTTGCTCATCGACGGCGGGGTCGTGAACAACACGCCGATCTCCCACGCCGTCGAGCTAGGGGCCGAGCGTATCTACGTGCTTCCGACGCAGGGGCAGTCGCCCGCGCACCCGAATCCGCAGCGCACGGCGATCGAGGTGGCGATGTACGGAATCAGCCTGCTCGTCGGGAGTCGCCTGCAGGGCGACATCGCTCGCTACGGAGGCGGTGTGGAGCTGATCGTCCTTCCGGTTGCCAACTCACGGCAGGTGCAGCCGACGGACTTCAGCCATTCGATCCGACTGCTCAAGGAGTCGCACGCCGCGTGCCGCGAGGCGCTCGTGCGCGTCGACACGCTCGCCGCGGCGGCCTGACCGCGGGGCCGGCGCTCAGCCGCTCCCGCCCGCCTGTGCCGAGCTCATCGGTCGAAACCACGGCCCGCCGCGCGGGGAGCGCGCGTGCGCGACCGGTGTCAGGTAGACGTAGTCGATCGCGGGCCAGCGCTCCCCGAGCTCCGCGGCTGCGTTCATGATCGCCGCCTCCACCGTGGGCACGTCGAACGCGTCGTCGAACGTGACGTCGCCGTTGACGATGAGGCTGGAGGGCCCGACCACGACGGCGAACAGGTCGGGAACGTCGACGACGCCCCGCTGTGCCGCGACGATCGCGCGCATATCGCGCAACATCCAGATCGGGACGCCGCGACCCGAGAGGAGCTCCCTGTTCGTGTGCAGCAGGAATGCAGACGCGCCGAGGAGCAACAGGCCGATGAGCATGCTCGCCACGGTGTCGGGGGTGGGACTTCCCGCCGCCTGGCTCGCGGCCAACCCGGCGAGAGCGACGAGACCGCTGGTCACGCCGCAGGCGCCGCCGAGCACGACCGTGGTCGCCGCCGGGTCCGTGCTGCGCCGGAGCAGGGCTCGCAACGAGATGCTGCGTCGCCGCGCCTGCCCGCGAAGCGGTCGCAATTGAACCTCCAGCGCGACGGCATCGAGCGCGACCGTCACGGCCAGCACCAGGTAGGCGATCGTGAAATGGCTGAGCGGTGCCGGGTGAAGCGCGGAGCGGATCGCGCCCTCCAGCGCGAATCCTGCGCCTCCGATGAAGATCCCGAGCGCCCCGAGGAACGACCAGAAGAAGCGCTCCCGCCCATACCCGAGCGGATGGTCCTGATCCGACGGTCGGGTGCTGCTGAGTACTCCGATGAGCAGGAACACCTGGACCGCGACGTCGGCAGCAGCAGCTGCCACCTGGGAGCGCAGCGAGGCCGATCCGGTGAGCCATGCCGCAAGAGTGAGCGCGAGGGCTTCGACGCAGCCCACGGCCAGCGAAGCGAGCACGCCGCGCTGCGTCGCTCCGGCGTCGGTCGTCTTGGCCATCGCTACCGCCCTCCCGCCAGGATGAGCGATGCATTCAGAACACGCCGCCCGAAGCGTCAGCTCATGCCACAGATCTGCGAGCGGCACGCGCGACGACCAAGACCGGGCGGCTCACGAGCCATACGCCGGACGTTTGCCTCAGGCCCGCCGCGCGCGTCATAACGGGCCTATGAGGGCAACCGCGCTTCGGCGTGCACACGGCGGGTGGATGTTCGCGCGAGAGCCATGAGCCGGCCACAGGAGCTCCGAACGGAGGGTCGCGGAGACGTCACCGAGGCGCACGTGGTGCCGTCGCCGGACGCCCGCGCGGTCCAGTTCGTGGTGGAGCTCGCCGAAGCCCTGACGCGCGCCGGCGAGCCCGAGGGGATCGTGCAGCCGCGGGTCGCCCGCATCGCGAACCTGTATCGCGTGTCTGAAGTGCGCCTGGTCGTCTTGCCGAACCTGACGCTGGCTGCCGCGGGGCCGGGGGCGCCGGTCGCGCTGGACTCCACCACACCGACCGACGCAGACCTGCGGCTCGACCAGATGGCGGCAGTCGAGCGAGTGGCGCGTCTTGCGGACAACGCGGATGTGCAGCCCGAGGAGGGTCTGCGGCAGCTGAATGACGCCAAGACACTCGCGCACCGCTTCGGATCCGGCTGGACCGTCGTCGGCCACGTGATCATCACGCTGGGCGTGTGCCTGATCCTTCAGCCGACCCCGGTCGTGCTGCTCGCTTCGGCGATCTTCGGCACGTTGGTGGGCCTCATGAAGCTGCGCGCGCGCAATGCTCCGACGCTGCGGGTCCTGCTGCCGGTGACCGCCGCGACGCTCGTGAGCCTGCTCGCGTTTGCGATCGATCCGGCCAAGACGACGCAGCAATCGCTGCGTGAACTGATACCGCCGCTCGTCACGTTCCTTCCGGGCGCGCTGATTACGAGTGCCACGCTGGACCTCGTCGCCGGTCACCTGATCAGCGGCGCGAGCCGGCTGGTCGCCGGCACGATGAAACTGGTCCTCCTGACGCTGGGCATCGCCATCGGTGCGGGCCTGGCAGGCGTGCATCTCGATGCCGCGACCACCAACACGCCCGTCAACACCCTCGGGACCTGGGCGCCCTGGCTCGGCGCGATCGTCTTCGGCATCGGCTGCTACGTGCACTTCTCGGGACCCGCGGGGAGCCTCGGCTGGCTGCTCCTGGTGTTGCTCACCGCGTGGGTCGGCGAGCAACTCGGAGCGATGCTTCCGCCCGGTGAGCTTGGTCCGTTCGTCGGTGCGCTTGTCATGACGCCGGTCGCGGCATGGGTCGAGGGACGTCCCTCTGGTCCGCCCGCGCTGGCCACCCTCATGCCCGCGTTCTGGCTGCTCGTCCCGGGGGCTGTGGGCCTGATCGGTGTCGCGCAGTTCTTCGGCTCACAGGATGCCGCGGGGGCCGGTCACATGCTCAACGCGCTTGTCGCCTTCATCCTCATCGGGTTGGGCGTCTTCGTTGGCAACGCCCTGGTGTGGCACGTCCGATCGCGGGGGGCTGGCGACCGCCCATCCTCCAGCGATCCCGTCGCCATAAGCGCTGCCTGTGGATCAGGGCTGCACCGGTATCGGCCTGGGTGAGCGCGGAAGCCATATGCGTCCATCACGATTCACGTCGCCAGAAAGGCAGGCCCACGATGTGCGCTAACTGCAAGGATCCTCGAGGCTGCGACTGCACCGGGGGCTCGCGCCTAGCTGCGTGCTCATGTGCGAGCGGCCAGGACTGCCCGGTCTGCAACCACACGCCGGACGTGACGGCCGCGACCGAGCCGGAGTTCCTGATCGAGGTGGTCGACACCGATGTTGCCGTCGCGCCCGACTGAGGGGCGGGTGCGGCGCGGGCATAGCCCATCGCCTCGGGCGTAGCGCGACGTCGACTGGGTGAGCCCCGATTTCGGTGAGCCCCGATTTCGGCCGGACAGTGCATGTGCAGTAGCAACACGAGCTCGGGGCAGGCGCAGGCCATCCACCGAGCATCCCCACCAGGAGCTGGGTCCGATGGCCTCCAGGCGTGGTCGATCGTACCGAGGCCTCGGGCGCGCCGCTCGTCGTAGCGGCGCACCCAGTCTGACGACGGCGATGCGGCGGGCAGCAGAATGATTCTCGCTGTCCTCGCCGCGGCCGAGCGCTCGAAGGTCGAAGGTCCGGGCGGCGCCTGTGGACGCGCACATACGACTCGCAGGACATCGGCCCCAACGGCGCGGCGATCTCCGGCGGCAGGCTCTACGGCGCGACCGCCGCCTTCGCATTCGCGCTCGACGCGAAGACCGCGCGCGAGCTGTGGCGCAACAGGCGATCGGATCCGACGGGACGGCCTATTTCGGGCTCGGCAGCATGTGCAGCTGTCGCCGATCGTCGCGAAACGCGACGGGCGCGAGGTCGTCGTCAACGCCGGCAAGATGGGCTACGTCTACGCGATGGACGCGGCCAGCGGCCGCCTGCTGTGGAACACGCGGGTCGGCGCACACAACGGGCACGACCGTGACGGCGAGCTCGCCCTGGCACACCGGCTCAGCGTGCCGCGCTCCACGTCTCGGTGGAACCCGGCATCGTCGGCGGTGTCGAGACCAACATGGCGCTCGCCGACGGCGTGATCTACGTGCCGGTCGCAAACCCCCCGTCGCCTGGTCACCGACTCGGGCCTGGGCAAGGCCAACTTCACGGACGGGCGCGGCGAGGTGGTGGCGATCGACCTCGACAGCGGCAAGGTCCTGTGGGACACACACCTGTCCCAGATGGCCGACGGCGCCGCGACAGTGTCGGGTGACCTCGTGTTCACGACGACCTTCGATGGCTACCTGCTGGCGCTCGAGCGCGAGCACGGCCGCGTGGTGTGGCGCAAGAAGCTCCCCGCGTTCACGAACGCGCCGATCGCCGTCGACGGGGACAGGCTGGTGACCGCCGCCAGCTATCCCGGGGGCAAGGGCCAGATCCCCGAGGTCATCGCCTTCCGCCTCGGCGCGCACGGCTCCATCACGCCGACCCACGGCGGCGCGTCGAGCTCGGGCTCCGCAGCGGGGTTCGCTGACGGGGCGGTGGTGTTCTCCACGAACTGCTCGTCGTGTCACACGCTGGCGGCCGCCCCGGACGGGTCCGCGTAATGGGCTTGGGCTTGAGTGCTCATCGCCGGAAGCTACCGCCCCACCGTCACTTCGGCGGTCTCAGGCTGAGCACCCCGCGCACAACCGACTCTGCCGCGTCACGCGTGTTTCGCAACGCGCCCGCCTCGAGCGCGAAGGGGCGCGAGAGGCGCTCCGTCGCGGTGTCGAAGCCGCGTGGGGCAGCCGGAACCACGTGCGCGTTGCGCTGCACCCAGTCGACGATCACCCGGGCCGTCGCTTCGAGATGCTCCAGCGGGACCGCGTGGCCGGCGCCCGGAACGATGTGCAGTTCGGCGCCGGGGATGCCGTCGGCGAGCAGCTGCGCGCCTGCGACCGGAGCCATGACGTCGAGTTCGCCGTGCAGCACGAGCGTTGGTGATCGAACGCGCTTGAGCGAGGCGCGGCGCCCGAAGCACGCGACGGCCAGCGCCTGCC
>Ga0335069_10003226_pt1 | contig 24782 bp, 25 predicted proteins | sample Lox_Sample_11_FD_206714 | JGI IMG/M metagenome (GOLD analysis project Ga0335069, IMG submission 206714) | Soil microbial communities from Loxahatchee National Wildlife Refuge, Florida, United States - Lox_Sample_1.1 | ecosystem: Environmental > Terrestrial > Soil > Wetlands | place: USA... | reverse complement strand
AGGGACCGTCAGTGGATCTGGGGGTGATGTTCAGAAGAACGGAGTTTACTACTACGCTGTGAAGAAGAGATCGAATTTCATCTCTTTACTTGGGCCAGTAAGCTCCGATACAGCTCAGAACAGGCTTCAAGCAAACTTCGATTCGTTTCAAATGGTGGCCGTAATCGTTATTACTGCAAGTGGAGGCCAGATTCTACAGAGCGGTGGAGGTGGATCTCCTATTACCGGCGCTGCCGCCGCAGGCGCTTTCTTCACCTTCATCTTCGCTATATCGATGTTGATTTCAAATTGGTGTGTATAGTCCAAAATTTGGACTCAGGAGGGAAAAGATGGCAAAGACAGAGATCGTAGTTCATGACGTTCACGTACATCCCGAAACCGGCCACATCACGTACACCGTACGGTCGAGGACCACAGACGGTAAGGCTACATGGGATGGACCGTTGAAGCAGTATGGTATCGACAGGCAGGCATTGAGGGATCGGTTTCACGGAAGCATTGATGAGTGGGAAGCGCATGTAGCGCTGGAGCACGCTCCGTTTTGTGGGGCTGATCCGCAAGAGGTTCAGGATCTGATCAAGAGGAAAGGGAAGGTGATTGGGTAATGCTTAACATTGTCAGACTCAATAAGCAACAGTTTGAAGAAGTGGCATGTAAATTCGGATTTGCAAACGTAATTAACGCCTACAGGGAAATTCCATGCAGAAACGTATTTTATATGACATCTGGTATTCTCTTCGTCCACGATGAGGATGTGGAGTTTTTTGACAAAACGGCTGTGGATTATCAAGGGATGCTGTCCATAGCTAAAATCAAGAGAGAGATTGAGGATGAGCTAAAAGATAGAAAACAGAAGGATCAACAGTAATGAACGGCTGGCAATACTACGGACTACCCCATCTTCAGGTTGTTCCCTACATGCCGGGTACTCCTGTATTCCGCGATGGGATGCTTCCATACCTCTACACCTGCACCAAAGAGGAAGGAAAGATCAAGGACGTGTTCTGTGGTGACGAAGTTGGCATGGACGCTTTCGTCACCTTCTTCGACAAGCGGAAGACGATGCAAGTCTTAGCGGAGGTTGAGGAAAACAAGAACCTCAAGCCTGTCGGTTATTCATGGGTAGACTCCCCGAGAGGGGTAGACGGTGCAAGAGCGGCCTTCTGTGGCTTCTGTTTTTTCAACAACGCATCCAAGCGTTCATCGGCCAGAGATCTGGCACGATTGGCAATAGCATACGCTCTGATCGATCTAAAGATTGATGTACTGCACGGGGTCCAGGTGGAATCGAATCTGGCAGCAAGGAACTTTTCGAGGCGATTGGGGTTCCGAGAAGTGGCTACGGTACCGTTTTACCACTCGGTAGACGGACAACTTGTAGGGGCCAGGGTGATGACGTTGGAGAAGAAAGATTTCCTCCCGAAGTTCGAAGAATGGTTTAACGCACAAAAAGCGGTAGAATCAATTCCATAAATGCGATAGGCTTCCATGCAGGAGAAGTGTATTCATGGGGAAGCCAGGGGGAGAGTCGCAAAGATTACAGGACGCTCAGGCTGGGCTAGCCGATGTGATGGCAAGCACAGGTAAACAGAGCGCAGCGGAAGGGGCTACCCTATTCAATCTAGCTCTCCCCGGCCTGGAGCAGGCTGAAACCTACTATAGCAAGGTAGCCAGCGGAGATCCAGCGGCACTTGCGAGAGCCAACGCTCCTGCCATTCAGCAGATTACTGAACAATCCAATGCAGCCAAGAAGAATATCCTTCAGGACAACCCACGTGGTGGGGAGAGGAATCTTGCGCTGGAAGAAGCGGACATTACCAAGGGTGCTCAGATTTCCAATTTGACTACAGGATCGTATTTGGGCTCTTTCGGATCGTTGGCAGGCTTGGGTGGGCAGAATGTTTCGCAGGGCACTGCCGCCACGGGAGTAGGTCTGCAAGGGATGAACGCGGCTGCAAATCAGTACGGCAATCTACAGCAACTGGCCAACGAGCAGAAGTCAACCCAGCTAGGGTTCTGGAGTTCAATGGCAGGCGCTGTAGCCGGTGGAGCAGCAGGAATTTAGAAAGGAGGAACAGATGCCAGTACAAACAGATCCAATTCAGATCAATCCGTACCAAAGCACGGTTCCCCTTGTCCAAGTTTCTCCTGAAGCTATTGGGGGTACACAGCCATCAGGTCCATTGCAGGGTCAATTCGGGAAGAAAGGAACCGGAGCGCTTGCAATTGGAGATTCTATCCTAAAGGGGTTCATGCAAGGCCATGCCGAAAAAGAGAAAAGAAAATACACGCAGGCTCAAGCGACTATCGCTGCCGCAGATTCGGCTGAACAAGCCGCGTACCAGCAGTATCAAGATGCGCTCTCTCAGGCTCAGGGAAAGGTAGACGATCCCAAGGCTCAGGCAGCATATCAGGCATACGTGGGAGTGTTTAATCAAGCCAAGCAAGCTAAGGCTCAGTTTGTACTTCCGCAAAAGGGAGAAAAAGGGAAGAAGCCTGGAGGAGAAACTGGACAGGGGAAGGACAAGAAGAAGGGTGGGGTACCTGGGTTTGGAGGGATCAAGGAATTCTTCGAAGCCAATCCTCACATCATTCCTCAGATTGCCTTGATGACGATGCAGCCCAAGCCTCAAGGGTTAACACGCGAGGCAAGGCTTCAGGAAGCACAGACCAAAGCGGCAGAGACACAGGTTGCTTTAGGCCAGGAAGAGCTTGCAGGTACCAAGGAGGCCCGTCAGAGGGCTACGGAACAATACGATCTCCAGAAGCGCCAACAGGCCGTAGAAGCGGCAGGCGGCATAGACGCTGTATTGGGAGACAAGAGCGCAGATCCACTGTTGCAGCAGACTGCACGTCAGATGAAGTACGAAGCTCTGGACAAGCAATCTCCAGAAGCGAAAATGAAGATGCAGTTCCAGCAACAGTTAATGAACGGTGAGTCCAAAAATTGGACTCCTGAACAGAGAGTGTTGGCAGGGTCAATGGGAGTGGTGCCGGAACCTGTACCGCAGAAGATCACAGGCAAGAACGGACATGAGATGCAGATCCTTGTCGATCCTCTGACCAATCAGCCTGTACCGGGTAGCAGACCGTTAGATCTTGGTCCTCCTACATGGGCTCAGGAATACTATGCAAAGAGGGCAGCGGACAGGGCCGATCTTCAAAAGGCAGTCTCAAGCGATCCGACAGCATATGGAATCACGCCAACAGGAGATCCCAAGGCGGACAAGGCTGCTATCGATGCTCGCGTGAATCAGTTGTATGTTCGCGCTACTTTCGGCATTCAATCTCTTGCTGATCTACAGAATCGGACAGGATTTGAGGTACAGCGCGACAACGAATATTTGACAGATGTGGTGAAGGCCGCAGGGTTGAATGCAAAGCAGAGTCCGTTGGATACAGGGCAAGTAACGATGTCCTATCCAGGAGGAAAGCCGTTCGCTGTAGGCAGAGAGTACTTCTCTAAGATGATGAACATGTTCGCTACTCCTTCGACAGAGAACAATGGAATTCGAGCATTCAGGGAGACTCCTCTGAACCCTGATAATCATCCTCCAGAAGTTCTAGAGGCAGAGCGCAGATTTATGTACCAATGGGTCAAGAATCAGATGATGACTCAGAAGGGAAAGAATGCTCTGACTTCTGCTCAAGCAGACGCCATATTGAGCAAAACGGCATTGGGCCGTCCGATCACAGGTGGGATGACGCGGCCTCCGGAAGCCACACAGAGTACGCGAGGCACGACAGGCGGCATGACTCGTCCTCCTTCTGGTCCGACGAAGATGTACATGGTTCCAGGGTATGCAGATCCTGTAGAGTTGACAGAGGAAGAAGCGGCTAAAGCGAAGGCTGCTAATATCCAGGTTGAACCTGTAGACATGTCGTTGTTTAGCCAGTAAGGCAGGATCATGCCGGAAGATGTATTAGATCAGTTAAGCAAAGCGATTGGCAGAAAAGTTGAGCCAGCAAAGCAGCCTGCTAAAAATGCGCCCAATGCTGATTTGGAAAAAGTAGGACAGAGATTCCCTGCCTATAAGAAATATCTCTCCAATGTGGTCATTAAGCCCGGAAAGAATCAAAAAGGAGATGACCGTCAAGTCGAGTTTTATCCTCCTTGGGAAAGTCAGAATCCGAATCCCGGAAAGCTCACGGTTCAGCCATATCGCAGTGATTCGATGAGCGGAGAAGGGTTAACCAATACCGTTTCTGGAGAACTTCTTCACTATATCGGCGGCGTAGATCCATCGACTGGTATCCCAGTTGATCCTAACTACCATGCTTTAAAACAGAAAGTTGCCAATGCTCGTACTCCAGAACAGAAGGCTCTTGATGAGAGAATTTACGAGGAACAAAAGAAACGTGGAGAAAAGAGACCATTTGATCAATGGTTTAATCAGAGCCGACTCGACGAATACATCATGGGGTATGTGACTCCAGATAAGGATGATGAATGGCGTAAGCATGGTTTTTACAGTCATCCAGAGATGGCCAAGGCTGTAGAAGATGTGAAGAGTTATCTGACCAAGGATCAGAACGCATCAGCATCTCTTGAACAAATCATTGGCAGGCCAGTGATCACGGCCAAGATTTCTCCCTTGGCGAAGTCAAGATTCCAGTTTTACAGCGAAGCCAGAAAGAACGGTTTTGATCCTGATAAGGCCGTGAAAGCGGCAATGTCTACTGCTGGGGTAATGACTCAAGCGCCTCCAGAGACTTTTATTCAAAAGTTGAAAAAGGGGATTTCTTCGATTCCTGTAGGAGGAGGAAGAACGGCAGGAAGCGCTCTTGACGATTTTGGCCGCATGTTTGGCAGTGCAAAAGAAAAGTTTTTTACTCCAGGAGCACTAACAGAAAAGGAATGGGAAGAGAGAAAGAAGTCTCAGCAGGAGTTTTTTGAACGGCATATCGGAAAGAATTTGGCTGGTGGAGCCGCAACGGGAGCGGCAGAATTTGGAGAGGAATTTCTTTCTCCATTCCAGATAGCTTTGCTTGTTGGGACGATGGGTGAATCTGCTCTTGTCAGGACAGCGGCAAAGATAGGAGTCAAAGGAGCGATTCCAGCAGCGAAGACTGTGTCAAAGTTGATTCAGTTGCAATTTGCTTCTCAGATGGTAGAAGGGGCTGCTACAGGATTAGAAAACTTCTTCAAATCAGTCATTCATGGAGACTGGGAAAACGCAGGTAAGTCTGCGGTAGAAGGTCTTGCAAGCGGACTGATGGCCAAAGGTCTTATCAGTCATGAGCAGGCTATTCAGCGGATACGTGGGGATCTTGAGAAGACAGCGAGAGAGCAATTTGGAGTTCCTGAGGGAGGACCGATCAAGGGAGCCATCACTTCTAGATTTGATCAACTTGATCCTTACCGGCAGGGAATGGTGATTGACGAGGCAGTCAAGAAGTCGCCTGAATATCAGGACATTCTGAAGACTGCCGATCAGCAGAACGAGCAGGCCAAAACAAGAACCAAGAAACAGCGTGAACGCAAGCTCAATGATTACTACGGCAGGGCTCTTGAGCAGTCTTGGCAACCCAATGTAGCCAAGCGTACTATCCGGAATCTGCAAAGAGGCCGCGAACGTGGCGCTGCAATGGCGGCAGAAGATGCTCGTAAGCAGTCAATAGCCGATGTAATCAAGACGATCAGGACAGCCGCAGAACGCCGTGCAAAGGCCATTAACGAGGAGTATGAGCGTAAGCGTCAGGAAGGCATAGAAGAGCGTCCAGAACGTCGCCAAGCGGTAGCAGAGGCCCGTACAGAAAGATCTAAGGTTGCAGAGGAGATTGCTTCTCAACGAGACAAGATCTTTCAGCAAAGGAACGAATCTCAGAAGATTACGACCGAAGAGGTTCCTGCGCGTCAAGTAGAGGCTGTAGCAGACGCAGAAGGGAACGTCACTTACCCGGCTCACTACTGGGGAGAAGAGAACAATTTCGGAGTCTCGTCCGATGTTGAAGGTCATGCGATCTATCGTCAGACACCTCGTGGTGTTGAGTGGCTAGATGCCAGTGGCAATTTCTCTGAAGAACCGCAGAATCTATTCTTCAGCCATGATCCGGCGACTGCCGATACCATTGCCAGATTGTCTTCTGTAAGCGCCAACGCTGACAGTTTGGCAGATGCGGAAGGAGCAACCAGAGAGCAGAAAGAAGACGCTGAGAAGGTTGCAGAGATTCGCAGGCAATTGGTGACTGGGGAGATCGACGCCAAGGAAGCACAGCGACAGGCTGGTATTGCAGAGAAGGGAGTCCTTCCGGACGAGTTCACGGCGGCAAGAGATGGTAGGTTAAACGGTCCATTCCACGAATACAGTCGTGCTGGATATGTGGAAGCTCTGGAAAAAGAAGCTCGTGAGGCTGGAGTTCCGGAGGAAGATTCTCTCCACATTCTCGACAATGCTGGGTTGATGGCATTGCAGCAGACCGAGAACAATCTTCATCACGTCTACCGTCCCGGTGACTACATCATCTCCAAACGTGGGGTGAAGTGGACATTAGACAGCAATGGAATGCTACATCCGAATGACGGTGGACAGCCGATACCGTTGATGAAGAGCGGCATGTACTCGAATCAGGCTCTTCAGATGGCATCCTCTGGCCGTATTGGATACGGAACACTGACCAGAGAAGATCGTCGTCTAGAGGCTGCTCGCCGTAGGAGCATTGAAGCCGAAATACGCGCAAGGCAAGAAGAAGTAGACAAGGAGATGCGTCTTGCAGTGCAGCGTGAAGGTCTAAAGTCTGCTACAGAGTTTGAATCTCGTGCTGATATCGAAGGAAAGATGAAGCGGGAGATGCGTAGGCTCACCCGTCCTCCAGAGCAGACGAGCAAGGAAGAACAGTTTAAAGATGAAGATCCTTTGTCGTCATCTCTTGCAGAAATAGGAAGACTGATTTATGCGGCTCCTTCAGATCCAAAAGGAGTAATTCGTTCCATTGCGGATGCAAAGGGTGTTCCAGTTGAAGAAGTCATGCGGCTGGCCGTTGCTAATGATCCTGAAAGGTCGAATACTCCGGAAGCACAGATAGCTCGTCTAGAAGTGGGAGATGAGATCTCAGACGACTTCAGGAAGGATCGTCCGTGGAGAGTAGAACAGGCTGAGAACCGTCTGGTATTGAGGTCAGGGAATGCCAATCCAATACCGCTTGATAGGTTGAACCCAAGCGACCGGGTACGCCAAATTGTTTCACGTGGAACAGTCACAAGCCAACGCGCTGAATTCTCAGGAGAAGACATCTCCAGAATTGCCTATGAGAAGCCACATTACTTCTCTCATCAGGAGGATTTGACTCAACAGGTTCAGGACAGGATGGAAGGCAAATCCCAAGATCCTGAGCCACGCAATGAAGAGCAAGCCATAGCTCAGTCTGAGGCGGCAAACCGTCGTTCAAGTGCGGCAGAATCCGTAGCTACGCGGTCTGTGGTCGAGGCTATGGAGCCGAAAGCCGAGACAGTAGAGAAGGCCGAAGAGCAGGTTGCTAAGGCCGAAGAGCAGGTAAAGATTGCAGAAGAGGCTTATGCGCAGGCTGTAGAAGCGAAGGTAAGGACTCAGCCGCAGGAAGTCTTTCTTCAGAAGGCTCCAGTATCGATTGGTATTCGTGGAACGGCGGGAAAGATTGTGCAGAACAATCGAGAGATCCCCTTCCATTACGAGCTACTTCCTTTGGAGTCTTTGGTTACCTCGCACGTCTGGCAGGGTAACAAGCTTGTCGAGAATGAAGACTATCCGCAGGAGCTACAGCCAAGGACCATCTCCGAGAATGAGTCACTTCAAAATGTTTACAGGGCTGAAAGGCAGAACTACGATTTCCGGCAGTACGCGGACAAGACAATCAGCGGTCAGATGGGACCGGCAATTGTTGAAGAAGGAGGAAGGGTTGTAGGAGGCAATACCCGGATTGCTTTGCTTCGCAAGCATATCCAAAATTTGGACTCGATTGCCAATCCGGAAGAGAAACAAGCGGCACTTGACGGTTTTCGTGCAGCGATGCGCAAGGCAGCTTTTGATGCTGGGATGGTGGACATTCCGAATGATGGCAAGCAATACGTCGTCGTTCGCATGATGGACACGCCTATTGACAACGGCAGGCAGGCCGCAGAGCTTGGAAGGCTATTCAATAAGCCGGTTGGAGTACAGATCACCAAGGCTGCAAGAGGAGTGTCTTTCTCAAAGGCATTCACTCCAGCACTACTTGAAGACATCAGCAGGCGAGTAGAGGCTCATGACGGCATTGCAGCGGCAGTGAAGGCAGATCCACAATTCTTCCGTGACATCGTAACGAATCAGTTTGGCATTGATCCTGTGGAGTATGCCGACTGGTTCACAGACGATGCAGAAAAAGGTCTTGTACTTCACGATCAAGGAAGAGATCAGTTAACGAAGGCATTGCTTGGAACTGTGATCAAAGATACCTCAGTCCTCAACAGGATTGAAGGCAAGACGCCGTATCGTGCTCTTGAGCGGTCTCTCGGAAACATCATCAAGCTAAGGTCTCTACCTGACAGGGACATTGTAGAGAAGATCGAAGAAGCTGCTCATGCTGCTGCTGAGACGATGGAGACAGATCCTGTTCTATCTCGCGCAAAGGACAAGTGGTCTGCAACCTACCATCCTGATCAGCAGGGTCTACCAGGAATGGAATTGCAGTTACCTCCAGAGCCTGACCGTGTTGTAGAGGCTTTGTGGAGAGCACTACACGCATCCGATGCCGCTGTACCTCGTGTATTTAATGACAGGTTAAAGGCATTCATTGGCGAGCAGACATCGAAAGGTGGACATCTATTTGATGAGGTAGTGCAGACTCCATCGGAAGCCTTCAATAAGGCATTTAGCAAAGAACTACGTGATGTGCAATTGTCACGCGGAGACAAGCGTCTGGGCGTAGCTCAGGAGGAGTTCGAACAGTCCCTGAAGAATAGGGAAATGAGCGACCAAGAGAGAGAGGAATCTTGGAAGAAGCAAGATGGAAAGCAGGTAGAGGATAAAAAGGCCGAAGAGAATATAAAGCCAGTATCTCCGACAAAGATAATGGAACCTCCTCCTAAGCCTCCCAAGATTGAGACTGACGCAGAGAGGAAAATAGGGGTAGCCAAGACAGAACAGGGGTACGTCACTCCACAGCAGTTAAGAGAGTTTCTACAAGAGCATCCTGCAACCAGAGACCATTCTCCTGAGTTGATGCGTACAGCCCAAATGATGGCTGAGTACGTCTACGATGCCGATCCTCCAGTTGGAGTAGATCGTAAGCAGGCTCTTGAGTGGGTATTAAGGGAGAGGCTTGCAGGCATTGAAAAGGGAGAACTGAAGGGCAAGCGTGGTCAGTACTCTGATCCGAATATTGAAAAGCAATTCGGTGATCGGATACTGAAGTTGCATCAGGCCGCAGACGCTTCCACATTCATTCATGAATTTGCTCATGTCATCTTCCCGATGTTGAGCGATGAAGACCTTAAGGCGATTGACACGATCCGTGGCCCGAAGGAAAGAGGAACAGGATTGTCTTCACTGCCGTCATGGGACGGAAACAGGAAGAATCTCACCAAGGATGTTTACGCTGGCCTGTCGGAGAAGTTCTCTCACGGTCTGGAACAATTCTTGCGTGACGAGAATCCAACGGGGTTTACCTCAGAGGTCAAGGCCGTACTTGCGAAGGTCAAAGAGATCATGCGCAAGGTCTACATGCAATTTGTAGGAGATCCTCTCTCAGAGTTCAAGAATACCGAAGAATCTCGTGAAGTCTTCTCGAAGATGTTTGGCATAACAGACTTCGATGTAGCGGACAGATGGCGTGAAGAAGTAAAGAAGGCCAGAGCCGAAGAGAACAAGATGAAGATGCCGGAAGACACTCCTCATCCAATTGCCAAGCTTGCATCGGATACGAAGGCTATCGGCATTGCAAAGGCTATGGAAGGCCGCGTAGAGGACTCTGTAGGGGATCGTGTAGATCCAAAGAAGCCTGTAGTGGTACTCCGCTATCCGGGGATCGAGGATGCTGTAGCGGCCTGGGCAACTGCCGGTGAGGAAGGCAGCAAGATTCAGAATGCAGAACTGATTCAGGCTCCTGACGGAACATGGGGAATCAAGTTCAACACCAAGGCTCCAGTGCCGTCGAGTGTTCTCTACCAGCTATTGCCAGATAAGCATCCTGGAGTTCGTCTACAAGAACTGGAAGAAGCCAAGAGGAAGACCACAAACATCACTCTTCGCAAGGCTCTGGACATGCAGATTGAAAACCTCAAGAACGAGATTCGGTCAAAGCATGGGGTTGAGCCATCACAGCCGAAGAAAGAACCTGAAGTAGCGGCAAAAGCCCTAGAGGAGATAAAGAATGCCAAGGCAACCGAACGCATACGAACAGGAGCTAATGCAGTACCTGGGTTTCCAAAGCCTGGAGCAATTGGAGGAATTCCTAAACCTCCCAAGCTGGGGATGTCCGGATATGCAGGTGCCGAACAACGAGGAGGAACTAGCGGAAGACCAGTGGCAGGAGTTGGTAAATCCCTAAGCGAGGTTAGGCCGGTCACGCTTGAGCCGATTGCAGAGCGTGGTACTCCGGTTGGCACGATCAAGGGAGAACCATTTAACGAGAAGGCATGGAGAGACAGCCTGAAGAAGGCGGGTCTACCTGAAAACGCGCCACCTCCGACATGGGCCTTGGATCGCAAGACGGCAGACAAGTTGATCTATCCGGGGCAGAAGCCTATTGTGCAACTGGCTCTATCTGCGCTTGAGCATGGAGACGGCTTCGTCATCGCTACCAACCCAGGTACTGGCAAGACGTTCACGAGTATGGCAACGGTTAAGGAGTTCCGTACAGCCAACCCAGACGCCAAGATTTTGGTGATCACAAAGAACACAGGATTGCTGAAGTCAGCACAAGGTGTAGCCGAGAACACGTTTGGATTTGATGTGGAGCGAGAGATTCCACAGACCGTAAGTCCGGGAGTATACGGCACGACGTATCAACGGATTATCCGCAATGATTCTTTCAAGAATACGAAGTGGGATTTGGTAGTGGCCGATGAATCAGGAGAGGCTCGGAACTGGTTTCAAGATCAGAACAAGCAAGGGAAGGCACTGAAAGACATCATAGAGAACTCAGGTAAAGCACTTTACCTCAGCGCTACTCCTTTTCATTCGCCCCAGGAATATGGCTATCTCGACAAATTGAACCTGTGGCCAAAGGGACAGTTTGATAAGTGGATCGAAAACAACTTCGCGCATGAAAAGATCGGCGACAAGGTTGTAGCGAGACTTGATCCTTCGAAGCAAGCAAAGCTTCGCCAGCAGTTGGTTGAACGTGGACAGCTTGTGTCTCAAGCTATCTCTTACGACGGGTTCACCGCTCATTTCGGAGTCGTACCCGTAACCGATGAAATGAAGCGTAGCCTCAACCGGATCAGGGAAGGGTTCTCTAGAGCCAAGAGTCAGTTGATGCAGATAGGGAAGAAGGGATTAGCGGAGAAGGCATCTGCATTTGAGGCTACCTACACCAAAGCATTTCTTGAGAGGGAGCGTATTCCTCAAGCCATTGAGCTTGCGAAGAAAGCAAGAGCGCAGGGATGGAACGTAATGATTTTCTCTGAGACCTCTTCAGAGGATCTGTTCCGTCGCAAGCGCATGGAAGGGGTTGACCCAAGCACCTATCAACTTCTAGATGATGCTATGGGTGGAAGTCTATCGAGAATCATTCCTCCATTCGAGAACGTCTACGACCGCTTAAAGGAAGAGTTTGGAGACGACATTGCGGACTACAGCGGACGTGGCAACACGATGGGAGAGCGTGACAAGGCAAAGGCCGACTTCCTGTCAGGGAAGACTCCAATGCTCTACACGACCTATGCCGCAGGAGGAATCGGAGTCAGCCTGCACGATGCAGATTACCCAGAGATGGGCATTAAGGGTGGAGACAAGCCGCGTGTAGCCATCTTCCTTGGACCTCCATACTCCGGAGTTTTGCTGGAACAGGCAATGGGCCGTCCGTGGAGATTTGGCGTCAAGTCTGATGTTCATGCGGTATTCCTTGCAACGGATTCGGAACCTGATGTAAGGCTGATGCAGCAGAAGGTTGGACCGAGAATGCGAGCACTCAGAGCAGCAGTTCTCGGGGAGAAGGATTCTCTTGCTTCTGCGATGTCAAGCTACACCGATGAGGAGAAGGTAAGAGCACGTCAAGACGCTTTGGCCTACGCCGAAGGTGACGAGATCAAGGTCAACGCCAATAGCTTCCAGGTACGCACCAAGACTCGTGACGTGGGAATCAATGATTGGAGCGCAATCAACTTTCCATCGGCTGAGACCGCAAAGAACAAGGGCATGAAGTATGGGGAAGAGGTTCCAGGTGGAGACTGGAGCACGCTCTATCAATCAAAGTTTGGCATGTACGAGCCGCCATCTCCGAAAGATGAAGCTGGCCTTAACACAGTAGACGCAATCGGTAACGGCATTGCTGATGGAGATGGTTTGCCTGAAGGCGTCTCAGTCCAAAATTTGGACCCAGCAGACCGTGACGTTGTGACAGGAGCTTCGACAGCAGCAGCCAGTGAAGAAGTAGACATCCCTGTAGACCGCGATAAAGAGGCTGTAGCGCGTCAGTCGATGCAGGCCCAACTCAACATGCCAGGAGACAAGAACAAGTGGGTTCTGACGTATCCCAAGGGCAAGAGCAAGGGTGTGTGGAAGTACACAGGCAACCCAGAAGACCTGAGCCCTGTAACTCCATCTGGAGTTCCAGATGCTCCGCACGACATCAAGACCTTTTACTTGGGCAACATCTTCACTCAAGAGATTGGGATCAAGGCCATCGCTCGTAAGGCCAAGGCATCAGAGGCGGGAGATGCGATTGTCAGAATGAATCGTTCGTATCAAGCGGACAGGGACATCAAGTTCTCTGAATTCTCTCAACTTGCGAACGACATCATGCATCGGAACAAGATCGACCCAAACAACAACAAGGCCATTGGGGAGATCTGGGATGTAGTAGAAGGGAAGTGGTCATCTGGAGATCCAAACATTCAGAAGGCCGCAGAAGAGATGGCATCTTTGATGGAGACCATCAATGATGAGCTGGCCAGTGCAGATGTGAAGATCAAGACGCCGAATGGAACGTTCGTACCGTTCAGCAAAATGACTCGTGACCGCAGGTACATGCCGCACAGGATTGATTGGAAGGCTAAGGTAGAAGATCCACTGACAGGGGAGACCCACACGCTCAAAGAGATCATGGGCAAGACCTTTGCTGAGGACAAGCGGAACAGGATCATTCAGGCTCTTGCACAGCAATCAGGATCGACCTACACAGAGGTGATGGATTACCTGTCTCAGTATTCTCCGTCTACGCCGGTATTGAGTCACATCCATCGTGCTCGTGTGATGAACTTCCCAATCATCAAGAAGGACTGGCCAACGCTGGTAGGGTACTTCGATCAGGCCGCAGAAGCTATTGCGATTGAGAAGAACTTTGGCAGTGACCGTACAAAACTGAACAAGGAAATCGACAAGATTCCAAGCTTCAACGGTCGCAAGACGATTCGGTCCATGTTCGATTCGTTGCTAGAGCCAGCGGATTGGCAGAATTCTGCTAGTAAGTTCTACAATTCCATGATCGGGTTCGAGGTATTATCAAAGATGACGCTCTCAGCGGCCAAGGTTCCTTATCACTTGGTGCATGTACCTCTAGCGCTTGGAGGAAGGGTAACGCCTACGATCAAGGCATTTGCAAGGACTCTCGTCAATCCAAAGGCAGCGATGGAGAATGCCACATACGTGGGAACCGTAGCGCGTCAGTTGAATGTGGCAGACTTGATTGGGCAAGGAGCAGAGAAGGGACTTGCTCATGAAGTCTTCAAGAAGACCTTGTTCCAAGCCTTCTATCGTTGGGGCCGTGTGATCGCAGGAGAGTCTGCTCGCGTTTGGATGGAGCAGTACGCGATGAACGATCTAAGGAAGGGTGGAAGATCAGAAGTCGAAGCTCGTAGGATGCTGCGCGACACAATGCTGATTGGAGACAAGGCAATTGACGACGCCAAACAGACTGGCAGATGGTCTCCAGAGGATTTAGGTAAGGCTCAGACGGCCTTTGCGAACTACACGATGTTCAGTGACAATTCGATCCAAATGCCAGGGTGGGCAAGGTTAGGGGTTCATCCTGATACTCCATCTCCGCAGGTTGCCTTGTATCGTGCATTGAGGTTGACGTATGCGCTGCAATCGTTCTCTCTGAAGACCACATCGATTCTGAGAGAGAAACTGTGGGATGAAGTGATGATCCATCACAACTACAAGCCGCTGGCATACTTCATTGCGGCCTATCCGATTGTCGGAGAGATGCTGAGGGGAACTGGAGCAGGCGTCAAGGGATTGATCCAACTTTCAGTCTCAGGAGCACAGGCGAAGCTTACCGGACAAGGCCAGAAGAAGGAAGATGCTTGGGACAAGTACTTCGAGACGCTCAAGGATGACTTCGGGCATGGTCCTGTTGGAATACTAAAGAGGATAATCGACAACATCACCTTTGGTATTGCTTGGGACCGCACACGCAGGTTAGCCGATCCTTTATTGAACCTGTCAGAAGGAAAAGGCAAGCAGGCTCGTCCAGAGTTCATGTACAGCTTCAACGATGAAGTGGAACAAGACGTTGGAGCGGCATGGAGTACTCTGGTGTTGAAGCCGATGGAGCTTGCTGCGCAGGAAGGGATCATTGCTTCCGGAACGAAGGGACCGGCATCGACTCGTCACGAGAAGGAAGAGAAGAAGCTTATCCAGTTCTTGTTGGACGAGTTCCCTGTCACAAAGCAGTGGCCTGCTCTTCAGGAATGGCTCCATAAAAAGCCACAGAGTCAGACAAGGCAACATTTTTACTAAAGGAGAAGGAGTATGCCGTTAGATCCAAAGCGGATGTCGAAGGAAGAAATGTTCCATGAGGTGAGGCACGGGAAGGGTTACGCGAAGACCAAAAGGAAATTTGGCAAGGACAAAGCCCGTAAGCAGATGATTGCCAGAGTATTGCAGGCACAGAGAAAAGGCAAGAGATCGCGTTCTTCCAGATGATGCTATACTGCCAACATCAGGAGGGCGGTATGTCTGACAATCTAGGCGCTACCAAAGATGAGGTAATTTTCTCGTTACGTGAATACATTAATGAATTGCAGGTGCAGAACAAGATGCATCTTGAAGCATTACGACGAGTGAGCGAAGCCTTGGGGAATCCATTCAAGGGAGACATGAGCAGAACGTGTCTTGACCTCGGACGGGAAGTGAAACGGCAGTTGGAAGAGTTGAGGTCTAATGAAATATGCTGAGGATTGGTAGTAAAACAATCGCATGGCTTGAGAGAAAACAGGCAGCATATTTATGGGGCCAAAAGAGTTTTATCCGTCCGGTGTTCATCAGGAAAGCACTTGGCGATGGAAATTTGTTGCTGGCCTTGACGCCTCTGAATACAAGACCGAACTACTTTCTTATCCGTATCGATTCGGGATGGATAACAGATGGCGACACAGAAACCATCTACGAACATCTGGACGATATTGAAGATGCCATTGAAGATCAGGTTGGACCTAAGTATTACGAAGATGATGATGGCAAAGAATGTTTGGCTGATTGGCCATCATTAGATGTCGATTGTGGCATTAGCTGGTGTCCGTCTAATGATCTCCTAAGAGAATTCAGGAAGTTTTCAAGGAAGAAGAGACCTTCTTAGCTAGAGCAACCTTTTCCAAAAAATCCCTCAAGGCCGCAGGATCTTTCATCTTGGATAGTCTGATAAGTTTCCGTTGAAGCAGATCGTCTTCTGCGAACTGTATGTCTGTAGGGACTTCTTCTGCTTCTTCGGCCTGATACTTCAAGAAGAAGTCTATGAGGTTTTGTATCAAAAAAGGCGACCGTTGTTTGGAGAGCTTCCTTCCCTGCCGACGCCACAGAAGATCTCTTACGGTCTCTACGCTGTAGAGATGGTATCGGCCAACCTTGATGGCAGGGATCTTCTTCTCATAGAGGTAGTGTCTGGCATAGACCAGTTTCCAGTTCATGATGAGGGCGACTTCGCGGATAGTGAGCAAGGCCGTGGTGGGAATGTCGATGGGAAGAGAGAATGTACGACCGTACACAGCTTCGCAAAACTTCAGTTTCTCAGCATATTCTGGAGTGGGATCAAGGAAGCGAGCGGCAGTGTATTTGTTAGTCTTGTTTCCCCAGATGACAGACAAGTACCCCTTTTTCGCGAGCCAAAGGGCATGATCTTTGGAGATATTGAGTCTGGTGCAGATGCCATCTAGGCTTAACCATCTTTGTTCCATGTAGGTATAATACCGCCATGAATGACGAACAGAAGACCGATCAAAAAGTCAGGGAAGTGGAGATAAAACCAAGAACTCCGGGAGAAGTTGGTACCCGCTTGGTTTCCTTCGCAAAACCCATACAATGGCCAGAAAACGATGAGGATACCGATTATGACTGAATGGGAATCCGAATGTCTGCACTGGAGAGGCCAGATTCTACGAGGCAAGTTCAAGCATTACTGCGGAGACTACGATGGATTGCCGGTAGACGAGACTTGCGACGAGTGGCCATGCAACTGCCTCATTGCTCCTGAGAAGAGTCGTCTTTCTTCTTTCTTCCTCCGTGGTATCCATCGCGTTTGGAATTTTCTCCGTGGCTTAATCTGGCCATTGCTGAAAATTGCTCGCTCGTCATTTTTCTCTTTTGAGCGGAAATGATCCCGATCTTGCGGTAATAATCGGGGTCTGACTTGCTTAAACCGCTTTTCTTTGGTGGTTTGGATGGGGTCTTCTTGACCTCTGGGGTGATGTTGACTGCTCGAACCTTCTTTGGGGTTTCCTTCTTCATGACCACACTTTAAAGCAAGGCCGCAGGTATTTCTACAGGAAACTGCCAACGTCTTGACACTCTACCATGAATTTGCGAGCATGGAGATGCAACGAAAAACAGGAGGGGAATAAATGTACACGATAGGATGGCACTGGCATCATGAAGCAGAATTACCGTTGGAGATCAACTTCGGAACTTTAGAGGATCGTCTACGGGACATTGACAGCATCAAGTCGATCAGCGAGACACCCGATCAAATCGCACGTCGTAAGCAATTGATCAAGGTCTTTGAGGGTGAATTGCCTGAATGGCTCCAACCAGCCAACGCCGAGTATCGTAAGGCCGACGCCGAGTGGCAAAAGGCCGACGCCGAGTGTCGTAAGGCCAACGCCGAGTGTCGTAAGGCCAACGCCGAGTATCGTAAGGCCAACGCCGAGAGGCAAAAGGCCGACGCCGAGTGGCAAAAGGCCAACGCCGAGTTGCAGAAGGCCTACGCCGAGTTGCATAAGGCCGACGCCGAGTGGCATAAGGCCGACGCCGAGTGGCATAAGGCATTAAGAGCGCATTTTCCAGAATTAATGGAGCTACATCGGGAACAATGCGGATGTGGGTGGACGCCAGAAAACCGCAACATATTCAGCTACAAGCCATAGAGTATGCGGCCATACACTCAAATCGCTCGGGTAAAGGTGAACGGAAAGCTCCTGACAGATGCCAGGATAGCGGCAAACATGTCGATGGAAGATGTAGCTAAGGCATTGGGCTGCAACAAGTCATCGGTATCGAAGTGGGAGAGGAACAAGCTTCTACCTGATGAGGGGCGTATTCTACAGATGGTGATGCTTTTCAATGATCACAAGTTTTTGGTAAGGAACGAAGAAGTACGAGAGGGGTACAGGCGAGTGGTGAGGTGGGTTAAGGAGGGAGATGAATGATTCTTTTGGGCGTGGATGTCGAAACTTCTGGCCTCGATCCTGTCAAGGATCGAATCATTGAAATAGGTGCAGTCACGTTCGATTGGGACACCAAAAAGCCGATGCAAATCTTATCGGAACTGGTCGATCCGAAAATGGAGGATAGCGAATTCAAGCTCCCGGAAGAAATTACGGAATTGACTGGGATCACAGATGAAGCGCTTGGGCGTTACGGAGGGTACGAGAAGGACATCCTCCGCAAGATAGACCAAATGATTCAATTCGCTGACTTCTACGTAGCACACAACGGCAATGCGTTCGACAAGTTGTTTATCCAAGAGGCATACCGCAGGAATGAAATGGTTCTTGGCGATCAGCCTTGGCTTGATACTATGCAGGACATCAAGTTCCCCGTCTCGATAAAGACGCGCAATCTGCATCACCTTGGGGCTGATCACTACACCCTGAATCCATTCCGCCACAGAGCCGTCTTTGATGTGCTCACAATGTTCAAGGTGATGGAGCACTACGATCTAGACGCAGTCATCGCTCGTTCCAAGGAGCCCACTGTTTACGTACAGGCTCTTGTGTCGTTTGAAGAAAAGGACTTCGCAAAGGATCGTGGATATCGTTGGTTTGGTCCGAGAAAGTTGTGGTGGAGAGCTTGGAAGATTTCTGACTATGAAGCGGATAAAATGGAGTGTGGGTTTAGGACTCAACTTCTACCAGAAGCACCTGAATAATGGAGGGAAAGATGGGAACAGAATTAGCAACAACGCAAAAAGAAACAAGACTAACGCACCCGATTGAGTTTTCTACTGAGCAGGTACGTATTCTGGCAGAAACGGTAGCCAAGGGATGCGATCAAAACGAGCTGGCATTCTTTCTTAACGTTTGCAAACTGAAGCGTCTTGATCCATTCACTGGACAGGTTCACTGCGTTAAACGTTGGGATTCCACGCTGGGGCGCGATAAGATGTCTATCCAAGTTGGCATAGATGGCTTCCGAGTCATAGCCGCGAGAAGCAATGAACTTGCTGGCATTTCAGAACCTGAATTCGATTCAGAAGACGGCCAATTCCCTACATGGGCTCGGGTGACTGTCTATCGCTATGGACGGGATAACGAAAAGATTCCGTACTCTGCTAAGGCTAGATACAGTGAGTACGTGCAGACCAAGAGAGACGGGACTGCTAATCATATGTGGGCTACCAAGCCTTATATTATGCTAGGCAAATGTGCAGAAGCACTTGCTCTTCGTAAGGCATTCCCTGACGAGCTAAGCGGCATGTACAGTGACGATGAGATGGAGCAGGCTGACAGCGAAATGCCTCTCGTCGAATCTGCCAAGAAGCCTCCTGTGCAGATGCCCAAAGCAGCCAGCGAGACGAAGAAGACAGAGCAGGCGAAGACTGAACAATCGTCCGCTCCCAAGGAGCAACCAAAACCGGAGGAAATCTCAGGAATCATTGGTGAAGTAAAGACCAATGCCAAGGGTCATATTTGGATGCATGTTGGAGACAAGCTTATCGTTGTCTTTCCGGATAAGAATCCCAAGGCCGCAGTGGAAGCAATCAAGAAGGGAGCATCCTGCAAGATCAGAGGAATGAAGCTTCATCATGAAAGCGTAGGAAACTACTACGAATCGATTGAGATCATCGAAGTTCTTCCAGTACAGGAAGCAGATCCCATCGAGGGAGAAGTGATTCCTCCAGATGAGCCTGTACAGTCTGCTCCTACTGAGACCGTGGAAGGACTAAAGGAAGTCTTCGGCGGTCAGGTAAAGACAGCATCGGAGCTTCCTGAGGGGAGCGGCAAGAAGCCAGGAACGATTGGAACAAAACGTAGTCAAAGATTGTACGCAATCATGAATCAGAACAAAGCTAAGACTGGACTGACGCATGAATTGGTCCACGAGATCCTGAGCAAGCTTCCGAAGCCGATAACCAGTCTCAGCGATCTGGAGACGGGGATGCACGATGAATTTGAACGAATCGTCAGTGGCCAAACGGATTGGCATGAACTGGTTTAATAGAAATCCTCCCCTTTCGAACGGGGGAGCTACCGCAACGGGAAACCGTGAGAAATGCGTGGGCTGCGAATACGCTTAAGCGGGAACGCAGAATAAGGTGTGGTCAGCTTCGGCATGTTTCGTTCCGCCTTGGAATGGCATGGTTTAGGCTCGGCAAGCTTGGGCTCGTTTGGTCATGGTCTGGTGTGGTTAATTAAAATCGGAGGAAAAGCGATGGCAAAGTCATCAGCAGTAGCAATCAGTGAACCGACAAATGGTGCGGTTGAGACAATTGAAACAGGACTTCCATATATCGTTCACGTAACGATTGAAGGATCAGCAGATCTTCTGCTTCATTCATGGAATTGTGAGGCCATTGAAGAGAAGTCTACGGCCAAAAAGGGATCGGCAGCAAAGAAGAGTGACAATATAGAGAGTTATGTACGAAGGAATGAGGAGGGATTCATCTGTCTTCCCTCCGAGTATCTCCGAATGTCAGTAGTCAACGCTGCAAAATATCGTCAAGATCCTCGTAGTCCACGCAAGAGCGCAATGGATCTTTACAAGGCGGCAATTGTGAGTCTTGTTCCGTTGTCTCCAATCACGACGGTATCAGGAGAACTGCCCAAGATTTGGGACTACGAACATCGTTGCCGTGTACAGATTCAGCGCAATGGAATTACGCGCTGTCGTCCTGCTTTCCGTGAAGGTTGGAGAGTGGAGGTTCCACTGATGGTAAATCTTCCGGAGTATGTATCGCCTCGTGATTTGAATGAAGTGATTGCTTCGGCAGGGAGATTGATCGGTGTTGGCGACTTCCGTCCGACGTATGGAAGGTTCCAAGTTGTCAAGTTTGAAGTTCAGCAAGGTTAATATGGAGAGGTAGGCTACGTTGCGGCGAGTTACGATTTGATTTGGTAAGGTAAGTCCAAAATTTGGAGTAATGGAGGGAAGGTAAATGGCATTCGTAGATGTTGAAATGATTCCGGTAACAAGCAGTCAGATCGAATCTGTTGGGTTCGATCCTGAAACAGGCAAGGGGTATGTACGTTTCCTCGCTCGCGGTCGTGGAACTACATCGCTCTACGAATACGAGGGATGCACCCAAGAGGAAGCGACGGCGATCATCACGGCTCCGTCTGTCGGAGTTTCCTTTGGGCAAATATGGAAGGGAACTAAAATCTACAGGAAGATCTCCTGATGTCGGAACTCTGGGGAGAAAAGATTCCAGGCGGCTACTTTGATGAGGTTAAGCACCTCTATCGAAATGAACGCGGAATTATCGTCCCTTCTGTAACTCAGATCTTTACGATTCTGGGGATGTCAGACTTCTCAATGATCTCCCCAGAAGTCCTAGAGTGGAAGCGGCAGTATGGGACGGCAGTGCATCGAGCAATAGAGTTACTAGTCAATAACGATCTAGACTGGGACACGTTGGACGATGCAATCATTGCTCCTGTGGCCGGTCTTGAGCAAAAGCTTAAAGAGTTGGAATTTAAGGGAACAGCCACAGAAGAGAAAAAAGTTGTCGCCATGTACGGCATGGAGTACGGTTGCACTCTTGACCTGAAGGGGGAGATAACGCACAAAGGTAAGCGGCAGAACGCCATCATCGACATCAAAACTGGAGCGCGAGAAGACGTTTCTTGGAAATGGCAATTAGCAGCTTACGCCCTGGCACAGGAAGTAAAAACTGGTTGGATGGGAGTTGTCATCAAAGTGGATAAAGATGGCGACATTAAGCCGTTCTATTACGATTTATTGCCAGCAGGTCGAGAGTTTCAGATACTACTGTCAGCGGCAATTCTCAAAATCAACAATGGTCTAGCAAAGGTAGGAGGGTAATCATGGCAACATCAGCAGTAGAAACAAAAGCAATTGTGGTGACAGTACCAGCAGAGGTGCTTGGTCCTGGGAGTCCGTATGAGATTCGCAGGCTGGAGCTTCGCAAGGAGTCCGGTCAGGTTTTGGTGTCAGCCAAGAGCATTCAGGTGACGGATGAAGAGAGTGCTCAGTTGGCAAACAATGCAGGTAGAACGCTACAGGCCGCAAAAAAGGAGCTTGAGGAGTTCTACACGCCGATTAAAAGGCAACTTGACGCCATCAAAAAGCCGGTTCTAGAAGCCGAGAAGACCGACATCGGAGAAATCGACGCAGAACTGAAGCGGCTGGGAAGCGCTCTGACCGCATGGAAGGCAGAGCAGGAGCGCAAGCGTCTGGCAGCAGAGGCAGCGGCCAGGGCAGAAGCAGAGAAGGCAGCAGCAGCAGCACGTGAGGAGGAAGAGCGTATCCTGCGCGAGCAGCAGTTGCAGAGGGCAATCGAACTGGAATCGTTGGGTGACACGACAGCAGCGGAAGCCGTGCTTGAGGAGACGATTGAATTACCTCCTACTCTTCCAGTAGCGGTTGTGGCTCCAATGCAGGTTCCGGTTCATCTACCAGGAAGCGTCCCAAGGATGAATTACAGCACAAAGTTGATCAGCCTGAAAGCATTGGTAGACGCGATCTCTCAGGGCAAGGCTCCACTCAATGCGATCACATGGAACGAATCGTTCTGCAATGCTGAAGCACGCTTGCACAAAGAGGGATACAGCATCGTTGGCACTGAGTTGGTGAAGACTCCAGCGACGAGTTTCAGGGCATAATGAAGACGAATATTCAACTCGGCGTCGAGAAGGAAAGAGCTGTTTATACCTCGATGCCGAGACCTCTTCTCGCTCAGTTGTGTTTGCTTCATGGGCTGTCGATTCGGGACTTTGCTCAGATTTTTGAAGTCAGCAAATCACACGCCGAAGAGGTTATTAATCACAAGCGTCCTCCGTCTCTGGAACTGGCATTCAAGATTGCACGATATTTCGAATGCACAACAGACGAAATGTTTGGTTGGCTATTTGACGACGACGGGATGCGCAGGCCGTTACTAGTAGAGATCCCCGGCAAGGGAGAGGTTTGGAGGCTGAAGCATCAATACGAGCGGCACAAGGCTTTGGTAATGATTAGAGACATTGCTGAGTACATTCGCAAGAAGAGAGCACAGGAGGAAGGCAAGTGAAGCAAGTGAAATTCACGGTGTATGCGAAACCCGTGCCGCAAGGCAGTATGCGAGGATTTGTCGTTAAAGGGAAATGGGGAGCGAAAGATCGGGCTGTATTAACGAGCGACAATTCCAAGCTCAAGCCTTTCCGTGGAGAAGTAACCAGAGAAGCGATGGTAGCTCTACGAGATGCTGGACTATCTGAGCCGATGGCAGAAAAGCATGTACCTGTCAGTCTTGTCATAGACTTCTACTTCCAGCGGCCTGCATCGACGCCAAAGAAAAGAAAAGAAATGGTAGTAAGGCCGGATGCGGATAAATGTATCCGAGGTTTGCTCGACTCTTTGACTGGAGTGATTTACGCCGACGATGCACAGGTTGTGGAGATATCGGCTCGCAAGCATTATGGAGTCCCCGAACGTGTAGAGGTGTCGGCAACTATAATGGGAGAATCCTTGTTTTAACAGGAGGGGAAGAATGAACAGAGTATTTGTGGAGTACGACGGTGGAATTGATGCAGCCCTAGAGAACAAGATCTATGAGCATTGTAGCTACGGGTTCACTCAGCACAACAAGATCAAGTGTGACTCGGGGTGCTGTTTGTTTCCTCCGTACACAAGGGATCTTGTCTTCACGTACGAGTCAGCACAGGAGGCGATCAAGGCGGCAGAGAAGTTGAAAGGGACATCGGGGCTACGTATTCGAACGGAATTGGATTCATGATCGGAGGATCAGAATGGCAAAGCAATTAGCGAAACTATCGGACTTCTTTGAAGGCCGCAGGCGGGAATACCACTTAGAAAAGTGGGAAGTCCTTGAGGAAGACAACGTGAAACGCATCAAGCTTACCGTATCGATGCCGCTATCGCGCAAGCCGGTGTTGGGGATGCCAGATCCCTTCAGTGAGCCTTACATAGTAGCCGAGAAAGAGCAGAGTAGTTTAAACCTCGGCAAGATCGATGTGATTGTGGAGTCGGCCAAGTTCGAGATCTACTCCACAGACACAATCGAGACTAATGCTGTAGCGTGTGATGGAGCGACATTGCAAGGGTTCCGTATGGTTGGAGAAGGCGTGAAGGATAAGCGGAAGGTGTCTCTGGAGTTCGTAGTGTATCTACCAGGGACGATCCCGTTGAGAGACTGGTGTTGGGATCACACACACGCCACGTTCTTTGCAGAGACAGTCCCGATGCAGGCCGCACTGCCAGTGGAAGAGCCTGTAAAGCAGCCAACGCTTACCGATACACCCAAGAAGAAAGGTAAGCCGAAAGAACTGGTGAACTGATGCGCAAACAGGTCTACATCTGTGACGTGTGCAATATAGAACGGAAAACCGTAAACCACTGGTTCATCGTATCGTTCGTCAATGGAGAGCTGAGGTTGTCATGCTGGAACGAGGAGAAGGCAAAGAAGAAGGATGTGATGCACGTATGCGGGACTGCTCATGCTCATACTTTGGTAGATCAGTACACGGCTTCGATGTCTGGCAAAGAGCAGGCAGGAAGTATTTGCCAAGACGAGGCAGTCAAGGTAGGATGAAGTTAGCTCGGGGCCGTGACCTCGGGAAGTGTCGGGAGTCGCTTTCCTCCCTTGACGCGCCCTCCAGCAGGGGCATAGCCACCTCCTATGCCCCTGTCAAATCCCCCACTAAAATTCAAAGAGCGCTGTAAAGGAGATTGTCAATGAGCAATCAGAAGATTGTTGTGCCTGAAGGAATGCTGAAAGCCGCTGTAGGGGGAGCCTTAGAAGGCGGAATAGCCTTGAGCCGTCGTCAATGGACAGTATTTTCTTCAGGTTCAAATCCAATTGTAGTTCCAGTTATTAAGTCCTCGCTGGAAGCCGCACTTAAATGGATGATTGAAGACTGGAATACATCACCCAACGCAATACGTATGCCTGAACCTTGGTATTCAAAATGTCGGCAAAAATGGGATGAATTTACTCCTCAGTGGAAAGAAAATGCGGACATTGATTTCGTCGATCTATTAGTATTTTTC
>Ga0335069_10003225_pt1 | contig 24795 bp, 25 predicted proteins | sample Lox_Sample_11_FD_206714 | JGI IMG/M metagenome (GOLD analysis project Ga0335069, IMG submission 206714) | Soil microbial communities from Loxahatchee National Wildlife Refuge, Florida, United States - Lox_Sample_1.1 | ecosystem: Environmental > Terrestrial > Soil > Wetlands | place: USA... | reverse complement strand
ATCGTCGAGTCCTGGCTCGCGCAGCCTTGCGTGGTGCTGGTGTCTCCCGGAGAGCGCCATTGGTCCATCCTCGGACCGATGCTCGCGCGCGAGCAGGTGCGGGGTCCGCTGGTCATGGACGCCCATCTCGCTGCGCTCGCTCTGGAGCAGGGCGCCGTTCTAGCTACCCAAGATCGCGACTTCTCCCGGTTCGTCGGCCTCCGTACTCTGATGCCACTCAGGGGCTCGCCGTGACGCTGTTGTTGGCCAGAAAATCCGATTCTCGTGGCCTCAACTCCGGTGGTGCCGATCGAGGTAGCCCATAGCGGTCATGGGAGCATTCCACCGGAACGGGCGTGAGACTCGATAGACTTGACCCGAGGAGGGACGCCAGTGGCCGGCGACGAGGCCCGTTCGCAGACCGTGCGTGTGGGTGCCCTGTCCTTGCCGAGAAGCCCGTCCTCCAGAAACGGCTTGAGCCGCAGCGTGTTCAGGAGATACGGTCGGAGCGACACGGTCGTTGTTCCGCACCCAGGGGCGGGCGATCGAGGTCCTGGGCATCGAGGAGGTCGTGACGGCGGCGAGGTCCCCGTGGCAGAACCCGTACGCGGAGCGGCTCATCGGCTCTCTTCGCCGGGACTGCTTGGATCACGTCATCGTGTTGGGCGAGGTGCATCTCCGACGGATCCTGGGGGAGTACTTCCAGTATTACAACGGGACCGGTGGGCCCCCACCCGACGGTGGAGGGGATGGACCGTTGCCACCTGTCACTGGCCGGAGATGCCCCCGAACCTCGGAGCGTTCAGGGGCCGGAGTTGAGCGAGGTTGTAGAGCTCCCCGAGGTTGGAGGGCTCCACCACCGGTACGAGCGAGCGGTGGCCTGACGTGCCAAGCCAGGCCACCAGCTCGAGCCGGTCACCGGGACGGAGTTTCCGGCAAGGACAGGTTTCATGGATGGCGCGCGGCTGGGGCTGATGTGTTTTCGGCAGGCACAGGTGAGGGTTCGGAGTGTCGCCGTGACCGGCAGGCTACCCACCCAGGCGCGATCGTTCCTTGGCACGTCGGCGTGGTGGAGCACCACCCCACGCGAGCGGAGCGCAGGCCGAGGGGCAAGCTGGCGAACCGAGACGTGGAGGGCCATTCGCCTTCCTGGAGCGTCTCATTACGCGCCGAGAGCGCAGGTGCGCCTGCAGTGCCTCACGGGCGGCCGCCGGACCAAGCAGCCGAATATTTCCGCCGGTGGATAAGCGGCCACAGGGTGTTGACCACCTCCTCGGCCCATTCGTACGAAAGCTCGCCGCGACGTGCGTTGCTGACCAGCATGCCACCGATGATCATCTCGACGATGCGATCGTAGTCGACCTCCGGTGCGAGGAGGCCTTTGCGCACGCCCTGCGCCAGGAACTGACGCAGTCCGTCGATCCGGGGCTCGATCACCTTGTCCTGCCATTGCCGGCTAAGGTCCGCGTCGCTGGCGAGAATCCTGCCGACAGCGGCAAGGCCGAAGAGCTTCTCGAAGACGCCCTGCACGTCCCGCAGGATGGCCACAATGCCTTCCTTGGTCAGGTCGAAGGTGCGAGCATCGTGAAGGGGCGAGAGCTGATCTAGGACGCCGGCGAGAAGCTCGAACCGGTCGCTATAGCGGCGATAGATGGTCGTCTTCGCCACCCCGGACCGCGCTGTGACGCTCTCGATGGTGACGGCGTCTAGCCCTTTGTCGCGGACGATGCTTAGGACGGCGGCGCCTATCTTCTGATCGAACATCGACCGCGCTGACACGCCCGATCGATTGACACCCGTGCTCTCGTCTTCGGGCTCCTGAGCAACGCTACGATGGCCGAGCGCCAGCGACGAGCGTTGCCGGGCGTTCTCCTTCCGTGGGGTGGTCCTCACCTGTTGCCTCCGCAGATACTCCCGATCGACAGCAAAGCCAGCTCGATCAGCGGGACGCCGGCGCGTACCGGTGCAAGGCGATGGCGACCCTAGCTACGTGGCGTGTATCGACACGCATACCGTAGCGCTCTTCGGCCCGCCGGGCAAGCCCGACGTTCGGGTGTCACCGGACGGCGCTGCCGAAGATCCTGCAGCATAGAGCACACCACGGTCGCCTGCGGCCGTGGGCTTGCCGGAGGGCTCTACATCCTTCTGGGTCGACCACCGGAAGAGCGTCGATGGCGGCGGGGAGCACGTTGCGCCGTCGGGCGCCAGCCTCGTGGCAGGTGGGCGCGCGTGTTCGTAGCAGTTCAGAAGTCCCTCACCTGGTCGCTCGCCTCCCCTCCTGGGAACACCTCCTCCGGCCTCGACGATTCGTGCGCGCCGCTTCCGCGCCGAGGCGGCTCCGTGCAGTCGCTCCGGGCGCTCGCGGATGTGCCGGAGCAGGCTCCCAGCGCGCCTCGAAGAGCCGGGTCCATGTGCGCAGCTCGGTGCGAAGGGGCGAGATTGCTGCTCTGGTTGGATGCGAGCTGGAATCCAGCAACCATCGAAGCGAGCTCTTCCGCCTGACCGGACAGCTCGCTGGCGGCCGATGAGGACTCCTCGGCGCTCGCCGCGTTCTGCTGGACCACTTTGTCCATCTCGGTAACAGCGTGCGTGACCTGCTCGATCCCGGAAGCTTGCTCGCGAGCGGCGGCGGCGATCTCTGCCACGATGTCCGTGACCTTCGAGATGCCGGTCGCGATGTCGGTGAGCTTGTTCGCGACTTGCTTCGCGGTGACCTCCCCATCCCCAGCCTCCTTCACGGATTGCCTGATGAGCTCCTCGGTCTTGGCCGCCGCCTCCTTGGCGCGAAGCGCCAGCGACCGTACCTCCTCGGCCACGACCGCGAACCCTCGCCCCGCCTCACCAGCACGAGCTGCCTCGACCGCGGCGTTCAGGGCGAGAAGGTTGGTCTGGAAGGCGATGTCGTTGATGTCTCGGATGATCTGAGAGGTCCCCTCCGCGCTGCTCTTGATCCGAGACATAGCGCCGAGCATCTGATGGACCGCTTCGGACCCATCGGTGGCTGCAACGCGAGCCGCACGAGCAAGCTGGTTCGCCTGCTGCGCGCTCTCCGCGGTCTGCTTGGTTGCACCGGAGATTGATTCGAAAGAGGCGGTTGTCTCCTGGAGCGACGACGCCTGCTCCGAAGCGCCCGAGGCCACGGCCTGGGAAGATGCGGCGATCTGGGTAGCAGCGGAGGAGACCTGTTCGACCGACTGCGCGACCTGGGCCAGCGCATCGTGAAGTGCTCCAGCCATCGCATTGACCGATTCCTTGATCCTCGCGTGTTCGCCCAGGTAACTGCCCGCCATGCGAGCGCGGAGGTCGCGCGCGGCCAGGTACTCGAGCACCTGGGCAGCCTCTTGGACCGGGGCGAGGGTGGTGTCGAGCGTCCGGTTCACGCCCTCCAGGGCGGTGCGGAAGGCTCCCTCGTGTCGAGCCGGGTCAACGCGCGCGGACAGCTTCCCCCCCACTGCAGTCTGCGCCAGTCCCTCCACGTCCTCGACCAAGGCGCAGAGGGCGTCGACGCAGCGGTTCAGGCTCGCTTGCATCTGGACCACCTCGCCGTGCACCTCCTTGGTGCGGCGCGGCGGAATCTGGCCGTGCGAGATCTGCTCGCAATAGGCAGCCACGACCCGCAGGGGGCCGGCGATGCCTTCGACCGTGTCGTTCATGCCCTGCACGATGCGGCGGAAGTCGCCGTTGTGCCTGGAGGGGTCGGTTCGCACGTCGAACTTCCCGGCGACGGCGGCGGTGGACAGGGTGGTGGCGTCCGCAACTAGCGCCTTCACGGAGTCGATGCACGCGTTGAGGTTGCGCTTGATGGAATCGAATTCCCCCCTCCACTCCTCGGTGATCTTCTCGGGAATGTCGCCCTTGGCGATGCGGTCGACGCACAGGGCGGCTACTCGAAGCGGGGTCACGAGGACATCGAGGATCGCGTTGAAATTCGCGAGCAGCTTTCCGTTGTAGCCCTCGTAGCGGGAGATGTCCGCTCGGACGTCGAGGCGTCCCTCCACCGCCGCCTGGTGCAGGAGTTCCAGGTCTCTGTTCCGGTGCTCGACCATGGCGATGAGGTCGTTCCAGCCGGCCTTGGTAGCCTCGAACTCGCCCTGTAGATTCGCCTCGATGCGCATCGGGGCACTCCCGTGCGCGAACCTCTCCACGTTCTCACGGTTCATCCGGAAGGGCGCCGCGAAGGCCTCCAACATGTCGTTCATTTCCTTCAGGACAAGCTGGAACTCGGGAGCCACCCGAGCAACCTCCGCTCGGTGGTCGAGTCGCCCTTCCTGGACCGCCTTCTTCAGCGCGGCGGCTTGCCGAAGGAGGCCCCCCGCGCCTCCGCCCAGCCTAGCGGCGAGATACACGTCCACGCCGGCCATGACAACGGCAATGGCCAGTCCGACAACCATCGCCGGAGCGGCCCGTTCCGCCCAAGCCGACCCCGATGCGCCAAACGAAACGAATGCGAGACCGCCCAACAGCGCGATGAGCATCGTGCTCACCGCGATAATCTTCGAGCTCGTCGTGAGGTCCTTGAGCATCTTCGACTCCCGAGGCAAATCAACTGGATCCGAGGTGGGCGTACTGCCCGCAACCTAGGCGGCACACGGCGGCCTCTTGGCGGCGGCGAGAAAGCCCGCTACCCCGGTCCCGATGGACCGCGGACACAACGAACCGCGCGCGTGCCTCGGTCACCGGGATGACCCTCCCGCAACGACCGACAACCCCGCGGACGGACCTGAGCTTGCCCGGCTGGCGAGTGATGGCCACGAAACCGTCGATCTCGCGCACGCAGGGTACCTCTGGAAGCCACTCACAGTGACACCTCCTGAGCCTCGACATCCGGCAACTTGCCGCGCCTGGCGCGCGTCTGCTCGAGCTGCATCCGCCGCGCCAGATCCAGGTTGTTCCAAGCGCCGCTGATCACCGCTGTATTCGGCACGGGCCTGGCACTTCGACCTAAGGTATGGATATACCCACGGGGTGAGCCGCTGCATTCCGGGTGCTCCGGGCAAAGCCGGACATTCTCAACTTCTCAACGGCAAAAGGGCTTCTCACCTGCCCGGAATCGAAGCACGACCAGCTCGGCGGCCGACCGGATCCCCAGCTTGTGCATGAGCTGCAGCCGATGGTATTTGACCGTCTTCTCGCTGATCCCGAGCCGCGCACCGATCGCGACGTTACGGAGCCCCTCGGCGAGCAAGGCCGCCACCTCGCGTTCCCGCGATGAAAGGCAGGCCAGTCGGTCTCGGGCAGCCTTCTCATCGGCAATCGCCGAGGCCCGGGACGCGCTGCCGGCGAGGCCGGTTTCGACGGCTTCGACCAGATCCACGGGCGCGAACGGCTTCACAAGGAACTCGATGGCGCCGCGCTTCATCGCCTCCACCGACGAGCGGACGTCCGCGAACCCTGACACATAGATCACCGAGACCCAGCCCGCGCGCCGGGCAAGGGCCTCCTGCACCTCAAGGCCATTCACCGCCGGCATCCGCAGGTCCAGCACAACACAGCACGGAGGCTGCAAGACCGCTTCGCGAAGAAAAGCGATCGGAGACTCGTAGGTGATGACGTGGTACGCGGCGCGTTCGAGTACACGCCCCAACATGGTGAGCGCTACGGTGTCATCGTCGACGAGGAACACACGGCCAGGCTTGCTCGTAGAGGTCACCTCCAGGGCGGAGAGGATGAACGAACGCCTCCCCTAGTCGATGCGACGCCACAGCCAGACGGAGTTCCCTCCGGAGCTCTTCCCCCGGTACATGGCATCGTCCGCCCGGCGCAGGAGCGTGCGTGCATCGTTCGCCTGAGCGGGGTACAACGCCACCCCTATGCTGCACGAGACGTCGAGCATCTTGCCGTCGGGTGTGACGAGCGGTTGGGCCGCCGCGGCCCGGATCTTCTCCGCCACCAGCACTGCGTCGCACGGCGTTCGAGCGTCTGGCACAAGGACGACGAACTCGTCACCCCCGACACGAGCCACGGTGTCGGAGGACCGGACGCACCCATGCAAGCGGTCGGCGACCTGGCGCAGGAGCCAATCGCCCGTCGCGTGCCCGTGTTGGTCGTTGATCGACTTGAATCTGTCCAGATCGACGAACAGGAGCGCCAGGATGTGGCTCTTCCGGTGGGCGCGGGCGATCTCCTGGTCGAGTCGATCCTCCAGCAAGCGACGGTTGGGAAGATCGGTGAGGGGATCGCTGAAGGCGAGCTTGCGAACGGCCTCCTCGGCTGCCTTGCGTTCGCTGATGTCACGGCTGATTCCCACGACATCGGTCGGCCGACCGCGCTCGTCGAGGAGGATCGTGGTTGCGATCTCGACCGGAACCTGGTGGCCATCCTTGTGCGGCAACTCGACCTCCATCCTCAGGAAGCGGGCCGAAGAGTCGCCCCGAACGAGCCGCTCGAGTCGTTGGCTCAAGGACGTTCGAACCTGGCGCTCCACCTCGCTCGACATGATCGCGCCCGGCGGCATGGCCATGAGAGCTTCGGGCGTCCAGCCGCGCTGCCGTTGAACCGACGGGCTGACGTACGTGAACTTCATGCTGGGTAGCGCACACATCCATATGACGTCGTTGCAGTTCTCGGCGATGAGGCTGTAGAGATCCTCGCTGCGCCGCGACTGTTCCGTGAGCCGCGCCCGTTCTGCCTCGAGGAAGCTCAGGCGACGTTGCGCCTCTCCGACCCAGGCCAGGACGGTGTCCTCGCCCGGCGTCCTGGACGAGGCCGGAGCGGATCCGCCACCGCCACCGATACCTGCGATCTGTCGATGGAGCTCGCGCGGCGAAGCTCCCAGCACCGAGCGGAACTCCGCGCTCCGACGCAAGAGGCAGAACAGTCCGACACCGAGCAACGCGGCAACGAGGAAGCCAGTCCAGAATAGCGGTTGCTCAGCCATGGTCACGGTGCGGGCAGCGTTACCTCGAACGAAACGTTCCATCCCTGGCGGTCCACGAGGGCGATGGACCCGCCGTGCCGCTCGGCGACGAGGCGGCACAGGTACAGCCCCAGGCCGAAGTTGTGCCCGTCGCTGACTCCAGAGGACGCATGCTTCTCGAACAGGTGCTCGCGAACGGCGGCGGATACGGGGGGACCCGAGTTTCGCACCGCAAGGCGGAGGCACTTACCGTCACCCTCGGCCGCAACCTCGACCCGATCGCCGGGCCCGACGTACCTAGCTGCGTTTGCGACCAGGTTGTCGAGCATCCTCCGCAAGAGACGAGGGTCCGCTCTCACCGCAGGCGCGTCGCTTGCCTTGCGCATCTCGAGGCGCGCCCCAGCCTTGCGCAAGAGAGGACCACAGCCACGCTCAACTTCGGCCAGCAGTTCGTCGATAACAAGCAAGGAGGTGGAGACTATGGATTCGCTCTCCAGCCGGTCGACAATCAGCAACTGGCCGATCATCTCGCCGACCCGGCGCAGCTCCCCGATCGCAATGTCGATAGCCTCTTGGTATCGGATGGGGAGCATCTCCCGCACCTCGTCCAAGGTTGCCCAGATGGACACCAGCGGATTCCGGAGGTCGTGAACGATAAGAGAAGAGAGTTCCCGCCCCTTGGACTGGGCTGCGCGGAGCGCCACGTTGACGACCTCCAGTTCTCGAGCGTGTCGCTCTGCGACGTCAGCAGTGAACTCCTGCAGTGCCCCGCGGGCCGCCAGCGCGAGGAAGCGTGATCCCATCAGGGCGATAGTCACTCCGAACGCGCCCAAAATTACGAGGTCGACGATGGCGTCGAGCACCCAGACCCGATGATAGGCTGCTAGCCCGGCGACGAGCGCCCAGGAGTATGCGGCCATTGCCCCCACCGCGCCCCGCTCCACCGTCAGCCCATCGAGCAGCAACAGGAGTTGAAGGACCGCCGAGTAGAGCATCAGGTTCTGCGCCGCCCGGGGGCCCGAGTGAACCGCGAAAGCGGCAGCGAGCGATACGAGAACGAGATCTACGAGGGCGGCACTCAGGACCGCTGACTGCGACGGGCGAAGCCGGATCCAGCAGAGCAGTCCGATTCCGAGGGTGAGGTGGGTGGCGCCGACGATCGCGACAGGGCCCGGTGCCAAGGCGAGACCAAGACCGCAGCGCCATCCGATCAGGAAGACCGTGAGCCACAGGCTTACTGCCGCGACGCGGATCCATGCAAAGGCGAGGGCATTTCGGAGCCGAACTCGGTACAACTCGTCTCGTACGTGCTCCTGCTCGTCATTGGCCTCGGGGACGGTAACCATTTCCAGCCTCACTACGCGCTCCGTAGCGCGTGTCGCTACACGTACCGTAGCGGGCAGCGGGCAGCGTCGCAAGCCCGACGTACGGGTGAGACGAGTTGGGTGTGCCACCGAGGGAGATGCACGTCGCAAACGACGGTCCGGCTCAGCTCCGGATGGGACGCGTCGTGAGCATCCAACCCTCGGTTTCGAGCCCGTAGGCGATCAGGACACCGGTCGGGGATGGTCGCAGCCGTGGCCGACGATCGGCCCGTATTAAATTGGAATCTTTCGCGGGCGAGACTTCAGGGGTGAATCGGGGTGCGCGCTCGTCGACCCGGCCAGACACCCGAAAGCGCGCAGCGATCACCGATGTGGAAGTGCCCCCACATCTGGCGCGCGGCGTCTATCTTTTCGTCATCCAGGACAATGCGTCACGGGTGCCCCAACTGTACCGTTATCGCGGTCGGCATAAGGAGAGGTGTATGAGCGAGGCTCACCTTCAGGTTAGCCCGCATTCGGCAAGTGAGCCCGTGTCCGGAGATGATCAAGCACCCGGTCGTCACGCGCATCCTAATCGGCTTCAGCCGGGGCCTGGGCGGTTGGAATCGCATCCACGTTCGGTGACTCTGGAACGTGGCGGCGGTCAGCACCGATGTAGAGGTAGCAAAGCTCATGTGGCGCGCAAAGTCGATCGTTCGGTCGCCCAGGACAGTGCAAACCGGCCTGCCTCGAGTCTAGCCTTGCGCGGTGCTCGTCAGCACGGAGGCTCCCATGAGCAAGTTCGCTGCGATGGTCTTTCGAGACGAGAAGAGCGCCTACGAGGGTCTTCACGCGCTTGAGAAGCTGCACGCTGAGGGTACCCTGTCTGTGTACGGCACGAACATCATTCGGCGGGGCACCGACGGAAGGATCTCGGTCCTGACACGTAACGGCCAGGGTGCACTCGGGAACGGCGTGGGAGCACTGGTCGATGGCCTGATCGGTCTCCTAAGTGGGCTGCCAACCGGAACGCCCGGCTTGGCCGTCCTAGCGGGCGCTGGAGCAGTGCACGATTTCGGCCACATCGGCGTGAGCTGGGACTTCGTAATCGAGGTCGAGCTGGAACTTGCGCCCGGCAAGGTCGCGGTCATCGCGGAGATCTCTGAGGAACGGGTTGCCCCGCTCGACGCCCGAATGGGAGAGTTGGGGGTCAAGGTCGTTCGGGGAACGCGCCAGTTCGAGGAAGACCACCTCGAGAGCCGTGCGAACGCGCAGGCCCGCCTTTTCGAGCTCAGGGCTGAGCGCGCATGGCGGAAGGAATTCCGCGACCGGGATCGCGCCGGCACACCGGCTGAGGAGGCGATGCAGAAGGCGCTAACCGGTCAGATCGAGCAGACGCAGCAGAGACTCGCAAGCATCGCGGAGAGCTTGGACAGAGAGCTCGACGACGCCAAGCAGGAGTTGGACGCAAAGCTCGAAGCGTTGCGCTCGCAGGCGTCCGGCGTCGAGCCGCAGATGCGAAAGCGCATCGATCGGAGGGTGGCCTGCCTTTGCGACGAGTTCCGGGAGCGCGAGCAGAAACTCGGCCGAGCGCGGGAGCTCACCCGCAAGGCGATTCAGTACTCCTAGGTGAAACGGGAGGCGTCCATGACCTTCCGCTTGTGTGGCGCCCGAGTACGTCATGCTGCGCGGCTCCCAGGGCGGCGACAAGACCAGGGCCGGAAGGCAACAATGCGTGCTGGTGGTGACCTTGGCCAAGAAGCCCGAGGCGAAGCCGAGGGCAATCCAGGTGAGGGTCGCCCAGGGCAACCGCTCGCCACGAGCCGCGGCGCCGTGAGGAACAGGTGGCATCGCGCGCCGGGGAGCCGCGAAGGCCTCCATCCCGGCCATCGACCGCTCGCACCGAGGTCAGTGGTGGTGGAGGGGGATCGGTGGTGACCTGCGCAAGCCCGCCACCACTCCGCCTGTTTCCGAAGGGTGCAGCCCTCCGACGAGCCGTGCGCTGGCTCGGCCGGAAACGAGCAGAAACGCCGAGCCCGGACTTCCCCGCGCTCATCGAGCAGGCGTCGATCCGCTTCGACCTCTCGCCTCCGGAAGCGCGGCTTCTCCTGGAGCACTCCACGAAGCCTGGGGCGCCAAACGACCCCTATAGGCATACCGATTAGTGGGAGTTCATCATGGTGGACGTGATCCGTGGGCAGGACGGTGAGATGGTGATTCTTGTTGGCGGGACGCTGGATCGCGCGGACGCAGCGCGCCTTGCATGTTGCTTGGGCGAGTTGCCTCCCTCCACGCCCCTGGTGCTCGACTTCTCCCGGGCGGACTACCTCCCGGACTCTGGCCTGCCACTCGTGGCTCGGGGGCTGGCCACCCACCACCGGATGAAGATCCGAGGGCTGGGCCGGCATCACCTTCGCATGCTTCGTTACTGCGGTGCGGTGTTGCCTTTGGACGGCAGCGAAACGGATAAGGACTAGCGATGGGGCAGAGCGATGTCGCTGGCGAGCCAGAGACGCCGAGAAGGGGCAGAATTCGGGCCTCGTGCGCGAGGATATCATCGCCGCGATGAGCGACTACGTTCGCTACGCGAGAACTCCGATCGGGCACAGTATCGTCCGTATGCTTCAGGCAGAGCATTCCGACCCGGAGGTCGACAAGCTCGCGCGGAAGCTCAAGCGGCAGCAACGCGCTGCTGTGGTGCCCTTGATCGAGCGCACCATCGCGCGCGGCAAGCTTCCTTCAACGGTAGACGCCAAGTTCGTGAACGAGCTTATCTGCGGCCCGCTCTTCTCCCGCCTGATCACCTGGGGTGACCGACCCAACAATGCGTTCATTGTCGATGTCGTCGAGACCGTGCTCGCGGACGCGCGCGCCCGCGCCCAAAGACCATAAACAGCGAGAGAATCGCCGGAACGACCTGGGCCTGAGCCGACTTCGTGGACGCTAAGTGAAAGGCAATTACGGCAGCAGGTGGCGCAGTCAGCCTGTCCAACGAGCCGGATAAGGCCCACAACCGAGATCTGGGAGACGGAAGCCGTTCAACGCGCTGCCAGCGTCCAAGGGGTCGCTATCGGAGAAGCAAGGGACCCAATCAAACTGTCCGCCGAGCCGGATTCTGCGCATCCCCCTTCAAGCGAGGCGCTATCATCACCTAGCTTACAGGCGCGCAATGGACGCTTGACTCAACGAGGTCGCAAGATTCAGACGGGAATAGATGGATTCGCGGTCTTCGTCGTTTACAGTTCGTGATCGCCGTGCTGCTGTTTGCATCGGCACCTGGCCGTCGTCGAAGCGCAGGGAGGAGACGCCGGCTCCACGTAGTGCCTGCATATCCGGTGTTCGAGGCGCTGGTGCGGGGGCGAGGGACACCGCCGTGCTTGGTCGATTCCCAGGCGGGCGCCGGTCCAGCTCCGTCAACCATTCATTGGGCGTGAACGGAGGGCAGGCCGGGCCCATGATCGGCCGATGACGAGCTGAAGCGAGACTGCCGCCACGCCATCGATCAAGAGGGCGGCCCGTACGCCCAGCGCGTGCACGGCAGCGCCGGTCAGCACGGCGCCGAGTGACAAGCCGCCTCGCATCGCCAGCATGAAGAGGCTCACGCAGCGGCCGAGGAGGCGCTGGTCCGCGGCCGCCTGCAGCAGGGAGTTGGCAGAGATGTTAGTGATTGCCATCGTGGCCCCGGCTAGCACCATCACGAATAGAAGCGTGCCGTGGGAGTGGAGAGTCGCGGAGAGCGTCACCGCAAGCCCGCACGCCACCGCCGCACGAGAGCTCCACGGCCGCCGGTCCGAGCCTGGTGGCACGGCAAGCAACCCGACCGCGCCGAGCAGTCCGCCGACCCCGAACGCCGCCACCGCGGCGCTGTACTGGCTCGAACCGCCTCGCAGCGCGTCTTTCACCAGGACGGAAGCGAAGGTGGTGAGCTGCGCCGACAGCATGCTGGTCGCGAGTACCGTCAGGAGCGCACCACGCAGGAGGGGTGCAGCCAAGACGTCACCCAGGCCGGCAAGGGGCCGGCGATCCTGCTCGCTTTGCGGTGCGGCGGCGGGACGGGGCGGCAGGGTCCACAATGCTGCGCCTATGAAGGGGACGTAGGATGCCGCGTTGAGCGCAAAGCAGGCAACGGCTCCTACGCTCGCCATCAGCGTGCCTGCGATCGCCGGCCCGAGGATGCGAGACAGGTTGAACTGCGTCGAGTTCAGCGCGAGGCCCCTAGCGATCTGCTCGCGCGGCACGATCGAGGGCACGATCGACTGAAACGAAGGCATCGAGAGGGCATCGGTGATGCCAACGACGAGCGACAAGGCGACGACGACGAGCGGGCGGACGGCGTGGCCCAGCAGAAGGACAACGATCGTTAGCGGGCACAGCATCTGGACCGACTGGAATATCGCGATGACGCGACGCCTGTCGGCCCGGTCGGCGAGCACGCCCCCAGTGGCGGTCAGCGCGAGTACCGGCGCATTGAGGGCGAACGAGTCCAGGCCGACTACAAAAGGAGAGGCTCTGAGCGTCAGCAGTAGCCATGGCTCGGCCACCTGTTGCGCCCACGTTCCGATACTCGACAGCAGGCTCGCCACCCAGAAGGTGCCGAAGCGCCTCGTTCGCAGCAAATAGAGCGAATCGCGGAGCTCGTGGGCGGCAATCCGTGCGCCGGACGTCATCGTCTCCAGCCATGTTCCAGTCCGGCCCCGCATGTGGATCATCTTGACGCTTCCATGCTGTGTGACGGGGTAGCACAGCGCCGTGTTTCGCGGCACCAGGGATCGTGGAGCGGTACAGCACCAGGTAAGCGGATGGATCTAGGGTGCCGCTTCTCCTAGCCTTTTCGGCGGCGATTCCCACCGTCGGTTCTCCGCAACCTCTCCTTCCCTGAGCTACCGAACGTGGGACGCTATCCATCCGCCCAGGCCACGGCTCACGCCGATCACGATGAGCGCGACGGCGAGGTGGCGCATCATCTCCGGCCAGGGGCTTACCTGCCGGATGCGAGCCACCCTGTAGGTGAGCGCGCCCAGCAGCAGCACGCCCCATGCTACGGAAACGGCGACAGCGATGGATGGACGCGAGAAGAGCACTATGCCGACGAACGTGATCGCGATGACCAGCCTGGCGAGAAAGTTCGTGAGCGTAGCCTTGAAGGCAGAGCCGGTCTCGAGATTCTCCGACTCTTGGTAGATATGGATACTCAGCGAGTCGCTGATGTTGTCTGCCAGCCCGATGATGAGAAGTCCGCTGACAAGCGCGGCACGTGAAACAGCTGCAGCACCGAACCCCACGATCAGCCCGAGACTCGTGACGATCGCCGAACTGCTGCCGAAGGCGACCTGGCGCGGGAGTGGTCGAGTCATATCGTCTGCCGGTTGTTACAGGTGAGGCGTGGCTCGCCATTGCCCCGCGCGGTGAGGTGGACGAACCACGCTCATTGCACGTGGCCTGATTCCCGTCGTCAATGAGTCAGATGGCACCCCAGCGCTTCCGAGACGGTGTCCGCCAGGATGCGGTCCACCTCCAGCGTCCTCGCCGACCTCTGGCCCAAGGGATTCCTCTTCGTGGCGACCAGCGCCTCGTGCGCCTCCACGATCCACCTCACCGCCAGCTCTGGCGGCACCTTGTCGGTATCGACCGATAGATCGAACGCACGAGCCGAGTCCCACTGAACCCTGTAGTAGTAGGTGACGAAGGCGGCTCGCCCCTTGTCATGCTCGCTCACGAATGCCTCGGCCTTGGACGGATCGGAGAACTCGTGGTGCTGCATCGCCCATCGGACGCGCGCCGGGAGTGAGGCATGGATCCGCACGTTCAGGACGTCCGAGAGGCCGCCCAGGACTGCAAAGGCACCCCCTTCGAGGATCACGCTGTTCCCGTGGTGGGCCAGGGCCAGGTTGACCTTGTCGAGCCCTTGGACGAGCTCGGCCTGGCGCTCGTCGAGCTTCGCGAGGAGGTGGGGCTTCGCTTCGTAGGCAGCTTCGAATTCGGTGAAGCCATATTCACGGGCTACACGCTCCATGACCTCCTTGTCGACGAAGTGGTAATTCAGCGCCTTTGCTACTCTCTCGGCGACGTACCTTCCTTCGGTACCGAACTCTCCAGAGATGGTAATGACGGCCATTGCGATTCCTCCAACCTCCATTGGGTGCCAGGACGACGACCGAATGCGAGAACGGTACCGCCGGACGCTTCGACCCGCATGGCCCTAGGCGACGGAACGACAGACCCGGGGCGCCAGATCAGGCGCGGCGTGATCCGGCGCCGACGACGTGCGGCCTGTGCGACCCGCCAGGTCACCGGACGATGAGCCCGAGCCCCGTCATTTCCTTCGGCGGAGGAAGGCCCATCACCTGCAGTGCGGTGGGCGCCACGTCGGCCAGGATGCCCTTCTCGCGGAGCCGAGCGCCGCAAAAGTCGGGGTGGGCGAGGATGAACGGCACCGGGTTCAGGGTGTGGGCGGTGTGCGGCTGGCCCGTCACCGGGTCGACCATCATCTCGCAGTTGCCATTCTCGGCGGTGACGAGCATGGCTACGCCGGCCTTCAGGCAGGCCTGCCAGATCCTGCTGGTGCACTCGTCCACGACCTTCACCGCCTTCACCGCGGCTTCGAGGATGCCGGTGTGACCGACCATGTCCGGGTTGGCGAAGTTGACCAGCATAAAGGCATACTTCCCCGACTGAATGGCTGAACGACCGTGTCGGCCACCTCGCGGGCGCTCATCTCCGGCTTCTGGTCGTAGGCCTTCACGTCGCGCGGCGAGGGCACCAAGATCCGGTCCCGTTCTGGAAGACCGTCTCGCGCCCACCGTTGAAGAAGAAGGTGACGTGGGCGTACTTCTCGGTCTCGGCGCAGCGGAGCTGGCGCTCGCCGCCGGTACGCCGAGACTTTCACCCACCCGATCGCCTTCGAGCCCCAGGACTTGTCTTCCCCGAGATCGTGGCCCGCAGCGTCCTGAAGAACGAGCCGTCCTCGATGGCGCGGTTGATGCGGACCAGGTCCTGATAGACGATCCGCCCCGCACCGAGGTTCGTGTGGCCCACCTCGGAGTTCCCCCTCTGGCCCTCGGGGAGCCCCACGGACAGCCCGCTGGTCTCCAGGGCGGTCTGGGGATAGTCGCGCGCCAGCGCGTCCATGTAGGGCGTGCCGGCGATGGCGATGGCGTTCGCCTCCCGCTGGGCGCCGATTCCCCAGCCGTCGAGGACGACGAGGAGGATGGGGTTCGGCTTTGGTATGGGCTCTCCCTTCGATGGAAGCGAGGCGCGACTTCGTCTGCCCCGTGCCCGACCGGCGCGACCTCACGCGGTGCGCCGGTAGAACCACCGTTTCATCAGCTCAGTCGCAGCAACGTAGAGGACGGCTATCCCGCAAACAGCCGCCATTAGCGCGGGGGTCAGCGGGACGAACCCCAGGAGCCGTGACGCGGGGAGGTATGGGATCGCAAGCGCAAGGGGGATCAATAGCATGGTCAGCCGCAGCAGGAGCCTCCCTGGCCGGCTCCGGAAGAACGGACGCCGGGTCCGGACGACGAGCACGATTACGAGTTGTGTCAGGAGCGACTCGACGAACCACGTGGTTCGGAACAACTCGGGCGCCGCGTGGAAGACGCCGAGAAGCAGCGCAAACGTCAGTAGGTCGAAGAGCGAGCTCAGTACCCCGAACTCGACCATGAAGCGGCTGATGAACTTCATTTCCCACCGGTGCGGGAGAGCCACGAGCTCCGGGTCCACGCCGTCGTCCGCGATCCCGATCGCCGGCACGTCCGACAGGAGGTTATTCAGCAGGATCTGTCTCGCGAGCAGTGGCAGGAAGGGCAGGAAGAGGGACGCCGCTGCCATGCTCAGCATGTTCCCGAGGTTCGCGCTCATGGTCATCAACAAGTACTTGAGCGTGTTGGCGAACGTCTTCCGCCCCTCCTCGATTCCCCCGCGGATCACGTCGAGGTCCGGCTTGAGAAGCACGAAGTCCGCGGCCTCCCGGGCCACGTCCACGGCGTCATCGACCGAGATGCTCGTGTCCGCCGCGTGCATGGCGGGCGCATCGTTGACACCATCACCGAGGAACCCCACTACGTGCCCCATCTTCCGGAGGGCCGCCAGGATCCGCTCCTTCTGATCGGGGTCGACCTCCACGAAGAGGTCCGTCCGTTCTGCGGCCTGCCACAGCGCCTCGGGCTGGATCTCGTCTATCTGGCGACCGGTCAGGACGCGGTCCGCGCGGAGCCCCACCGTGGCCGCGAGGTGCTGGGCGACGAGCCGGGCGTCACCGGTCACGAGCTTCACCGACACGCCGAGCGCGGCGAGGTCGCTGATCGCCCGGCGGGCGCCCTGCTTCGGGCGCTCGACGAAGGTGAGGAAGCCCTGGAACGTGCAGTTGTGCTCGTCAGCACGAACGAATGGACCGTCATGCATTACGCCAGCGCTTGCGACCGCCAGGACGCGAATCCCCTGCTCGCTCCACTCGGCAAACCGCCTCTCCACCTCGGCGCGTCCGGTCGCGTCGAGCGTGGTGCCGCCGGCGATCGTAGTGCAAGCCTCGAGGACATTCCGGAACGCGCCCTTCATGACGAGCTGCGCGCCCCCCGGGCCGTCGATGATGATGCTCACGCGCTTGCGGACGGAGTCGAACGGGATCTCGCCCAGCTTCCGGACGCGCGAGAGATCGGGGCGGGCATTGCGCACGAGGGCGTCGTCGAGAGGGGTAGTGATGCCCGTTTCCAGCGCTGCGTTGCGCGCGGCGAGCTCGAGGACGCTGGGCGAAGGCACGCCGGTGGCGTCGAAGGCCCCGGCCAACTCAACCAACTCCTCCGTGAGCGTGCCCGTCTTGTCCGTGCAGAGCACGTCCATGCTGCCGAGGTTTTCGATGGCCTGGAGCCTGCGCACCAGCACTCCACGCTTGGCCATCATCTGGGCGTCGCGCGCCAGGTTGATGCTCAGAATGGCGGGCAGAAGCTCGGGGGCGAGCCCGACCGCCAGCGCGACCGAGAAGAGGAGGGTCTCGATGGCGGGCCGTCCGCGCGCGATGTGAGCCAGGAAGACGAGGAGCACAAAGACGAGCATCGACACGGTGAGGAGCGATCCGAAGCGGCGGAGGCCCTGCTCGAACTCGGTCGCGGGTGGACGCAGTGCCAGGCGATGAGCGATGAAACCGCACTGCGTCGAGGGTCCCGTCTCGACGACCAGGCAGCGCGCGGTTCCGCTCCGGACATTCGTGCCGAGGAACACGACGTTTGAGCGCTCCCCGAGCGCGGCGTCCGGCGCCACGGGTCCGGGCCGCTTCTCGACCGGGAAGCTCTCTCCCGTGAGGATGGCCTGGTTGACGTAGAGCTCGGCCGCCTCGAGGATCAGCGCATCTCCCGGTACCAAACTGCCCGCCGCGAGCAGCACCACGTCCCCAGGGACGATCTCCTCGATCGGTACGGCGGCGGCGCGCCCATCACGGATCGCGTTGACTCGCGTCCGGAGCCGAGAACGAAGCGCCTCCGCGGCGCGCTCGGCCCGGTACTCGCGCGCGAAGCCGATCCCCACGCTCGAGGCCAGGATGAAAAGAACGATCGTGGCGTCCGTCCACTCGCCCGTGAGCGCGGAGACGATCGCGGCGAACGCGAGGAGAAGGAGGAGCGGGCTGCGGAGCTGGCGCGCCAGCACGCGGGCGGGGGTCGGCGGGCGGCGTCTCTCGACCTCGTTGCTACCGTACGTTTGCAGGCGCGCGGCAGCTTCGGCCGAGGACAGACCGTCGAGCCCTGAGGCGAGGCGCGTAGCCACGGCGTCGGAGGACAGCGCCCACCATCCGCCGGGCCGAGGTGTCTCGGCGGAAGATCCCGTTCGCGGCCGGCGAGCTCGATGGTGGGGTGGGGCGAGGGCTCCGTGCGTCGGCTGCGCAGCCGTCAGGGTCTCGGACGAGGCACTGCGTGCCGTATTGTCCATTCCCAAAACTCCCCTCTCAGTGCCCTCGCTCTGGGTCGCACGGCGCGTTAGTAGCGGAGCGCCTGGCGCGTCAGCTCGTTCGCCCGGATCAGCTTCTCCTTTCGCTCTGCGTAGTCCTTCCGTATCTCGGAAATCCGCTCCCCGACCTGGCTCCTCACCCACGGCTTCGCGCCCGTGGCCTGCGCCTCCAGCGCCTCGACCTTCGCGTTCAGCTCCTGCTCCATCTGGTCGACCCACCTCTCGGCTTTGTTGGCCATGCTGGTGAGCTTCCACCGTGCGTCCTCGATCTCGCTCTCCAGCGAGCTTTCCTTGGACATGGCCGCGCTTCCCGCGTCTTCGGCCGCGAGCTCTGCCCTGGACCGCTCGCGCTCCGTCTTATGCCGGGCGAGCGTCGCCCTCCGGGCGCTCATCCGCTTCTCCAGCAGCCTTCTGCGAAAGGCTCCCGCTCCTCGCGGACCACCGTTCCCCCGAGCTCGGCCATCCGCGCGTCGAGCGGAGCGACCCAGTCCTCAGAGATCTCGGTGATGACGGCGAACCTGCCCGCGGACAGGTTCTGCTCGAGGCGCTCGAGGAACTCGTCGCTCACGATGTTGTGTAACTCGTCGTGCATTCCTCCGGCCGCGCCTCCCACCGCGGCGCCCAACGCCGCACCGACCGGCCCGCCGAAGAGGCCGAGGAGGCCGCCGACGAGCGCTCCAACCCCGAGCCCGATCGGGCCCTGGTCGTTCTGCTTCAGCGTGTGGAGAAGACCCGACGCGTCTCGCTTGACGACATGGGTCCCGTACACGGTCAGGGTGCCCTCGGCGTGCAACTGCCGGAGGGCGTGAAGTCCTTCGTACGCACTCCTCTCATCAGGGAACACTATCGCGGCGAACTTGTTCATGGCCTCCCCTGTGCGTGTGGGTCCACTTCGGTGGCTCGAGGCGAACGGCTCTCGAGTCTCGAGGAGACCGTGCATTGTGCGGGACGACAGAGCGTTCGACTCCGGGCGCCACCATGCCCGTTGACCAGACGGAGACGGCTCAGGTTCGCCGGTCGCTCGGCACGACCCACTGAGCGAGCTGGTCGAGCAGGTAGTTCTCCTCCAAGGGGGACAGATCGAAGCGCATCGATGCCTGCTCGATGAGCGCAGCAACGTTCGCGCCCGGCGACTCCGAACGCTGCTCGCTGAGCCAGCGCACGGCACGCCTCAGGGCGGCGCCTTCCGGAAGACCGCTCTCGTTCATGATCTCGACTCCCGCGCGACGACATCGGTCGGTAACGCCGACCGGACGCGCGCCAACGTAGCCATGCATCGGCCACGCTCGCACTGCGCTGGACGACGGAACGATCGACCGCAGGCGCCAGAGCGGTTCGCCCCCAATCCTCGAGACCTCCGCGGAGGTGGCGACCCCGCACGCTCACGTGGCGCCCAGGGCCGATCGTTCGGTCGTGCGGGACAATGCAGCCCGCTGGGCTCGCGCCTAGCCTCTGTTCATGATGGCGGTCGAGGAGGAGGTTTCCATGCGCGAGCTTGCTGTGATGGTCTTTCCGGACGAGGAGAAGGCGTACCAGGGGCTCGACGCGCTCGAGGAGCTGCGCGCCGAGGGGAGCCTGAAGATGCACGGCGCCGAGGTCATCCAGCGTGGCGCCGCCGGAGGGGTCTCGGTCGTTCGGTCCGACGATCGCGATGGCCTCGGGGCCGGGCTCGGCGCGCTGGTCGGCGGCCTCATCGGCGTCGTCGGCGGCCCCCTTCCGTTCGCCGTCGGCCTGACCGTCGGGGCGACTGCGGGAGCGGTGCGCGACGTCGTCTTCGAGAACGTGACCCGCGCGTTCGTCACGGAAATCGAGCGGGCCCTCGCGCCCGGCTCGTTCGCGGTCGTCGCCGACATCTCGGAGGAGTGGTTGGTGCCGCTCGACACCCGGATGGCCCAGCTGAGCTCAAGCGTCTTGCGGGTGGACCGGTCGTCGATCGGCGCCGGCCTCCTCGACGAGCGCGTGATCGCTCCAGCCAGAGCGGCCTTCGACGCGCTCCGGGCCGAGCGCGCGATCCGTCGGGAGGAGCGGGCGGGAGCGAAGGCCGACGAGCTCCTGGAGAAGCTATTGACCGAAGAGATCGAGGAGGAGCGATGGAGGCTCTACACCGTCGCCGAAGCGTCCGACAACCTGCTCGAGCACGGCAGGCGCAAGCTGAACGCAAAGATGGATGCGCTGCTCGCGCGCGCGTCGGGTGCGACGCCGGAGGTGCGTGATCGCATCGACCGGCGGATCGCCGCCCTGCGCCGCGAGCTAGAGGAACGCGAGCAGAAGCTCACCCGTGCCATCGAGATCACGCGCGACGCCCTCCGCTAGGGGTAAGCGAGCCGCAGCAAAGGGTTGAGAGCCACGCCCGGGGTTGAACGCGATGGGCATCAAGAGAATCGCCGGCAAGACCTGCGGAGCGCCGTTCCCCGTGTACCGCGACCTCGTCGAGGTGCTCGCCGCGCCGGCGGTCGGGGGCCCGCTCGAGCGGAATGCCACCACCGCCCACGCGCTCGGGACGTGCGCCGGATACGCCTACGCCGACCTGGACACCGTCGCAACTGTGATGTCCAGGCTCGGCTTCGAGGCCGAGGGTTGTGTCCGGGTCTCACAGACGGTCGACGCGATGTTCATCTACTCGACGGCCTTTCTGCTCCAGAGCCGCTGCGGACGCGTGGTGATCCTCTGCTACCGGGGCACGGAGACCGGGAACCTGGTCAACTGGCTGGGCAACGCGGAGGTGGGATCGGACTCGAGCCTCATGTCCGGCGACGAGGGCGCACCACCTCTGAGGGTTCACGCAGGCTTCCACCTCAACGTCCGCGCCACGTGGTGGGTCCTCATCGAGGAGCTGCGGCGGGCGCTCCGGGCGCGTTCGCTCCTCGACCCGGATCGCAGAGTGCAGCATCCCCTGGAGGCGCTATATCTGGCCGGCCACAGCCTGGGGGGTGCGATGGCGGTGCTGTTCGCCCTGGCGGTAGACGGGCAGGGCGATCACCGGCAGCTCGGGGACGTGTTGCGCGCCGTCTACACGTACGGGCAGCCGATGGCAGTGTGCGCGCCGGTGCCGCAGTGGTCGGAGAATGCCGCGCGGAAGCTAGTCCGCCACGTCATCCCGACGGACCCGATTCCGGCGCTCCCTCCCGCTGGCTGGGGTCCCTTCGTGCACATCGGGCAGGAGTTCCAGCTGGTCGACGACGCGTGGTGCCGGGCTGAGTCGCCCGTGGCGCAAGCGCCGAGCGCGAGGCTCATCGCGCGGTCCATCATCGATGGGCTCGGTCGGGAGAAGCGCCGCCGGTCGTCTCGGTACCTTCTCGGGGCGCACGGGCCGCAGCGCTACATCGCGGCGCTGCGACCGAGGGGTCGCATCAGCGAGCTCGGCGACTAGTGGTCTTGGCTCGTGGCGCCCGGAGACGATCGTTCCGTCGTCCAGGGCAGTGTAGGCGATCCGCGTTCGCCATAGTTAACGCAGCCATGGCAATCGAGTCGATGGAGTCGAGGTCACGCGCCGTCCCACGCTCCCGGAGCACCGGTGCTCTTTCTCTCGGGCGCGACCGCGCGGCAAACGTCGTCCTCTGGGCCGTCCTGGCGGCGTGCTCGCTCCTGGTAGGCGGGTACTTCGTCGTACGCGTCTACCGGCACGTCAGCGCGGACTCGGCCCTGGCCATGGTCGAGCTCCTCGGGCGGACGGCGATCCTCGCATCAGCCGGTCTGTCCCTGGAGGCGTGGCTGGTGCGCGCCGGCGATCCGAGCCAGGCCCTGGGCCAGGCTCGGCGGATCGTGCTCCAAGTCGTCTGGACCGGCGCGATGCTCCTGTGCGTCTGCCTGCTGGTCGACGTCGCCACGTTCGCCTTCGCTGGTTATCACCTCCTCACCGGCGCGGGCATCCTCCTCTCCGGGGGCGCTCGGGGCCTGGCCCAGTCCATCGAGGCCGTCGGGGTCTCGCCCTGGGCGGTGGCAGGCGGCGTCCTGGCGACCGCAGCGGCCGTGGGCCTGTCCGTGTACCTCTCGAAGCTGGCCAGCCGAACCTCGGCGCGGGCCGGCCTGGTGATCGAACGCCGCACGGCGTTCCAGGCGCTCTTCGTGGCCACGGCCGCGATCGCGGTGCTCGAAGCCGTCTCCCACAACGTACGCAACGCGTGGCTCTGGGAACGCGAGATTCGGAGCGTGCCGCTGGCCTTCTCCATCGCTCGGCCGGAGGCCGAGCTGGCATCCTTCCGGGTCTCGCCGCGCCGGCCCCCGTCGGCGCGGGAGCGCGACGCCGCGGTGACCGTGGTGCCCCGGGAGGTGAAGCCGGACGTCATCGTCTTCATGGTCGAGTCGCTCCGGAAGGACGTCGTCACCGCCGAGAACATGCCGCGCCTCTCCGCCTTCGCCGGGGACGCCTGGACGTTCGAGCACCCGATCACCACCGGGAATGTGACCCAGTACTCTTGGTATGGCCTATTCTGCGCCGAGCTGCCCATCTACTTCGAGGCGGCGAGAGCCTCGCCGGACGAGCACGGCTCGGTGCCGCTGGCCATACTGCACCGCCTCGGGTACGGCATCCACCTCTTCGCCTCGCCCGACACGAGATACCAAGGCATCCGGGAGGTCGTCTTCGGCGATGGGGGCTTGCTGCTCGACACCCATTTCCACCCGGACCTTCCGGAGGTGGCCCAGCGCGACCAGGCGGTCGTGGCCGAGTTCGCCCGCGCGATGGCCGCGTCGCCACGAGGCGGCGGCGTGTACGTAGTGGCGCTCGACAGCACCCACTTCGACTACTCGTGGGGCGCCGGGTTCCAGCCGCCGTACGGGCCAATCGCCCCCAGCGGCTCCGTCGGGGGCCGCGAGGTCGACGCTTGGGCGCGCGCGGCGCTCATGAACCGGTACCGGAACGCCGTCGCCTGGGTCGACGTGCTGCTGGGCCAGGCGCTCGACGCGATCCGGGCGTCCGGCAGGATGGGGTCCTCGTACGTGGTGGTCACCGGGGATCACGGCGAGGCTTTCTGGGAGCACGGCGCGGGTACCCACGGGACCGACCTCTCCCGGGAGCAGGTCGAGGTGGGCTTCGCCATGAAGGTTCCGGGAATGGTGCCGCGTCACTTCGACGGGGTGTTCTCGTTACTCGACGTCATGCCCACGGTGCTCCACGGTCTGGGAGTCCCGCATGCGAACGCGTTCGAGGGGGTGCCAGTGCAGGAACGCCTCCCGGCCGGTCGCGAGGCGACGGCGCTGCTAGCGTCGCGCGATGCGCTGACGTTCCGCGGCATCAACGAGCGGGCTCGGCAATTCGCGCTCACCACGCGCGAGGAGCGGATAGTGTTCGAGCTCGACCGTCTCGACCCGCTGGAGGCGAAGCGGCTCTCGATCAAGGACGTGACCGACCTCGCCGACCGCTCGCTCGTCGGAGGTGACGCAAGCGACGCGGGCGGGGCGTACGACCGGTTTATTCGCGACATCCCGAGCGTGGCGGGCGAGTTGCCCTTCCTGGCGCCATGACTCGCGGCGAGTCGTCCTGCTCGAAAGCGGCCCGGGGGCGCGCCCCGGCGACAGATCACAGGAAGCGCTTCCGGTACGCGGCAGGCCCCTCTCCGGTCCAGCGCTTGAACGCGCGGTAGAACGCGGCCGGATCCGCGAACTGCAGCCGATACCCGATTTCGGTCAGGGTCACGTTCGCGTCAGCGACGAGCTCGAGCGCGAGGTTGCGCCGCACATCGTCGACGAGCACGGAGTGGGTGACGCCCTCGTCCGCGAGGCGCCGCTGGAGGGTGCGTTCCGGCATCCGCAGCGCGACCGCGGTCGAGGCGAGGGTGGGGAGCTCGGTCGCGATCCGGCGCGCGATCGCGCTCGAGGCGCGCGCCAGCAGCGCTCCCCGCCGCGGCTGCGACTCAAGCCGCGCCTGCACGTGCCGGCTCAGCACCTCGAGCAGCGGCGCGTCGGGGCGGACGTGGGGCAACTCGAGCACGGTCCGCGGGATGAGCATCTCCGTCACGGCGGCGCCGAAGACGACGTGGCACCCGAATACGCGGGATGGCTCGCCGTCGTCGTGCGCCCGCTCGTGCTGGAACGCCATGCGATCGGGCGTCCACGTCGTGGCGCTGGCTTGCCGGCTCCGCATCAGCAAGAGGGTCATCGAGAACTCGTCGTACTGCGGCCCGATCGTCGGCACGCGCCGGACGAGGCGCGCGTGGCCCGGCTCGAGGTCGAGCTTCATCGTCGAGTGGTCGTGGATGAGCGGGATGTACCGCGCGAGCTGCGAGAGCCCCGCGCCGACCGTGTCCGCGGCCGAGAGGATGTGCTCGAACACGTCGTACGTCCCCCGGGGGAGCGTCTCCGCCACGTGGATGCCGAACGAAGGTTCGTGAGCCGCTTCCGCGGCGGCCTCCCACAGCGTCAGCACGCTCGGGAGGGGAAGCCGCCCGTCGATGAACTCCAGCGCCTCGCGCGAGAGCCTTGCGCTTCGTAGGACCGGGGCCGCATCCAGGCCGCGCGCTTCCAGGCCTGCGATGGCCGGTCGTGCCGCCAGCACCGACAGGGAGACATCCGAGCTCATCCGGCGCCCAGGGTCGATCCTTCCGTCGTCCAGGACAATGCGCGTGCGGCGCTTGCGACGCTACCATCGAACGCGGTCGAATCCTGGCGTCTCGTGCGGGGTGGGCCGGAAAGAGGAGAGGTCCATGGACAGGATCCTGGTGGCGGTATTCCCCAATGAAGTCGGGCTGCGCGAGGGCCTGAGGGCACTCCAGGACCTGGAGG